>Ga0209710_1001149_pt1 | contig 21112 bp, 13 predicted proteins | sample ArcticOcean_MG_C_5_FD_187436 | JGI IMG/M metagenome (GOLD analysis project Ga0209710, IMG submission 187436) | Marine microbial communities from western Arctic Ocean - ArcticOcean_MG_CB4_138 (SPAdes) (version 2) | ecosystem: Environmental > Aquatic > Marine > Oceanic | place: Arctic Ocean...
ACCATGCGCACCCTCGAAGACGAAGGGCACACACTGGGCACCGAGCAAATGATCCTCGAATATGCCACCAAGCTGCTCGGCGTCGATCCCGTCGATATCCAGCGCCGCATTCATGCGCTCAACGACGCCAAGAAACTACTTTCAATCAAGGCCTTCGATGGAAAGAACGAATACCTCGGCCCCGCCTGTCAGATGCCCAGCACCGCCAGCGCGGAAAAACGCATCGCCGAAGCCATCGCCCGAATCGACAGTACCGCATCGATTTTACCTATAATCAAGATCGAGCCAGCGATCGCATGGGCGCAGCAAAAAGCTGGTTTCGAGTTTGCCGATCAACAGGCCGAGGCCCTGCGCAAAACACTTACTGCAAAAGTCTCCATCATCACGGGTGGCCCTGGCACAGGCAAAACCACCATCCTCCGCGCAGTCGTCGACATCCTCCGCGCCAAGCGCACTCGGATCCTGCTCGCTTCGCCCACAGGACGTGCCGCGCAACGCTTGGCCGAGGCCTCCGGTGCGCCCGCAAGCACGATCCATCGACTACTCAAATACGACGGCGCCTCGCGTACTTTTACTTACAACGAGGACAACCCACTACCCTGCGACTTACTCATCCTTGATGAAACCAGTATGCTCGACACCCGCCTCGCCGCCAGCCTGCTACAAGCAGTCCCAAGCAGTGCGCATTTACTGCTGGTAGGCGACGCTGACCAGCTCCCTTCGGTTGGCGCCGGAAATGTCTTGGGCGATCTTATGGCTGCTCCGCCCGCGACTGTCACTCGGCTCAATACCATTTACCGACAAGGCAAAGAAAGCGGCATTGTCACCACAGCTCACGGTATCCTTAAAGGTGAATCCCACCCAGGATCTACCTTCCGCAGCCTCCGCGACCTCGATGCCAGCAAGGACTTCAGCTTCATCGAAGCCGACACGCCCGAGCAATGCGTGCAAGCGATTTTGTATTTGGCCCGCGATTACATCCCCAAGCACCACAAAGTAAACCCAGTCCGAGACATTCAAGTCATGTCGCCCATGCACCGCGGCACCGGCGGCATCACCGTGCTCAATGCCGAGATCCAAGAATGCCTCAACCCAAAGTCCGCCGCTGAATCCAAACTCCGTTCCGACCCCGACTACACGCCCGCCAAACAAACCCATTTTCGCGAAAAAACACGCCAGCCGCTGCCCGCTGAAATCCTCTACGGCAGCAGCACCTTCCGCATCGGCGACAAAGTTATCCAGACCCGCAATAACTACGACAAAAACGTCTTCAATGGTGACCTGGGCATCATTCGCAGCATTGCCGCCGACAGCTCTAGTATCACTATCGAGTTCACCGGCGACATCATCGAATATACCAAAGGCGAACTCTCGGAAATTCAACTCGCCTACTGTATTTCGATTCACAAAAGCCAAGGCAGCGAATACCCCATCGTCATCATTCCCTTATTGAAACAACACTTCATGCTCCTGCAGCGTAACCTGGTCTACACTGGCATTACCCGCGCGCGCCAAAAAGTCTATCTCGTCGGTGCCTTAGACGCCTACTCCATGGCGATTAAAAACAACGACCAACAAGTCCGCCGCACTCACCTACGTCGTCGACTTCGCAGAGCTATCGAAGAGTGCCAAACACCGGTCACTGAAACTTGAGGCCCGTTCGAGCCACTCAGTTCGGGCAAGCCACACTTACTAGGAATGAACTAAAAGAATCTCTTCTTTTCTTTTCAGAAAGCCCCCGAGTGTAAGGTATGGCAGCCTGCCACGTTTAGACCTATTACCGTTTTAGACTTTTTAGCCTCCTCTGGCTCATACACGATGGCCTCCAAAGAATACATCAACCTTCGCGGCGTCCGCCAAAATAACCTTAAAGGTTTCGATCTCGATCTGCCCATTGGCCAGCTTACCGTCGTCACCGGGCTTAGTGGCGCGGGCAAATCCTCTCTCGTGTTTGAGACGCTGCACGCCGAAGGCCAGCGACGCTACGTCGAGACATTCTCCCCCTACACGCGCCAATTCATGGAGCTGATGGATCGCCCGAAAGTCGATTCGGTCGAGAACATTCGCCCGTCTATCGCGATTCAACAGTCCAACACGGTTAAAACCTCGCGCTCCACCGTCGGCACCATCACCGAACTCTGCGATTTCTTCAAAGTCTGGTTTCCGAATGTCGCCACACTGATCGACCCCGCCACAGGTGAGCCAATCACCGACGACAACCCACAATCGATTTGGAAAAAACTACTCAACGCGCACAAAGATCAAACCGTGCTGATCGCGTTCCCGATCACTCGTCCCGAAAAATTCGACTGGAGCGAGATCCTCCAACCCCTTTCGGCCCAAGGCTATACGCGTGTCGCGCTGTGCTGCGCACCGAGTGATAGTACGCTTTCGGCGAGTGAGGGTGAAAGTCAGGTAGTGGGCAGTGGTAAAAAAACAATCATGCGCATTGACGAACTACTGAGTTCGGACTCCTCACTCCTCACTCCTCACTCTTCACTTCTTGTCGTTCAAGATCGCATCGCGATCAACGACAAGACCCGCTCTCGTTTCATCGAAGCCGCACAAGCCGCGCTCACCTTTGGCAAAGGCCAGATTCAAATATTGGATACAGATGGCGCAACTCTCGCCGAGTTCACCCACGGGCTACATTCTCCCGAGACAGGCATTACCTATCGACCTGCCACCGCACCGCTCTTTTCTTTCAACTCACCGATTGGTGCCTGCGAAAAATGCAAGGGCTTCGGACGCATCATCGAGATCGATTATAACTTAGTCACTCCCGACAAGAGCTTATCAGTCGATGACGGTGCCATTCGTGCGTTCCAAGGCGCAGTCTATAGCGAAAGTCTACGCGACCTGCAGCGCGCAGCCAAAAAACACAAAATTCGTACCGACCTGCCATGGTCAAAACTGAGCAAAAAGGAAATCCTCTTCATATTAGAAGGCGAACCGAACTATAAAGAAAACCACAATCAGTGGTATGGCATTTATCGTTTCTTCGACTGGCTCAAGAGTAAAATCTACAAGATGCACGTCCGTGTATTTCTCTCGAAGTTCAGGAGCTATTCGCGTTGCCCTGACTGCGACGGTTCACGCCTCAAACCCGAGGCACTCAACTGGAAATGGAACGATCACACCCTACCCGACCTTTACCAAAAAAGTGTTAGCGAGTTACTCACGTTACTAAAAGGCAACGCTCCATCTTTGCCGCATTCAACTCAGGGTAGCAATGACGGAGCATTGCCCTCGACTGATCACTCGGCACTCAGCGAAATCATCAGCCGGCTGTCCTTCCTCGACCATGTCGGTCTTGGCTATCTGACGCTCGACCGCACCTCCCGCACTCTTTCAGGCGGCGAGACTATGCGAGTCAACCTCACCTCCTGTCTCGGCTCATCTCTGGTGGACACACTCTTCGTGCTCGATGAACCATCCGTTGGCCTGCATGCCCGCGATATGGATCGCCTCATTTCGATTCTGCGCCAACTCACCGATCAAGGTAACACAGTGGTCGTGGTCGAGCACGATGAAGCTGTCATGCGTGCCGCCGACAACCTGATCGAAATCGGCCCAAAGCCCGGCATCCACGGCGGCCAACTCATTTTCAATGGCGATTATAATCGTATCCTACTTTCGGATACCATTACTGGACGCTTCCTCTCCGGGCGCGAAACAATCGATCCACCCAAAAAACTTCGCAATACCAAGAAAGGCCCTAAGCTCTCCATCTATGGCGCGAGTAAGCACAACCTCAAGGAAGTTGATCTGCACATTCCGCAGCAAGCCTTCGTCTGCCTGAGCGGCGTCTCTGGGTCTGGAAAAAGCACACTACTGAACAACGTCATCTATCAAAATTTACTCGCCCAAAAAGGACTGATTACCGACGACCCCGCGACGATCAAAGATATCGACTCCACCTTACCACTTTCCGATGTGGTGCTCATCGATCAGAGCCCCGTCAGTAAAACACCACGATCCAACCCAGCTAGCTACTCCGATGCGTGGACTGAAATCCGCAAATTATTTGCAAAACTAGAGTCCGCTCAATCTGCGGGCATGATGCCCGGGCATTTCTCTTTCAACAGCGGTGACGGTCGCTGTGACACCTGTTCGGGGCTCGGCTACGAACGTATCGAGATGCAATTCGTATCCGATCTCTTCGTGCCCTGCCAAAGCTGCGACGGTCAACGCTTCAAACCCGAAGTTTTGGAGATTCAATTCAACGCTCTCAGTATCACCGAAATCCTCGAAATGGATGTCGACGACGCAGTCGTTTTCTTCGCCGACTACCCGAAAGTCACTCGTTGCCTCACCCCAATGATCGATGTCGGCCTCGGTTATCTAAAACTCGGGCAGCCCCTCAACACTCTCTCGGGCGGCGAGTCTCAACGTCTTAAACTCATCCGCTATCTCGGAAAGATTGCCGAAAAGTCTGGGCATGCGCTCATTCTAATCGACGAACCCACCACGGGTCTGCACCGTGCCGACGTCAAACGCCTGATCGGCGTCTTGCAAGGCTTAGTCAATGCGGGCCACTCGCTCATCGTCATTGAGCATAATATCGACATACTTAAAATTGCCGACTGGATCGTCGAAATCGGCCCCGAAGCAGGTATTGGCGGCGGTCAAATCGTCGCACAAGGCAAACCGTCTGACATCGCAAAAACTAAGTGCGAAACTGCCGCATACCTGCGCGATGCACTGGCAGGGACGACCCCACTGCCCTCCGCCGAGCTCAAAGCAGCCGAACCAAAGTCCACTGACAACGCTCACCCTCATTCTCTCACCGTCCGAGGCGCCCGCGAGCACAACCTAAAAAACATCTCCTGCGAGATTCCGCACAATAAGATCAGCGTCATCACTGGCGTTTCAGGCTCCGGCAAATCGTCCCTCGCCTTCGACATCATATTTGCCGAAGGTCAACGGCGCTTCATGGAATCGATGTCTGCGTATGCACGCCAATTTGTGGAGCAAATGCCACGTGCCGATGTCGATGAGCTGCACGGCATCGCGCCCACCGTCGCGATTGAGCAACGCGTCACTAAAGGCACGCGTAAATCGACCGTTGCCACAATTACCGAGGTCGCTCAACATCTACGCTTACTGTATGCACGAATTGGCATTCAACATTCTCCTAGCTCTGGCGAAGCTGTGATCAGTCAGAGCGAAGGCGCACTACTCAAGCGCCTCAAAACAATCCTCGCCGAATCCAACGCAAAGCAACTCCATCTCTGCGCTCAGCTGGTGCGCGGGCGCAAAGGCCACCACCAACCCCTCGCAGACTGGGCCAGTGACCACGGCTATGAGACCTTGCGTATCGACGGCCAGCTCGTGCCCATCAGTCAGTTCCAAAAGCTAGATCGCTATAGTGAGCATGATATCGAACTAGTCATTGCCGACCTCAATGGAGGGAAACGCTCCGTCGTTTCCGCGAAGGCAGAGGGCGGCAATGACAGAGCATTGCCCTCCGCACTCAAAGAAGCTCTCAAGCTCGGCAAAGGCACCGCCTTTTTGCTCAACTCGAAAAACGAGATCGTATCTTGGCTCTCCACGAAACGTACCGACCCCATCACTGGTGAAGCCTTCCCCGAGCTAGATCCGAAAAACTTCTCATGGAATAGCGCACGTGGCTGGTGCGCGAGCTGCCGCGGCTATGGCCAAATCTTTGACTGGATGAGTAAAGACGAAGCCGCCGCCATGGATGTGCCCGACGGCGTCGAAGACGGCGACACGTGCCCGGATTGTAACGGGGCACGCCTCAACCCGCTCAGTCGCGCCGTTAAACTCCCCCTTAAAACCTCAAACAACCAACAACGTTCAACCAACAACGCTGTCAGTCTCCCGGAGTTGATGGCACTGACACCCAACGAATTAATCGACACGCTCAAGCGCGTAAAAACCGACCAACGCAGCGGGCCCGTACTTGACGAACTCCTGCCTGAAATTGAAGAGCGGCTGCGCTTTATGGATCGCGTTGGCCTCAACTACCTCGGCCTCGATCGCGCCACTGCCACACTCTCAGGCGGTGAGGCGCAACGCATCCGACTCGCCGCTCAACTCGGGTCCAACCTTTCTGGCGTACTCTATGTGCTCGATGAGCCATCCATCGGCCTCCACGCGCGCGACAACGAACAACTTATCACCGCCCTGGAACAACTCCGCGACCGTGGCAATACCCTCCTCATCGTCGAACACGACGAGGACACCATGAAACACGCCGATCAAATCATCGACATCGGCCCAGCCGCAGGCATCCATGGCGGCGAAATAGTCGCCTGCGGCACGCTGGCACAACTGCGTAAAAATAAGGCATCGATCACCGGCAAATACTTACGCAAGAGCATGCCGCACCCCTTACGCGGGGCATGTCGTGAACTCCCCGCGCAATGGAGCCCTCGCAAAAAAAAGAGCAACGAGCAATGGATCAGTCTAGAAGGCGCTGCCTTGCGTAACCTCAAGGGCTTCGATGTACAAATCCCCAAGCAACGCCTGACCGCAATCTGCGGCGTCTCGGGTGCCGGTAAATCCACCCTGACCCGCGACTTATTAAAGCCACTGGTCGAGTCCGCGATCGAAATCAAATCAGCTAAGCTGACTCCCAAACAAACTTCCCACCTGTTTAACGAAGGGAGCTCGAAGAGCGGGATGGTCTTCAACGCGCTGCACGGAGCAGAAACCGTGCGAAAAGTGATCGAGGTCGATCAATCCCCGATCGGTAAAACTCCGCGCTCCACGCCCGCCACTTACATCGGTGCGTTCGACATCATTCGCGACATCTACGCCAGCCTGCCCGAAGCCCGCGCACGAGGCTACAGCGCCGGCACCTTCTCGTTCAACACTAAGGGGGGTCGCTGCGAGACCTGCAAAGGCGCTGGCCGGCTGAAGCTAGAAATGAATTTCATGCCCGACACCTATGTGACTTGTGAGGATTGCAACGGCCGACGTTACGGCGCCGAACTCGACGAACTGCGCTGGAATGGAAAAAACATCGCCGACGCCTTACTCATGAGTTTCGAGGAAGCCGCCGAATTCTTCAGCTTCCACACCGGCCTAAAAAGCTTACTCGAAGCCATGGTCGAAACTGGGCTTGGCTACATCGCGCTCGGGCAATATTCTCCCACCCTTTCTGGAGGCGAAGCCCAACGCCTCAAACTCGTCAGCGAATTAGCTAAAGGCATGCCCACCTACAAGGAGCGCCAATACGACAAAGGCCAAGGCAACCTCTACATCCTAGAAGAGCCCACTATCGGCCTGCACCTCAGTGACGTTGAACGCCTGATCGAATTGCTGCACCGCCTGGTCGACAAAGGCCACACCGTAGTCGTCATTGAACACCATTTGGACGTGATCGCTGATGCCGACTATCTGGTAGAGATCGGCCCTAACGGCGGCGATGCGGGTGGTGAACTGCTCTATCAAGGTGCAGTCGAAGGCATTAAACAGACAAAGGCTAGCGTGACCGCTCCATTCCTAAAAGATTGTTAAAAGTGACTGGCGTATGGCTAAACCTGCCCCCAAAGGAACCAACTAATAAATTGGAATAGGCAGTTTCTTCAAACACTCTCCTATCCATAATGACCACATCCAACGTAAACTCTCTCGATCTCAGTAAAGAATTCCCCCGGAGCCCGCGCGCGACACTAGCTGGCTACGTCATCGCAGCGCGCACACTCGACAAGTGCCGAGCGGTAATCGCTGGGACTGCAGGTGAGTATCACTTCGATTGCCCACTCGACCAACTATTCCTCACTTTTACCGGAATCACTGCGGAGAACTTCAAAGCTTTTGTGGCTACAGGCGCTGATAATGCCGCTGTAGCCGAGTGGATCCAAGCCACCGCGATTGATAACACACAGGAGGCACTGGTACAATGGAACAACGATCTACGCAGCAAGCGGATCAGTGAGATGCCGATCGAGCTTCAGCTGTTTCTCGAAGGCTACGTCGCAGAGTTCATTCCATCCGACAAAATCGTTTACACCTGGTTCGACGTCTACGACATCGAAGAGCACCGTATCTAATGTTCGCAGGCAGGTTGCGAGGTGGCGTCTGCCAAAATCCGGCGGAACATCCAGTATTTTCCGCGATTCGGAGAGTTTCTTAAATTCTCTGAAAATAAGGATTGATCTTCGCGCTCAGCCCGCTTTCTTCCTCGGTATTGGTATGGAGAAGTGGCTGAGTGGCCGAAAGCGCTTCTTTGCTAAAGAAGTGAACCTCAAAAGGGTTCCATGGGTTCAAATCCCATCTTCTCCGCCATCTTTTAAAACCCGCGAAACACTCGCGGGTTTTTTTGTATGCTCACCTAGACGTGATGATCACGATATCGCCAATTAGGGCATTCAGCACGGATGTGGCAGAACGGCGAAAGCGCCCCTCAGCAAGCACACGAGGTATTCTTTGTACTAAAAACCAGACAACTCAGGACTTTTAAAAGGTTCTTCGTCGATCAGAGGGAAAGGCATTGATGTATGCTGACGGCGGCGAATTTGCTTCTGGCTCTTGGGAGGGATGACCTCCGTGTCGTCCGGCACCAATGCGGGAGACGCTGACATGACTACCAGCTTATCGAGAATCTTTGATTTTTATGTGATTTCTAAACTGCACGCGGTCGACACGGAGGTCGACCCTCCCCAACAGAATAGCCGCCACATTAGGCTCAGAGTGGTGCTTCCCCGGCAAATGACGATGAACCTTTTAAAAGCCCCTATATTCCCTAAATCCGAAGAGTCGCAGCAGCCAAACAATGGCAACCATGACCTGCGTAGTTAGCTAATGAAACTGCTAACGCAGGCAGCGTCATCAACTAGATGCAAGCGACTTAAAAACCACGCGGAGCGAAAATAAACCAGTCGATCGACACTCAGGAATCATCGCCGCCACCCGCGGCTCGAACGGGCACAGCTGTATCAGAGCGATTTTTCCGGAACTGAAAGCGATTGATATCACGCAGCGAAAGTGTCTCTCCGGTCTCCGCAAAGCTCTTCGATTCCTGCAACATTCTAGTATACATACGTTTATTCTCGATTTTCTTCAAAGTCGAATTTGTACTAATCTGGGCCTGACGCCCGAGCTCGGCCATCCGTCCATCCCACTTGGAGATATCCATCGTTTTAGTGTCAAATTCGACTATTTCAGACTTAAAGCGCTTTTTATCTTTAGATTCTGTTAGCGAAATATTCGATTTTTTCGAGCCGAGTGAGGAATAATGTGAGTCCCATTGCTTAAAGGGAAACGACTTCTGCATCAGATCAGACTTCTGATTGCCCGACCAAAATTTCTGTTCGAAGCGCTTTTGAGACAGATTTTTTTCCTGCTTTTCATATGTATCCACTACCGAAATCTCGCCACGTAAGCATGCGCTGGTCGTTACAGACAATAGGACGATAAAAAGAATAAATGGGGCTCGAATAGACATATGGGAAACTCAGTGGATAAAGAATACTGCTTAAAATATCAAGCTAATCTGCCCAATCGCATGATTCGAATGAGCGCGGCTCAGCGCTTTGCAATATTGACTGACTGCAATCAAACGAAGACAGAAGATTTCTAGGCGTAAAAAGCAACTTTCAACGCTCTGGATTTTCCAGCAAAGACTCACATTCTACATTCTCGACAGATTCCCCGACTCATCTCTCGGAGCTGACATTCCGACCAGGGGTCTTTTTAGAGTTCGACAGCCCGTTGGGCTCAGTAAGCGCGATCTTCCACTATATTAAAGAGCCTAACCCAGTCTTCACGAACGAGGATTCCCCTATCACCGACTCGCAACAACTACCAACCTCCAACCTCCCGTGGATTGATCCACTAGAATAATTGATCGTGCTACTTTGAGCCCCTGCTGTCAATTAGAGGAAAAGGCTGTTGCTGATCAGGGACCAATCACACGGAAAAACCCTTGCGGTTCCTGCCGCTGCGGAACCTCCTCCGGAATAATTATTTGCTCTCCATTCACGACAGCACCTTTGACCTCTTCATCAAACTCAGAGTACAGATCGGGCGCATACAATACTTTCATTCCCGACGCACTTGTTCCCATCTCCAGCACCATACCGCTTCCAACAACCGTTGTATTGCCAACTGCAACAGCAGTATAACTAACGTCCACGGATAGGGTTGTAATCGTTCCGTCACTGACCACCAACACATTACCGGGCAGCTCTGCGCCGGAAATCAAACCATCGGTGATATACTGCGTGAGGTTATCGGTTCCAGTCACCCGCAGCTGCGAATTCCCATACAGCTTCAGACGGGCGGCCGTATCCATCGAAAGTTCTCCTATAATCGACAAAACTCCGTCGCGAATAGTGATTATTCCATGTGGACCCAGCACGGCATTGCCGCCGCTTACCTCGTAAACACCACCCGCATCAATTGTCAATTCACCGGCAGAAACCGTGCCGACCTCTAAAGATTCGGTACGTGAAATCAGTGGTCGAGAAACGACTATTTTCCCAGCACCGGGGTTCGGGTGTGAACCAATCCCGGTGAGCCCATTCACGACTAAAGGCGCATTCAATTGCAACGAGACCACATCATTGGAAGTACGCTCATAACTACCGACCTGAAGTGATTCCAGTAGAACCGGACCGGACTCAAGATCAACCAGTCCATCGACTTTCGACGTCAGATTGACGGTGTCGATGTGGTCCGGAAGTAGTCCATTCTGCACTGTATTATTGGTCCGCCAGACCGTATTATCTTTCCACTGGCCGGGCGTATTGCGCGCAAGAACTTTATCAGCTCCGGCGGGGAAGATTTCCATGAAGTACTCACCTGCCGCACTCAGGGTTCCATCCGGCTTCACAAGCCAAAACCCGCGCAGGTCCTCTTCAGGGAAAACCACGCCGTAATAGTCGGGGTTGCCAGTGGGAATGACCTCCCCATTTCCATCAACCGCTTCGTTGGCATAGAGTTCCCAAAAAATGCAATGAGGCAAATTCATCGCAAATACCACCCCAAGGGTATTGTCCCAATATTCGCGAACAGCGGAGGCGGCCAGAGGCGGAATGTTGTCGCGATAACCCAGCTCGCCGATTGCAACATTATCGGTTCCGTAGAGAGTACTTGCCGGAGTAAAGGCGCGCATCAGTTCAATGGTGCGCCACAACTTTACCGGATGCTCGTTCTTTGATTCATACGCGGCGCAGACGACCATGTCAGCTCCTGCATACGGAACGACATGAGTCAGAACCGATGGATAGGCATACAATTCCGGGTCTGTTGAAATTTCCAAGGTTGTTTCGTAGTCAGGAAACGACTCCTCAATATTTTCCCAAATTTGGTTCATCTTTATGGCATGCGCCACGACGGCCTGCGTATTCGAGACATCCGCGCGGGCACGCGTCACCCCCGCCTGACGCGCCTGGAAATAATTGATCATGCCCGCAACCTGCTGATCGACATCCGCTGGCACGCCGCTTGGATCGAGGCCCCACTCGGTCCAGCCAGCGGATCCTTTGTTCTGGAGCATCCAGTCCCCAGCCCAGTTGTGCAGAATAAATGTGATTTCGCGATCGGCATAGGTTTCGAGCAGGTGCCTCGAAAGGTCGTAGAATTCAGTCTCGAGATAGGTATAATAGTCCTCGGAACCATAATCGGGAGCATCCCGCCACTCTTCACCGCGCTTGGTGTTGACCTCCAGTAGGATGGTGTCGAAATCCATCGACAGCACGGCATGGACATCAGGGTGCTGAGCCACATCGATCAGCCGGGTGGACGAGTTGGTATCTGACCACGTCGAATTAAAATAATAACCGCGCCGCATCTGGTCGGAACGGGCGGAAAGCCACAGCTTCGCGGAACGAAAGCCCATGGCCTGGATATTATCCATACCCTCAACAAGAAAGGGTTTATCGCTCAAATGATAACGCCCGCCGTAATGAGTAATGCCGATACGTTCGGCATAATCGGCAGGGACGATTCCGCCATTCAGGGGACGTGCAGCATTTACCTGTGCAATGATGCTCGATTCGGAGGTCAGTTGAAACGCGTTTGCCCCGCAACCCATGCCAAAGATGTACACTAGAAACGTCGTCCCAAAACTAAATTGTTTAATTCGCTTATTCATGAATAGAGTCTGCTGTATTTGAATTTAGTAATGCACATGGCATATAGTAAGTTGCTGTTGACTTCGAAATAAGGTGATCCTGATGCGTTATTCATCCGGTACAGCTGAGCTATTAAAGGTGATTGCAGGGTTGCGATATGGTTATATATTAGAACTTTATTCCTACTATTGACCATAGCAAGTATTTCTCAAGTTAAATATGAGCTGTTATCAAATGCATCGGGAAGTTTGCAGCGCGCATTAACTGCGTAAAATCATGGTCTTTACCGGTAAGAAACCATAATTGTGCACTTTATTTTTTTGGGGGGTACCCACTTTTTTATCCAAGTCGACCATCTGAGCGATCACGACCAAGCAGTTGCAAATCGAGAGGCAGCAGAGCATACATGGACACACCTTAAATGGGCTGCCCCATTCAGTGATTTATCTGAATGATGGTGAGTGACCCACTTCCGGTTGGATTATACGCTCTCGTCGCTGCCGATTTCTGGTTAAAGAGAAGCGCAGCACGCGAGCGGACTTACGCCATGCCTGACTGCGGCACCGGAACATCGAAATACACAACAAACGTGCGATGAGCGCACGATTCGCCACGCAAACATGCACCAGTGATTAGAAACACACACAGTGTTAAAAAAGATTAACAGGGCAGATGTATACACAAGAGAGATGCCCAGATAGGGAACCCGATGAAAATACCCAGAAAGTCTGTATCAATTATAACACAAGAACTCTTGGCTCACCGCTTTTGCAATATTGACGGGCTGCAGACAAACCCTCTTAATTCGCCGTTTTCTAAAATGGCAACAAAGACCACAGACTACGACTTTTCCGCAATCGAGCCAAAATGGCAGGATTTCTGGGAGCAACACGCAACTTACTACGCGAAGGACTTCGAGGACAAACCGACCTTCTACATCCTCGATATGTTCCCCTACCCCTCCGGCGCGGGCTTACATATTGGTCACCCCGAAGGCTACACCGCCAGTGATGCGCTGAAGCGCTACAAAAAAGCCAAGGGCTTTAACGTGCTCCACCCGATGGGCTGGGACGCCTTCGGCCTGCCGACTGAGCAATATGCGATCAAGACTGGTCGGCACCCTCGTGACACCACCAAGCAAAACGTTGCGCACTTTAAGACGCAGCTCCGCCAGCTCGGATTCGCTTATGATTGGTCGCGCGAAGTCAACACCACCGATCCCGGCTACTATAAGTGGACACAGTGGATCTTCTTACAGCTGTTCAAAAAGGGCCTCGCCTACGTCGATGAGAAGCCCGTCTGGTTTTGCCCCGAGCTCGGCACTGTGCTGGCCAATGAAGAAGTGCTCAACACCGCCGAAGGCCCCCGCTCAGAACGGGGCAGCTTCCCAGTGGAGCGACGGCCGATCCGCCAATGGGTGCTTCGTATCACCGAATATGGCGACAAACTTATCGCGGGCCTGAAAGACCTTGACTGGCCCGACTCCACCAAACGCCTGCAAGAAAACTGGATCGGCCGCAGCGAAGGCGCCGAAATCACTTTCGACATCGCAGGCCACGATGCAGACCTTAGCGTCTTCACCACCCGCCCAGATACACTTTTCGGCGCGACCTATATGGTGATCTCGCCAGAGCATCCGCTGCTATCACAAATTACCACAGCCGAGCAGAGCGACGCCGTATACGCCTACGCTGAAAAAGCGAAAAGCAAATCCGATCTGGAGCGCGCCGAACTGAGTAAAGAAAAGACTGGCGTCTGGACCGGTGCGATGGCGATCAATCCGGTCAGCGGCAAAGAAATCCCGATTTGGGTGGCCGACTATGTGCTGATAACTTATGGCACAGGAGCCATCATGGCCGTGCCAGCACACGACACACGCGACTTTGAATTCGCCAAAGAATTCGACCTCGAAATCGTGCAAGTCATCGACGACAGCAACCACGCCAAAAAAGATGCCTCTGGTGGATTGACCGAAGCCTACACTGGCCCTGGCGATTTAATCAACTCAGGCGAGCTAAGCGGTAAAGACTCCGAAAGTGCGAAGCAGGCGGTAATCGCTCAACTCGCCGCTGAGCAACGCGGCGAAGCGACGATTAACTTTAAGCTGCGCGACTGGCTCTTCTCACGGCAACGTTATTGGGGCGAGCCCTTTCCGATCGTGTGGGTCAGCGAAGCCGATTATGCGAAAGTGGATGAGTCGCTCAAATCGGTCGAGCGCCCCGTCAGCTGCCAGATTGATGGTGAACTACGCTTTGCCGTTGCTCTGCCTGAAAGTGCACTGCCTCTGGCATTGCCGGAAGTGGAGAGCTACACACCGTCGCCCGATGGTCAGAGCCCACTATCGAAAGCCGAGGAATGGCTACACCTCTATATCGACCCAACAACTGGAGCTACTTCCAGCGCGCCCGTCGAAGGATGGGTACAAGGCTCACGCGAGACCAATACCATGCCACAATGGGCTGGTTCGTGCTGGTATTACCTGCGCTACGTGGATCCGAAAAATACCGACACACTGATCGCCCCAGAGAAAGAAAAATATTGGGGCTATCCGGATCTGTATATTGGCGGCGCGGAACACGCGGTGCTGCACCTACTTTATGCACGCTTCTGGCACCACGTACTTTACGACCTTGGCGTAGTGAGCGATCCGGAGCCATTTAAAAAGCTCTTCCACCAAGGCATCATCCTCGGCGAAGACGGCGAAAAGATGTCCAAAAGCCGCGGCAATGTGATCAGCCCAGAAAGTATCATCGTAAACTACGGAGCCGATGCGCTACGCCTTTACCTGATGTTCCTCGGCCCACTTGAAGCGATGAAACCATGGAATACCAAGGGCATCGAAGGCATCGCCCGCTTCCTGCGTAAGGCATGGCGCCTCGTCGTAGCCGAGGACGGCACACGCCAAGCCACGATTGGAACGACCGAGCAACTGGACGCCGACACGGATCGCATACTGCACGCCACGATCAAAAAAGTCAGCGAAGACTACGAGGCGCTCGGCTTTAACACCGCGATTTCGCAAATGATGATTTGCGTCAATCAGCTCGGCAAAGCCGACGCACTCACGCTCGACGCAGTCGAATCCTTGATCAAACTACTCGCACCACTCGCGCCGCATATCGCCGAAGAGCTCTGGCGATTCCTCGGCCATACAGGCAGCATCGCGGATGCAGGGTGGCCAGTATTTGACGAAAGTAAATTGAAGGAAGACAGCATTAAAATTATCTTCCAAGTGAATGGTAAATACCGTGGCGATGCCCAGCTCCCTGCCGACGTCTGCAAAGACGACGCCATCGCAACAGCCAAGGCACACGAAAGGATTCGCGCTCACATTGACGGCAAAGTCATCAAACGCGAAATCTACGTACCAGGCAAAATCGTCAACATCGTAGCTGTTTAATGTATATCGAATCTAAGCCGTGCTGGAAAACTCTCTGCTGCCTCGTCGCTGCAGGATTTTTTCTGGGTGGGGTGGTCGAATCGAATGCCGAGGACATGGCCGAAGGCATCGCAGTCGCCACCAGTATCAAGGGCAGCGTACAGATTGAAGATGCCGAATCACACAGCACACAGCCAAAGCTACACGACACGCTAATTCTGAATGCCTGCACCGTCGAAACTGGCAAGAACGCTCATATCTTTCTGGCACTCTCCAATGGCATGGGTATCGGCATCGGCGAAAACTCTGCAGTTCGATTCGAAACCTTCATCCAAAAACCATTCACCGAAAAGAGCGAACGTCTCTCCTACGAGCCATCTAAATCGATCCTCTCGGTGCGGCTAATTAATGGGGACCTTGCAGTCGTTAGTAATAATCTTTCACCGCTGTCAGCAGCGCGTGTGTTTCTGCCGACTGGGGAATTACAAATACACTCGGCTACATGCATTATTCAGTACAACGATATGGGCGCCCAGATCACCGCTTACTCAGGCCTGCTTACCTATAAATACCCAGATCGGAAGCAACGAGAATTAATCATCGAGCCGCAAAGCATTCGCATTAGTCCACAAAGTGCCATGCTCGGTGAAGTCACTGAAAGCATGACACTCAGCTCACTGCCCAAAGCAGTTGAACAATTAGCACAAGCCACTCAACATGCCAGTAAACGGGTCTTCTTTAAAGCAGGTCACAATGGCCATCCACCTCGACCTGTTCTGATTGCATCGCCCGGCCACCTGGACCAGCCTGTTAGCCGTCCTTACGAGTTCAACAAATAGTCACCTGCTATGAGCCCCCCCCTGCCCCGATCGCAATTCTTACCAGATACCTTTGACCAGCGCCCCATCGGCTTAATTGCGGGCAAAGGTCGATACCCAGTACTGACGGCCAAACGTATTCGTGCCGCTGGTTTGCCGCTGCGCATCGTGTCCTTTGCAGGAGAGACGGAGCCAGCATTGATCGACTCAATCCCGGCAAACGAACACATCCAAATCAAAGTCGGGCAGCTCGGAAAACTACTCAAATCGCTAAAGAAACTCGATTGTGGCTATGCGCTCATGGCTGGACAAATCACACCGCGACGCCTGTTCCACGGACTACATCCGGACCTAAAAGCCCTAAAGATCCTGAATAGCCTAAAGATCAAAAATGCCGAGACCATCTTCGGTGCGATTGCCTGCGAAATCGAAGCGATTGATATCTCCATGCTCGACGCCCGCTCATTTCTGGATGATCAACTCGCGACCGAAGGCTTAATGACTGCAGGCAAATTAAAGGCAGGGTTAACGGATATCGCGCACGGCATTAGTATCGCCAAAGGCATGGCAGATCTCGACGTCGGCCAAGGTGTTGTCGTGCGACATGGCACGGTACTGGCAGTCGAGGCTTACGAAGGGACCGACCCTATGCTGCGCCGCGCAGGCACATTTAAAACCGATGATCTTATTTTTGTGAAGACCGTAAAACGGGGGCAAGACTATCGCTTTGACGTACCAGTCTTTGGCCACCGCACCCTGGACGTGATGTATGAGTCGGGCATTCGCACCGCTGTATTGGAAAGTGGCAGTGTCCTGATTCTTGATAAAGCGAGTATTTTAGAAAAAGCCCATTCACTCAAAATCGAACTCCTGGGCTTCTCTGAGGACAACGAGTTCACAGTCGAAAATTAATTTACGCTTTATAAAAACTCTTTTTTGCATAGCTTAAACATTATGCCTTTAAAACGATACAAGCAATCGCGCTCTGACCGAGCCGCATATACGCTGATCGAAATCGCAGTGGTGGTCACTATTATTGGCATCTTATCAGCCATGGCTGTTCCTTATTTCAAACGAGTCAAAGAAAGTTCAATCATCAGCACGTTGGAGAACGACCTACGCATATTTTCTCAAGAGTTTATGCAATACGAGCTCAACTTCGGAACCTATCCCGACACACAAAGCACCCCTGGTGCCTATCCTAGTGGTATGGAAGACCGCATTAGCAACGCATGGACCCTGCCATCTGTTATCGGTGGCACCTATCGCTGGGTCTACAATGGTGGTGGTAACAACAATGGCAACGGCAACAACGGCAGCGGCAATTCATATGCGTATATCGAAATCACCGGCATCTCGACTGAGATGCTGCGCATCGACCCAAGTCGCCTATCCGAAATTGACGATGATATAGATGATGGCAATACTGGGACTGGCAATTTGCAGATGGCAGGGCTGAGTATTCGCTACTACCTCGAGCAATAGTCCATTGATCGGACAGTTACTGATTCTGCTGCAAATTTCCGATATTATCGAGTGCTCCAAAGTGTCGACGAAACAGGATACCGTTCAGCAACATGCGATCTTCCTCCTTGGGTAGCAGTAGATAAAATTCGCCTGCCACTAATGCGGGCTTATCTCCTTGAGAGCCTAGACGCAGCGGTAGTGATTCAACCTGTTTCAGCGTGAACCCCTCAAGCACTGCAGATCGCCACATTTCGTATAATTTAAACTGCCCCCCGCCCGTCAGCTCGATGACTTTTCCACCTTCTTGGTAGTCTTCCATATAAAGCCCCGAATAAGCACGAATGCTTTCACCTGCGATTGCCCCTGGGGTAAAGTCAAACACGGGCACTAAGTTAGGAGCAGCCGTCAACTGTTTCCACGTTGAAATGACGGTGTTGCTCAATACCGCCAACAACACGATCAACAACACGACTAACAAGTGCCCTCGCACACGAGGCCCGAACCACGATCGACGCGACTTATTATCCGCCAACTCGGCTTCCTCGAGAATCGTCGCAGCGTCAGACTGTAGCACACTCTCAAATGACGAACCTTTCAGCAACTGCATGACCCCAACTGCCACGACCTTAATATTCGACCGATTCAGTGCATTCGGGTCGGTATAATAGAGTTGTCCGCCGATCACTGTAATCGTCGCTCGAATACTCCCAGCCACCACAGTTATGATTGGATACTCATGCGACGGATGTTGAGAGCTGGTTATTGCCACGCGATTCAACAAGATGATCAAGTCATCATCGTCCTCAAGCAAAGACGACCATGTGCCTATCGGCAATGGCACGACACTATAATCAGCGTTAATATGACTGAGGTGAACTTGATAGGGCATGACTGAGAGATATTTAGCACAGTTAGACATGAGACAAACTCAACACTATAACTGCTCTGGCGCTCAAATTGACTTCGACATGCGACCGGAACTCCCCAAGGTGCAGAACTCGCCCCATGCGATCGCCGCAATATTACACTTTACATATCATCATATCACCATACGTTGATTCGTTAAAATGAAGCCACTTTCGATCAAACACCGCCTAGCAACCAACAATCCACTCTTTTCGGTTGAATTTTTTCCGCCAAAATCGGACGATACAGCACAGCAACTACTTCGCACCGCAGAGCACATTCAGGCCTACAACCCTGACTTCGTCTCGATCACTTATGGCGCTGGCGGCAGTACACGCAGCCGCACCTTGAACTACGCCCGTAAGCTTCACGAAGACTATGGCTACGCCGTGATGCCCCACCTCACTTGTGTTGGGCACTCGCGCGAGGAATTGAAACAGACCATTGCCGAATTCAAATCAGCAGGCCTCAAGCAAATCATGGCGCTGCGCGGTGATCCACCCAAAGGCGAAACCAACTTCACACCACATCCAGACGGACTCAGATACGCCAACGAGCTGGTGCAACTGATTCGCGAAGTGTACCCAGAATGCGACTTGGGCGTCGCGGGCTACCCCGAAAAGCACCCCGAAGCCCCTTCACTAGAAATCGACCTACTCAATCTGAAACGCAAAGTCGATGCCGGCGCGACTTTTGTCACCACGCAATTATTCTTCGATAACAATGCCTATTTCGAATTCGTCGACAATTGCCGTGGTGCAGGGATTACCGTTCCGATACTGCCCGGCCTGATGTCCGTCACCTCCTACAAACAAGCACTGCGCTTCTGTGAGATGTGTGGCACCAGCATCCCCACAGCCCTCAACGAACAACTTATCGCCGCGGGCGATGACAAGGCTGCAGTCGAAGCGATCGGAATTGAGTGGAGCTACCAGCAAGCTCACGAATTATTGAAACGAGGTGCCCCAGGGATTCACCTCTACATTCTCAACCGTTCCGGCCCCGCCATTGCTCTGATGAAAAAACTACAAAGCGTTGGATTTTATAAATAAGTGATTAGTTCATCACTGAGAGTTGTTTGATTTCAGATTCAATCTAACCGCAACCCTCAACAACAACGTCGATACCATGGCCAAACCAACTAATTTACAACTCATTGGCAGTGAACTCTGCATTCTCTGGCAAGACGGCAGCGAGAGCTACTTCCCCGCTGATTTTTTGCGCCAACACTCGCCCAGTGCGCAAAACATCGGCGAGAAAGACATCTTCGGTAATCAATATGGCGGCGATGGCCCAAAGAAATTCCCTGGTGTTACGATTCAAGGATGGGACTTCCAAGGGAACTATGGCGTCAGCCCATGGTTCAGTGATGGCCATAAGAGCGGTATATTTAGCTGGGAATACTTTAAAAGCCTCGAAGCTAAACTGCCACAGAGCTAATTCGTAGCAGCTAGAAGGTGCTCTGATGATTCAATCCACTGCCTTCGCAGCACTGAGCGGGACTCCATTGTTGCCCTAAATTAAGCGTCATTAAGCGGACCCGAGCAGCGGCTCTGGATCTACGACTGAAGCCGCTGGATACAGTCTGTCCAAAAAAATCGCCCTTGTCGCTGCCACCAAACTCATGGTTTAGTCTTCAACATGGCAAAACGCATTAAAGGTAGACTGATTGGCACGTTCGTCGTGCTGGCGGCCCTCATCACGGCGGGCATTTTAGGAATGAGCTTTTATCATGCCACCGCAAGCATCCATGAACTACTGACAGAGAACCACCAGCTCAACAAAGCGGTGCGTAATCTCACTCATGAAGAGCAAATCGGCTATGCGATTCTAGAATCACAAACGCGCAACGACTTGGGCGAATTAGAAAGCGTGGTGCGCTTCGTGCAAACCGCGGCCAATGCCCCCAAGACGCTAGTCTCGGAGCAGCGCTTCACCGTCAACGGCGACGTCATTCACTTCGATGCCTTGATCGTTAAGTTCACCAACGAATACGTGCAGGACGGCACCGAGCGCGCCCTGTATTTATGGCGACGCATCTATGCCGAAACGAGCACGCCGGCCAATGGCGAAGCGATCGAGATCGCCGGCACTGCACCGGAGCGCTACCACGCGATCACCGAATCCCTCCATTTGAAGAATCGGGATATCTTTTGGAAAGCTATTTGGGAGCTCGCTAACGACCCCACTCGCCTCAGCGACTACGGCGTACAAGCCGTATTTGGCAATGCCATCTACATTCGCATGCAACCTGGCAAGGTTTACCTATTTAAGATCAGCGCCACCGGGCAAATCTACCCAGAGACCGTGGATACGTATTAATAATTAGCTGAAAACATCCGATTTACAACACGACTAGACATGACCAAAGTAACGAAACTACTCAGCCACAAAGCCTTACGTTTCCTCTTTGATAAGCATGCGCTTAAATATCGAGCCGCCAAGGAGGCTGTGCAATGGGAACGCGAAGGCTACAATTATCGAGACCTTTG
>Ga0209710_1001153_pt1 | contig 21056 bp, 26 predicted proteins | sample ArcticOcean_MG_C_5_FD_187436 | JGI IMG/M metagenome (GOLD analysis project Ga0209710, IMG submission 187436) | Marine microbial communities from western Arctic Ocean - ArcticOcean_MG_CB4_138 (SPAdes) (version 2) | ecosystem: Environmental > Aquatic > Marine > Oceanic | place: Arctic Ocean...
TGAGTGATAAACAGATAGGTGGAAGTGAGCTGAATTGGCGGCAGGCCAAGTTCGTTAGCGAGTTCGTTGTTAATGGCAACGCGACTGACGCAGCCAAGTCAGCGGGCTATGCTCATCCAAAACAGCAAGGCTCACGGCTGTTGACTCATGCTGTCGTAAAGCAGGCTATTGAGGCTCATAAGCGCCAGTTGATGGTGCAGGCGGTGGATGAAACGGATTGGCTCTTGGACCGGCTCAAAGTGGAGGCGCTCGATCCTGAAAATGGAGAGTCAACCCGCGTCAGGGCATTGGAGGTAATGGGCAGAATCTACGGCTCTTATGCGCCGGAGAAGCAGCAGATCGAGGCGGTATCAAGCGGATTCTTCGCTGATTTGAGCGCAGATGACGATGAAACGCCAGCCGGCGACAATATAATCCCTTTCGTATCAGGCACTTAGCGGCGACTACCACAGCATCTGTAGTGCTGTGCTGCCATCCTGCGCCGTGCATGCATGCATAAAAGGTCACCGCGGCATCCCCGAAGGGGGGGGGGACGATACTGGCAGCGACCGCGGCCCGCGCATGCGGTTCCATAGGGACTATCTCACGCCCTAGCCCTAAATACTGAAAACCCTTTTTTGTTAAGGGGGGGGGTATGCAGCTGGGAATGGGGGGGGTGCTTGTGAGGTTCACATCGAAAAAATTGCGGGCAGTTTTTTTTCAAATTCAATTGGGGGGCGCTATGCCTAAGTCAAAAAAACCATCGAAGAAGTTTTCGCCGTGCAAGGGATGTCCGACACCGGCCAAGTGTCGCAAGGCGGGCAAGTGTTTAAAGAGTGGGGGTAGGCAGTACGCTTCGTTTAGTGAAGGCTGGCTTCCAAAAATGATAGACAGATGGGTTTTGATAGTTATATTGGGTAATCAACGCCGTCAGATAGGGCCGCAGGGAGTTGTTACGGTAGAGCCTCTCTAGTTGTGGGCAGAATATCTATCGTTCCTTAGAAGGCAATACAGGGCGTCTGTGGGGGCCGAGATGGAAATCATCACATTAGAGCGGTTTATGCACCACCCTAAAGGGACGCTTGGGGTCTTGCATTTGCCTGACCATTCTCTTGCGCCTTTTTACACGGTAGAGCGCCCTTGGCTGCATAACCGGCGTTTTGAAAGCTGTATTCCTGAAGGTGCGTACATTTTGGCTTGGCGGAAATCTCCCAAGTTTGGGTGGGGGTATGAGCTGAGTGATGTGCGTGGCCGCGATCACATTTTAATCCATGCGGCGAATTACCCAGAGGATGTGCAGGGTTGCATTGGGATTGGGGAGTCGCTGATGGGAAATAAGGTTGCAGTAGGTAGATCCAGAGACGCGCTGCGGCGGTTTTATTCGCTAACAGAGGAAAAGCAATGGGTGCTGCAAATCGTCTTTGCAAAGTTTGCCTCGACACCAAGCCCCTAGAAGCCTTTTCTGTCTTTGTTAATCCGGATGGGAGGAAGGGGGTTAGACACACCTGTGCGCGGTGCAGGACAGATAAGATACGTCTGGCTACGGCGAGTAGTCCGCAGACCTATCTGAGGTCATGGTTACGCAGGGGAACTACTCGCGGCAAAGGTCGTGAAATGAACCTTACGCTAGAAGATCTATTGCAGCAGTGGGACTCTCAGTCCGGACGCTGTGCGGTCACTCACATGGCTATGACCTATTCCCCAAAATCTTTAAAGCTAGGCACGGGACTTAACGCCTCAGTTGACCGGATTGACCCAGACAAACACTACACCCCCCAAAATATCCGCCTTGTCTGTCACAGGGTGAATGTGATGAGAAGCACAAGTGACGATTCCGAGCTGAAGTGGTGGTGCCAACAAATCATACAAGGGCTAGTAAATGACAAATGAAGAGTTAAAGGTTGTCGCGCAAAAATTTAAAGCGGACTTCCCTCTGTATGCAAAAAATGTGCTGCGAGTGGTAACAAAAGACGGCGAACTGGTCCCCTTCAAACTTAACCAAGCGCAAAAGCTGGTGCATGCCAAGCTGGATAAGCAGCTAAAAGAGACTGGCAGGGTCCGCGCATTGGTACTGAAAGCCCGTCAGGTCGGGATATCCACCTATATTGAGGGACGTTTGTTCTGGAGGACAACCCAAACCCGCAACGCGAATGCTTTTGTGCTGTCTCACCTTGCCGAATCGACCAATTCTATATTTCAAATGGTTAGCACCTTCTATGACAACGTGCCGCACAAGGCTTTTCAGCCCAGCTTGACCAGCAGATCCGCCCAAACTTTGCTGTTTCAGGACATTAACAGCCGGTATCGGGTGGGTACTGCACGGTCCGCCCAGACAGGACGGTCGCAAACAAACCGTTTTGTGCATGGGTCCGAGGTTGCGTTTTACCCACAGGGTCAAGACATTGTGGCGGGATTGCTTCAGTCGGTGGGCGATAAGGACACTGAGGTCATTTTAGAATCCACAGCCAACGGAGCGGGCGGCTGGTTTTATGAACAGGTCATGAAATCGTTGCGCGGAGAATCCGAATGGATTGTCTGTTTTGTCCCTTGGTTTGTCATGGACGAGTACCGGCGCAAGCTTCGCCCTTACTTTGAGCGCACGACAGAAGAGGAGGCTCTGTCCGAAAAATATGATTTGGATGACGAGCAGCTTCAGTTTAGGCGGGACAAAATTGACGAGCTAGGTTCTCTTGATCTGTTTCGTCAAGAGTATCCCTCTAACGAGATGGAAGCCTTTCTGACATCTGGCCGATGCTTTGTGGAAGACAACGTGTTGTCAGCGGCGGAAGAAGAGTGCTATACGCCAGACTTTATTGGCGAGCTATCCGAGTCGCAACTTTACGAAAGAGATTCTGGACCCTACAGAGAATGGCATCGCCCAATGGACAACGAGTCCTATGTGATTGGCGCTGACATTGCCGAAGGCTTATCTCACGGCGACTACTCTTGCGCTCAAGTGCTGGATGCTAGGGGCAGGCAAGTCGCTTGCTATCACGGGCATGTAGACCCTTGGGAGTTTGGCGAAATTCTGTCTCAACTGGGCCAGCGTTACAACGGCGCTTACATGGTTGTTGAAAGAAACAATCACGGTTTGACCACACTGAGAAGACTGCAAGAGATCAGCTATCCGTCTATGTTTGTCGAGAGCAGTGTAGACGGAGCCTATGGAGACAAGATGACGAAGCGCGGAGGTTTCTTAACGACCAGTAAAACCAAACCGCTAATTATTGACAACCTTGCGGCCCTCATTCGCCAGCGAGATGCGGGAGTTGCAGACGTTCATTTAATTCGCGAACTGCGGACATATGTCATAAATGAAAAGGGGGCTACCAATGCTCAATCTGGCTGCTATGATGACAGAGTGATGGCTTTTGCTATCGCACTCCACGGACTGGCAACTATGCCGCGACCCAAGAGACTTTTGGCTCCTCGCCGCTTTGAAGCTGTTGATACCGTGGTGGGCTACTGATGGAAGAAGATTTTGAAGACGATCAGGAATTTGAAGGCAACGAAGGAATAGACGTTGAGAACCCTGATGGGCAGCAAGATGTCGAGCTAACCAATATTGGCAATCGCCTGCGCTTGATGTTTGATGAATTTAAAGACGCCCGCAGAGACACTGAAGATGAATGGATAGACGATCTCCGTCAATTCTCCGGACAGTACAGCCCTGAAATCCTTGCTAGGCTTAACGGCGGAGCCGGACAGCGCAGCAAAGTCTTTGTTGGACTCACCAGAACTAAGGTAATGGCGGCATATAGCCGTATTGTTGACCTTTTGTTTCAAACTTCTGACCAGTTTTTCTCTATAAAGCCCACCCCCAGACCCACCATAAACCCGCGAAAACGCATGCAAATGCAGCAAAACTTGGTGCAAAACATCATGGCAATGGCTCAAGGCCAGCCACCGGAGGTTATTCAACAGGTTTTTTTAGAAAACGAAGAGCGCATTGAAAAAGGGCTACGCCAGCAAGAGGAAGATTGGGCAGCGCTTGCAGCAAAAGAAATGCAGACGGACATTACTGACCAGTTGCTTGAGCAAAACGCGGATCAAAAATTAAAAGAGGCGATGCTGGAAGCCTGTATTTATGGCAGTGGCGCAATCAAAAGTGGAACGGTTAAGATTGAAGCCAGTAAGGCGTACTCTTTAGCCACTGACGATCTTGGCAACGAAAGCTATCAAATGAGCGTGGAAGAACAGGTCCGCCCAGAAATTGAGTCGGTGTCAATTTTTGACCTGTATCCAGATCCATACTGCACGACACTGGAAGACTGTGATGGGCTGTTCCGCCGCCATATACTTACTCGCCGCCAGCTAAGAGACTTGGCCGATCTTCCTTCTTTTGATACCGAGATGATCCTGTCTGTCTTGAAAGACAATCGCAAGGGGAATCACACAGAAGAAAATCATGAGCGCACACGGCGGCATATTGCCGGCATTAACCAGCATCAAAGCTCTCACCGCTACGAGCTTTTAGAATACTGGGGTTCCATCGATGGCTATGACCTCATGGACGCTGGCGTTGAGCTTCCTGAAGGCTCCGACCCGTCCGAGGAGTTTGATGCGAACATCTGGCTCACAGGAACTAAGGTGATTAAAGCCTCGCTCAATGCGGTAAAGGGATACCGCATTCCGTACCAAATTTTTCCTTACGAGCGTACCCCCCATCAATTTTGGGGCATAGGTGTGCCGAGGATGATGCGTGATTCGCAGCAAACGATGAACGCTGCCACCCGAATCTGGCTAGACAACATGGCCCTGTCTTCTGGGCCAATGGTAGAAGTGAATACTGATTTGCTCGCGGCAGGGGAAGATCCTACAGACCTTCATCCTTGGCGAGTATTCCTGCGCTCTGGTGGTGATGGATCGATGCCGGCTGTTCGATACTACCAGCCAACCGCCAACGCAAATGGCCTTAATCAAATCATTGAAATTTTTCGCCGGTTTGCCGATGAAACGACATCTCTACCTTCGTACACGCACGGTGAGCAGTCGCAAGGTTTAAATAAAACAGCGACAGGTATGTCTATGTTGATGGGCGCTGCTAACGTGGCGCTTAAAAGCACAATAAAAAATATTGACGATTTCCTTATACGCCCTATGATTGAATCATTGTTCCACTTTAATATGGAGTTTGGAACGAACGAGCGAGCCAAAGGCGATTTGAAAATTGTGGCTCGCGGAAGCACTGCTCTTATTCAAAAAGAAGTGCAAAGCCAGCGCTTATTACAATTCCTTTCGCTGGTCTCAAACCCTATGGATGCAGGACTCGTTGACCGCGCTAAGCTTTTGCGCGACATCGCTGCGAGCATGGAGATTGATGCTGAAAAAGTTATTAAGACGGAGGATCAGATCCGTGCCGAACAGCAAGCACTTCTACAGCAACAAAGCATGCTCGCCCAAGCAAGCCAGAGCGATCAAGGTGCTGTCAATGACGGAGGAATGGCCCCATCTGGTCCACCTTCTGGAGGCCGACCTATCTGACGCTCTCGAAAAACTAGAGGCGGCAGACGAGAAACAATTTCGCTACCAGCAGGGGCGGGCTTACGAGCTACGCAAAATGCTGGGGCTAACTAAAACCGCATCTGCGGTTCTTGATGCTGAGAGAGCGCCAAAGCGAACTCACAGTATTGAATAACGGACACCCCCAAAAAGGAACCGTAGTATGGCAAAAGTAGATCCAGAAGCACTTGAAGCGGAAGCTCAAGAGATGATAAGCGCAGCAAGAGGCGTTTCAGCGGAACCCGAAGGGGACACACCGACAGAAGCCCGAACTCGCAAATCAACAGCCCCCAAAGAATCTGCGGATACGGCTGAATCTGAGCAAGAGATTCCCTTAGAAGATACAGGCGGCGATGTGTCGGAAGAGGAGTTGGCGCAAAAAAAGGCCGATGACCGCTACAGGAATGCTCAACGGAAGATGACTCAGGCAACCACTGAGGCTAAAGAACTGCGAAGGCAAAACGAGCAGATCATGGCTGAGCTGGGAAATTTGAAGAATCAGCTTGCAGAAAAAGATGTCGATGTACAGGCGCTTAAACAAGTGAGGGAAGAATACCCCGATCTTGCGGCTCCTATACTTGATGAGATGGAAAGGACGCAAGCAAAGGTGGCAGAAGCTACAGGTGCATTAGAACAACTTCATCAGATGAGGCATGAAGAAGCCCAGCGTACAGCGCAAGCGGCTCACATGGATCTCATACGAGAGTCCCACCCAGACCTAGACGCTATTGTCGGGACGGGAGACTGGGACGATTGGATGGAGCAGCAAAATGGGCAAGTACATCAATGGGTAGAGTCCGGCTCTAGCAACGATGTCATTGCAGTTTTGACGAAGTTCAAAGTGGACAGTGGTTATGCTCAACCTACGGCGCAAGAGAGGGTACTGGCAAAAGGAAGGGCAGCGGCAGAGCCGAAGCTCCCTAAATCCAGAAAACCCAATACAGGTTCCGGAAAACAAACTTGGACCGTGGCGGATATTACCAGAATGTCTAATACTGATTTTGAAAAAAATCAAGATGCAATTTTGGCGGCCATGAACCAAGGAGACATCCGGCAATAAACTATTGTCAGAAAGGTAATTTATCATGGCTATTGGTGCAAATGGATCGGGCGCAGCGTTTACTTACGCGGCCAACCAAGGTGGCTTCATACCCGAAGTCTTTTCAAAAATGTTGCAGGCGAAGTTTTATAAATCTTCGGTTCTTCCTGCTATTTCTAACACCGACTACGAAGGCGAAATCTCTGGTCAGGGCGACAAGGTACACATCCGTACTGTCCCCACTGTCTCAGTTGCCGACTATACTGGTACTGTCAGCTATTCAAACCTGACTACCAGCACAGTCGAGCTGAACATTGATCAGGCTAAAAGCTACGCTTTTAAAGTCGATGACATCCTGAAAGCTCAAGGTGATATCGACATGCTTGCTGCCGCATCTGGTGATGCTGCTGAGCAAATGCGTATTGCTGTTGAGACTCAAGTCCTATCTAGCATAGTGACTGGTGCTACGACTATTCAGGCGCAGGCTACTCAAACTTCAGGCGACATACTCGCCTCGATTCTGAGCATGGGTCAAGCGCTTGATGAGCTGAATATTCCAGAAGAAGGGCGATTCATCGTTCTTTCGCCTGAGTTTATTTCGCTGCTCAAGCTGTCTGAACTCCGACAGGCTTACCTGACAGGTGATGGCACATCGCCACTGCGTAATGGTCAGGTTGGTGTGGTTGACCGCTTTAAAGTCTTCAGCAGCAACATGCTGTATACGCCAGCATCTGGTGCAGACGCCGGCTATACACACGTTATGGCGGGTCACCCCAAGGCGACCTGTTTCGCTTCTCAGTTTACTAACACTGAGACTGTGCGACTGGAAAGCACCTTTGGTGACGGCATTCGTGGCCTGAAGGTTTACGGCTCCAAAGTCGTAGTGCCTGACGCGCTTGTGATCGGTAAGTGGACTTAATAAGTCCAATCGTTAAGCGGGGGAGGGCAACCTCCCCCTCTTATTATCAGAATAACTGGATGCACTATGATTGACGCTCCAACAAAGAAAGACCAAATATTTGCTGAAGCCAAGAAAGACTTCGGCGTTCAGCTGGACCGCAGAATGACTTGCGCGGATCTCTATGACCAGCTTGAAAGATTAAAAACCTCTGGAGTTGATACAGACACCGCTGCTACTCCAGAGCAAGTACCGAAGCGGGTCCGTAATATTATTACGGGCAACGAGTTTGCTTACGACCCTGTATGGGCCAAACATCCTGACTTGCTAATTATTGAGTGGGAGCAGACTGATGGCAACAACTAAGGTCACAGACCTTATTGGAAGGGCGAGCATCATACTGCAAGATGCTGCCAATGTCCGCTATCCGAATGCCGAGCTGCTAAAGTTTTTTAATGACGCGCAGCGAGAGGTTGTTCTTAATCGCCCTGACGCCAACACCATCAACCAATCTTTTACTTGCGCCACAGGTAGCAAGCAGAGCTTGCCTTCCACCGCTTTACGACTTGTTGATGTAATAAGAAATGAAGCTGGTGGGCGGTCAATAACCCAGATAGACCGAAGACTATTAGATGAGACCCTGCCGGACTGGCACAACAGTATTGCGGACCCCATAAAGAAGGTAGAGCATTTTATTTACGACTCTGCGGACCCTAAAAACTTTTATGTGTATCCGCAAGCGACAACCGCGATGACTCTTGAAATTGTGATTAGTGCTGCTTTGCCAGATGTTGTCATTACCAACTTTTCAACCGATACCACAACAATTTCTGTAGACGATGTGTATGGCAACTGTATTGTCGATTTCATCTTGTATCGCTCGTATCAAAAAGACAGCGAGTACGCCGGCAACAGCGAGAGAGCGATGATGCATTACTCTGCTTTTGCCAATGCGCTAGGCATGAAAACCAGAACTGATTCGGCAATGGACCCGCTTCCTATCCTACCTAACCGGAGCGCCTAGAGCCGCTAGCTATGAAATATTTAGATCTTAGTCCCTATATTAGAGCAGAAGCTCAAGGCGTTCCTGATTTTATTTTAGAAAGGTCCGTCAGGGATTCAGCTATTGATTTTTGTATTGCCACAGATGTTTTTCGGCCAGAGCCGGAGGACGTTATTATTACTGCGGGAATAACAGAGTATGCGCTAACCATACCCGTAGGCACGGAGTTAAATCATATTATTGATGTTTACAGAGACAGAGAAAAACTTACCCCCGTTTCATACTCTCGCCTGCTAGAGATCACTGGTGATGGATCTGAGAAGTCTACGCCAAAAGTATATTCTCAGAGAGATAATAAAGAGTTCTTCTTAGCGCCTGTTCCTGCCGTAAGTGAAAAGCTAAAAATTCTGTACTCGCTAAAGCCCAGCTCAACGTCTTCCTCCATACCGGATACCGTAGGAAAGGAATATCGCGAGGCACTAATCCACGGCGCATTGTATAGACTGCAAATGATGCCTGATCAGATCTGGTCTAACATGAATCAAGCTCAAGGCAACAAAATGTTGTTTGAGAAAAGATCGACAGAAATTATGAGACAGGTCAGGTACGGCTACGCTGGTGCAGCTTTAACAGTACGCGGCAGAGCTTTTATATAGAGGAGCGGAAATGGCTTATTTTCAGACAATTAACCTAGTAACCGGCGACACCCTTCCGCAGCTTACTTTGAATTTAAAAGACTCCAGTCTGGCTGCTGCCGGCAAGATACTTGACGAAGAAAACTCAGAAACGTGGTCGCCTGTCAATCTCAGTAATGCGACAGTTGTTATGAGAATGAGACCTATAGGATCGCTACTGGTCTCGTCTACTTTATCTTTTACTGTGCTAAACGGCGCTCAAGGCGAAGCGATACTAATTTTTCCTGAAGGTACGCTTAGCACGGCAGGGCTGTTTGAGGGTGAGATTGAGGTTAACTATTATAACGGTGCAAAGCATACGGTCCCTGATCTTTTAAAGATGAAGGTTAGGAATGGCTTTGACTAATGCTAAGGGCGATATGGACTAAAGTAAATCTTGCCACCACGGTTTCTGTACTAGAACTGAGTGTATCGTCATCGCAGTCATCTCTTCAGGCTGTTGTAACACAAAATGCATATATGGCTTTTCAACAGAATAATGACACCTTTTTTGCCGTAGATACGTTGAGTCTCAACTTTGGATTAGCGCCCTTAGCGGAAGCCACGGTAATTAATGACGCAGTGTCAGTCACCGCCGCGCTTGTTGTGTCAGATTCGATTTTAGTGGGCTATGACCTATTGGACAATTTTTCGGCAAACTTTCAAATGGGCCAAGTCGATGATTTTTCGTTTAGCGACAATGCCTCCATATCGGTTGGGTTTGCATCTTCCTTGACTGACAGTATGGGGCTGGCAGATGTTTGCTTACAATTCCTTTCGTCTGGGTCAAGCAGCTCAGTCTTTAATGAATCGATAATTAACAGCTCTAATTTTAACGCATAAGGAGAACAGTTATGCACAGCGACAATTTAACCTTGACAGGAAGGCTCTGCGTTTATTTAAACAACGAGGTAGTCCGAGAGATTCCAAATCTGGTTGTAACGGCAGGAAAAGAATTTGTCGCCGCTCGCATGCAGAGTAACTCAACTGCCGTCATGAGTCACATGGCAATCGGCACAGGCACCACGGCGGCTGTTGTTGCCAATACGGCGGCAGAAACAGAAGTGGCTAGAATAGCGCTTATCAGCTCATCTGTTGCTGGCGCAGTTGTCACTTATACTACCCAGTTTCCTGCTGGCACTCCTGCGTCTAACAGCGCAATTACTGAAGCGGCATTACTAAACGCAGCTTCCGGTGGAAGCATGCTGTGCAGGACGGTGTTTCCTGTTGTTAATAAATCCGCGTCAGACGCTTTGACTATAGTCTGGACCGTACAAGCAAGCTAAGGGGCTGTCAGATGGCTGTAAAATTCTCTAACAACGCAAGCACACTCTTGTCAAATATCTTGTCGGCCAGTAGTCCGACTGCTGAGTGCGTCAGCCTGAGCGCTTTTCCTTCGCTGGGTGCTGGGGATTACACCTATGCAACGATAGCCAAGACGGCTACCCCATCTGATAACGAGATTGTTAAGATTACAGCTATCACTGGTAACACGGCAACGATAGTGCGATCTCAGCAAGGGACTACAGCTCTTGCGTTTGGTGTCGGTGATACGTTTGAGTTAAGAATGACAGCGGGGTTGGTAGAAGATTATGTGGCTGTCAAGTCAGTTTTAGACGTATGGCCCTCTAAGTCTGTCGGAGAACCAATTGTCGTATCGTGGGTTGGAAATAGTAATAGCGCAGGGTTTCTCACGGAAGAGCCAGACGTACCCTTGGTTGCTAATCCCAATGTATTAATCTGGCAGGCTTCTGACATTGACACCCAAACTGCGTCTTGGCAAACAGCCGATCACAGTGCTACGCCTATTATTCCTGACCTGACAGACCCCAGCGTTCCTTCTTATGCAGGGAGGATGACAGGATATGTTAAAGGTCAACGAGGGTCTCCAGCCCTTGCAGCCGCAAATGAGCTTCAAGAAATTTTTGGTGGGACAGTGCTTCTTGTCTTAACGACACTTAGCGGGGCAACCAGTGATTTGGTTCACCCTTCCTTAATAACGGCTGGCATAGGCACTATTAGTGCAAGCTCAGATTCTAACTATGCGATCTCCAGTGGAGAAACAGCGAATAACAACATGTGGTACTGGCATACCACAGCACTAGCCAATGCGCTTGCATCTATACAAGCTGGCACAGCTGGCATGCCTGCTGCATTTCCCAACCTCTCTTATGTCGATTTTTGCGGTGATACCCTCGGTCAAGGTGATGCTTCTCGTACTATCGTTGCAAGCAGCTGGGAAAATAACAATAATTTTAGAAATCTGGAAAGAGCTAGCCAGAGATATGTTGAAAATATGCTTGCTTTTACGCAGGCCGCAGAAGGGACTACCAGTGATCCGGCTCTTAACGAAGCTGCTGGTGACGGAGGCGTTGCTGCGGTTGCTGGCGGCGGCTGGGCTAAAAACCAACACACTCGCTGGTTTTCTATTGACACACCTGCTGGGTCTGAATTGGCAGGCGGAGGAGCAGAAGCTTGGAAAAACTTTGATGGTTTAAATCGTTTTTCTAATGTCACTGGTACGCTGTACAGAACCGTCCCAAGCCCTTTTGGAGGCATAACAGGCTTTAAAGTAGGAACTAGTGGGTCAAGAGTACAGAATGTTTACGGTACACAAGACTATATCCACCCCAACACGATATCGAATATTAAAATAGGTCAAGACACAGCGCGACTGTGCTTAGAGATGCCTGTAAAAGCTCCAAGGGATGGCACTACCCCTAATATTGATTTGGACTGGTTAGCTCAGTTTCCTGCTGGTCGGCCAATATTTATTGTTGGAACAGGTCAGAGCAACAGCGCGGGTTTGGATGAAACCAGTGCTGGTCTTTACACAAACAACCTAGTGAAAGATTGGGCCACCGTGGGAGACACAAATGTTCCTCAAACAGCATTAGATTGGATAAAGCCAAATCGGTTATTTAGCACCGTAAAAGCTGATTATCCCACAGCCTTGCTTCCCTCCCTCGGCACTGACTATATTGGTTATAAAGGCGGCAATGTAGGCAACATACATCTTGCTATGGCTGAGTATATTGCCGAAAAGTCTGGACGGAATGTTTATGTGCTACAGGTTAGTAGGGATGGTGGCAATTCTGACTACTGGGACAGTACCAGTGGTTCTACTTACGGAACACTAAACACCCAGATGACAGCAGTGCTTGCAACACAGGAGTTGTCTGAGTGGGGAATAACGTCACCTGACATTTTAAACATCATGCAAGGTGAGTCGGACGCAGACCCTTTGTTTAATGCAACAAAAGACGCAAATTCTTGGGCCACAGACTGGCTTGCTTCTATGAAGGATTCTAACACGAAGTGGTTTGAGGACTATCGCACAAGAGTATTTGTATACGATATACACGACCACTTTAACAGGCTTGATAATCCAACAAACCCTTTGCCACCAGTCGATGCCAACAATAACCCTATCTTATTTCCACCGTACAAATGGAACGGCGCTTCAGCTCTGGCCGTAAAGGGCGGTAGCTTCTTTTCGTATGTCAGCTCGACAGGACTAGCGCACCAAGGAGATGGCATACATTTCGATGGAGATGCCACAAATTTATTTGGAGAAATAGGGGCGAAGGAGCTTCTGGGCGAATCCAATTCATCGACTCCAATTAATGACGCATGGGATATGCTGGCTGGCAATACAACAATTAACGGCAGGGCAGCAAATAAGCACCCGTACACGCTGAAGAACAATAATTGTAGTACAGCTACTAGGGCTGCTGGAAATGTAGAAATAGATGGGCCTCTTAAATTAACGGCAGCAGCAGGGACTATTGCCGCTCCCGCAACATCCGCTTATGTAATAACAGACTCTTCGGGCAATATCAGTCAGGGCAACTCTGTAGTACCTGCGGGTCCGTTTAACCTATCTCAGAAAGCCACAATCACAACAACGCTTGATGGTTCGGGCAACCACGAACCGAAAACGGCAATGACATTCAGTTGGTTAAATAACCAAACCAACACCTTAAAATACGCTGGTGAATTTACTATTCTAACCACAGGCGTACTGGTTCTCGGCGGTCTCAACTACCCGTATTCCAGCATGTGTAAATATTTTGTCAGCTTGGGGCCGCTGCCGTCGCTCTTTAGCACTAGTCACTTCATAAGCGAGATTATAGGTAAAACAGATGCGACCCCACCTTCTCTTGCCAACCATGACTACCTGTACCCTACTCTTACGCTTGATGGTAGTGGGTATCTAGAGTGGTTGGCCGCCCCTCAAACGGCGACTGTTAATTTTATCCTTACTAACGGTTCAACAACCGGAGCTACTGATCATGTGCAAACGCATGTCTGTACATATCAGTACGCTGATATAGGTTAATAGGAGTTAAATTAGATGTCAGGAATTGTAAACTTCAAAGGATATTCGACATGAAAAAGTTTAAGGTCTGGATCACAAAATTATTTACCGATGACTATGTAGGCAAAGATGGTTTCAGGCGGAATCTAGGGAAGCTTGGGTCTGAGTATAGAATACTAAAGACTGCCATGAAGCCCAGCTGGCTGCGATTTAAAAATGCACCTGACACGCACAGCTATACTGATTTGTTTGTGGAATCATGCAGGGCTAGTGCATATTTTATGGGACATTTGTACGCGGTAGTATTGCCTCTTCTGATTGTCGGAATACCAGCGTTTTTTGTGTGGGCGAAGATAAGCGGATAGCTTTGCTGACTAATTCTGCGATGGAGAAGACAGTGGTCCAGATATATGACAGAAGGTCAACAGATGATCTTGAAGACGTAATTAAAAGAGCTGCGTTGGCTGGCGCTAAAGAGGCGCTGCAAAATGTCGGACTGCATGATGATGAAGCCATACATGACCTAAAAGAACTGCGCGGCTTGTTAGATTCATGGAGAGAGGTTAGAAGATCTGTTGCACATACGGTGATTAAGGTTCTTACGGTGGCACTGCTTGGCGCTTTAGTCACTGGTGTTTGGTTTAAAAATTGGACGCAGTAATATTATGAGTTTTTTTGGAAAACTATTTGGTTCAGATCAGGCTTTAGCCAAAGTGGTAGATACCGCCAAAGATCTTATTGACGAGTCTTTCTACACCGATCAAGAAGAGGCGTCCGCTAAGGCTCTAGCCGCAGATAAAGCTAGAAGCATGGTTATTGAATGGGTTGCAGCATCTACCGGATCTCGACTTGCTAGACGCCTTATTGCATTTTCGATTACCGGAACTTGGCTGGCGATGTACTGGATGTCAACCATGCTGTCTATACTCGCTGTTTGGGCCGACAGCGTAGAATCTTTGCGTCAGCTACAGGCTTCAGCGGCTATCGCTGATGCTGCTGGAGAGCAAATGGTTTCTGCGGTCATGCTAATACTTGGGTTTTATTTTGCTGCTCCTTTTATGGGAGACCTAGCCGGCGCAGCGCTAAAAAGGTTTGGCAACAAAGAATGAGAAACTAATATGAACAACAGCAAAATTATGGTTAACGGCAAGGAATATGAAACGGAGAATCTTAGTGACGAGCAAAACTATTTGGTTCGACAGGTCAGCGATTTAGCGCAGCAATCTGTTGATTGCCGGTTTAAGCTAGACCAGATCACCGTAGCGCGAGAGGTTTTTTTAACCAAGCTGACTAGAATGCTAGAAGATCCGCAGTAGAATCTTAACAAGGAGTCAAATATGGTTGCGGTTACAGTTGGTCTGTTTCGCGGGATGGCTGAAAAAATATCACCTCGACTACTGCCTGAAGACATGGCGGTCTCTATTGTTAACGCAGACCTAGATGCAGGAACACTGCGGCCTATTAAGGCGATGGCTAGTGCATCTATTACAATCGCTGGAGGCACTAGCACCGCAGCACCTACCAGCAGCAGCAAGCTGCTGTTTCAAGCCCGTGACGGGTCATGGTTTAATTACATTAACTTTGACAGCTGGACTGCAATCGACAGTCCTATCGCAGAAGACGCACACAACCGCGTTTACGCGAACGGCTATAATTCTACTAGTTCTTTTGTTCTGGTCTCTACTACTACAGCACCAACAACAGCTTTTTTTCTTGGTCTACCTGTGGCGGCGACCCCATCTCAAACTATTTCTCCTATAAACTCTGCGGAAACCGAGACAGAAACGGCTGTCAGCAGAGCTTATGTGGTTACGCATTACACGGCTTTCGGTGAAGAGGGTCCACCTTCAGTGCCGACAGCTATTCTAGATGTCAGGTCTGATCAAACTGTCGCGCTTACACTGGCAGCTTCTTCTGCTGCTCAGCGCAATATTGTATACCACAGAATATACAGAACAGACGCTAGTGGTTCTTTCCGCTTTGTGGCCCAAGTGTCAGCAACTACATCTGCTGCGTTTACGGATACCGTCTTGGACGCCGCGCTGGGTGAAGTGTTGATTTCTCAAGACTGGAATGCTCCACCAGTCGGAATGAGCGGGCTGTGTTCGATGTCTAACGGAATTTGCGCTGGATTTAAAGAGCAGACAGTGTGTTTTTCTGAAGCTTTCCTTCCACACGCTTGGCCTAAAAGATATCAACTCACCACTCAATATAATATTACAGCGATTAAGCCTCTTGAAACAGGCTTGCTAGTTATGACTGAAGGAAAGCCATATATTGTGCAGGGCGCGGACCCTGCCGGCATGGTTATGACGGAGCTTAACGTCCCCTACCCAATTAGCAGCGCCACCTCCGCCGTAGACATGGGAGGTTCTGTGATCTATTGCAGTACGGAAGGGCTAGTGAGAGTCTCCTCATCCGGCGCAGCGTTAGCAACCGAGTCTCTATTTTCTTCAGAGGGTTGGCTCGCAGCTCATAGTCCAGCTTCGGTTACGGCGTTTTTGTGGGAAGGAAAGTATGTTGCATTTCACGATGCGGTTGACGGTGTCACCGGTTTTATTTTTGACCCACGGGGCGGCAAGGCCGCGTTTACAAAACATACAGCCGGTGAGGTTAATTCAGGATTCAGCTCCACAAAAGATGATGCACTGTACGTTGTTTCTGGCGGATCTGTAAAAAAGTTTGCTGCCAGTACCGATTATCTTGAGGCAGAATGGGTCTCTCGACACTATTATTCCGCAAGGCCAATTAATCTTGGAGCCGCTAGAGTTGCTTTTGGAGATAATCTGGGTGCGGGCAATACCGTTGTTAAGTTATTATCATCGGACGCCTTGGATGAGCCTTCTCTCTCGGACATTACACACACGGAAACAATTCCTGACACAGTAAACGAGATAACATTTCGCCTGCCAAGCGGATACAAGGATCACTGCTTTGGCTCTAAGGTAACAACAAAGCGAGAGATACACTCAATATCTTTTGCTGAGTGTCCTGCGGAGATTCGATGATAAACATCAGCCAGAATCGCCGGAAAAGCGTTGCGACTGTTCCGCGTGAGTATGCCGGTCAGGAGCGAAAATTTGCAGACTCTATCGCTGAAAGTGTTGATACTCTTGCGGGTCGCCGTGGAGAGCAGATAGACAGAGCCGTCACCTTTAGAGACTTGCTTGACGCAAATATCTTGCAGCTCGCGGTAGGCCAGACATTAACGACAGGATCGGTTGCTCCTCCACTTCTTGTCAACCCTACAGCGCCGCCTGACGGAGGCGTTGAGATTCCGCCGAAGCCTTTTAATCTAAACGCTACCGGAGGGTTTGGCTTTGTCCGGTTGTCTTGGCAAATGAACGCCTATCGCGGCTTTGGCTCAATGGAGATTTACCGTTATCCCACAGACAATATTACTTTGGCTACGACAGCCGGACCTATTGCAAATTACAATCTTGCAGGCAATGCATTTTTTGATGACACTCTAGTTTCCAGTGGAGTTCAGTATTACTACTGGATTAGAGGGCGCAACATAGATGGAGTGGCTGGCCCTTTTAACCAATCCGCAGGAACCGCCGCCACAACAGCGCTAGATTATCTATATGTATCTGGATTAATCGATGACATTTTAGCTGACGATGTTAGCGGACTCGGCTTAACAACCGCGCTAGGCGACAATACTACAGCAATCGAATTAACAGACACCAAGTATGCAGTTAAGACAGACCTAAACGGTCATGTAGCTGGATTTGGAATTATTTCAGACGTTAATCTTGCAGGAGCAACTACATCTGCTTTTATAGTAGCGGCAGATAGATTTGCGATTTCCGCGCCATTCAACGCCAATTCCAGCGCCAATAGTGCTGTCGGAGAAAATGAGTTCCCATTTAAGGTCTTCACGACTAATCACACTCTTTTAGATGACGATGGTAATAATGTTCTTGATGCAGCAGGAAACAATGTTGTTATCCCTGCCGGAGCCTACATCAACGATGCCTTCATTCATGACGCTCAGATTACTACCGCCACAATCGGAACAGGCACAATTACTACTGCTAATATAGCGACTGCGAATATTACAAGTGCAGCAGTTGCCGACTCAATAACCAGCGTTGGTTTTGCTCCGTTTGGCACTCCGCCTGTATTGGGGTGGGGTTTGTATTTGAGAGATGGGCCAGCCGGAAGCCCCACAGCCAGCGCAGGCGGATTGCTTTGGGCGACTGACGCAGTTATTACTGGTTCGATTACAGCTAACACTCTCACTCTCGCAGCTGGAGCCAGAATCAAAACCCTACAGATCGATGGAGATGCAGTCACGGTCCCATCGATTACATCATATGCTCAAATATATCCAAGCTCAGCTCATGGGGGAAACGGAACTTACAATAACTGGAGTTATGTTGCGAATACACTCGGCGTATTTGGAGATACAAATCCGCAGACTTCTGCTGGTGTAGATGTGCTAGAAAAAATGGTCATTACGGACGGCGGAAGGGTCATGTTTACTGTCAACGCTTTAGTGGAAACGGCGGACCTTGGGGATAACGATACTGCCCGTCTAATAATGTACGCAATGATGGGCAATCCTATCACCGGCAGCACCAGCGCACACGGTTTCTTTACGGGAGAATTTGCGCTTCCCAATAACGGATCTTCATCGAGCAACATCACGATCCCTGTGAGTTTTAGCGGGGCAACCAGTGGTCCGGTTGGAGCCTACAACGCTGCCACTGACAACTACGTCAACGCTGCCGGTGTGCGAACAGATCGGGTCGCTTTTCAGGTATTCATACGAGGCGCGAAAGTAAAAATCTTATCGTCTACTCTGACCGTTAATTCTTGCAAGAGGTGAACATGAGGCAATGTATTGTTTACGCCCTTATTGATGGCGGCATCCAGATCATTGAGTGCGGCCTAGACGAAAATTCGGAGGCTGCTGACGCGATGATATCTGGCCTGCCGGCTGCCGTAGGTTATTTATGGCACACCGGAGGCGCTTCTATTGACATGCATTGGGTAAGTGAAGGGGTCGTTGAAGAGAAAACGGAGTTTGAGATTTCAGTGCAAGGCCCAGTTATTTCTAATGTTCCAGCTCATACGTCTGTTATATGGCCCGATGGCGAGATGACGATTGAGATGGATGGCACGGTTGAATTAGAGTCGAATGTTACGGGAGTGTTTACGCTTACGCTGCAAAATGCACAGCATGTTACTGTAGAAGTAGAGGTTCAAAATGGGTAAGCGATATGTTCATGTGGACCCTGACAAGGCTAGGAAAACCGAATATGCAAAAATAGATGGAGATGGATTATCAGCCATCTGGGAAGCCGTCCGTGTTCTGTCTGATAGCGGCGTTGATATCGGGACCAAAGCCACAGACATGCTGGTTACGCGCCAGACGATTAAGAATAACGCTCCCAAAGACTGACCGCGCTCAGCCTCATCTAGCGCTATTGCAACATCAGATAACCGCGCTATGATGATATAAGCGCAAACCTTATCCGAGGGTCAGATCGGAAAAACTCTTTGTAATCAACGGACTGCATATGGCTTTTGTCGTATTGACCTTCTATTGCATGGAGATTACGTGGCGCTAGAACTGACAGATATTAGAGACGTTTGGCCTGTGGTAAAACGCGGGCTAAAAGTTGTGCATGAGTCTAGCTGTCAGCCTTGGATAGAGGAAGATGTGTATGCCGCCTGCGTAAATAAACAAGCGTTTTTGTATATGGACCTCGCCGTATCACCGGAAGGTTTTGTCGTTATGCAGTCTCAGTCCTGCCCAGTGTCGCGCAAGCAAACCCTATTAATGTGGGTGGCCTTTGACCCTCAAGATGGATCAGCTGGGCGCTTCGCGTCTCAGTGCGAATTAATTGCGCGAGAGACCGGACACTCTGCCATTGAGTTTGTGACCTCTATTGAGTCAGTTGGCTTGCTGTCTGAAAAATTTGGCTACGAGAAAGTGTCGAGCCTCTACCGAAAAGAACTATTGTAGGAGTACCCAGATGTCTGGCGGCGGAGACCCTAAAACACCTAGCGAATCAGCAGCGTATAAGTCGCTGGCAGAGCAGGCAGGCACATATTTTAACCGATATCAGGATGTGTTTGTTCCGCTTGAAAACTCATACATCAACAGCGTTGTGAATATCGGCAGCGAAGACAATTATAACAGAGCAGCGGGCGCAGCCGGCAGCGCGTTTACCTCCGCGTATACACCTGAGCTATTAAATCAGCAACGACAAATGCTGTCACAGGGTATAGACCCGTCATCCGGCAAGTTTCAAAGCACCAGCCAGAACAGTTACGGGAAATTTGGCAGCGCGATGGGGCTGGGCATAGCCGATGCCGGCGCAAACAATACTGACAGGCTTTTTGGTGGGATGACTAATCTGGTCAAAATGGGGCAAGGCATTCAGTCGGAGGCTACGCAGGGTCAAATTGGGCTGGCGGCGGCGTCAGAATCTAAGGCTCGCGGCTCAGCAGAAACAGACTTCATCAAAAGCCAGTCCAACGAATCAGTGGCAGGGACTGCCACGGGTGTTGCCGCTGGATACGGCCTGAATTCTTGAGGTAGTGCATGCTTTCTTCCGGTATAGACAATAGAAGTAACTACAACCAGTTTCTCGACAAGCTCTCTAATCCTGAGACTGTCAGCAGTTTTTACGGGCCTAGCGGGCGTCTTAACAATCAACCGACTGACCGATTAGATGTTGACGCCTATATGGGTGACGGGGACTTTGGCGGTCAACAGCTTTTTGCAGACGTTATTCAGCGCCAAACTGACGATTACATGAAGCGTTTTGCTCCGCTAGAAAATGCGCTTGCAAGCTCTATCACTGCGACAGGAACAACGTATCTGCAAGATGATCTGCAACGCACCAGAGAAGGCATTACTGGTGGCATCACAAACGCGGAGGCGCAACTGGACAGAAACCAAGCGAGATATGGCGCTACACAAAGAACTGCCGAGGATCTTTCTCAGGAGAAAACTAGCGCAATGGTGGGCGGGCTTAACGACACAAGAGTGCGAGATTCAGATCGTAGAATGGAGATACTTGGCGGCGGTCTTTCACCTTTAGGGAACAAGGCCAGAGAACCGATTGGCGGCAACGGCGGCGGCGTAGGACAGGGGTAACAAAGTGACATTATTAGCATCAGGAAACAATCTTCGACAGCAAAGCTTAATGGGGCTTCAAGCCCTGTCTAAAGAAGACGCCGAGCGCGAAGCTCTCTATGAGCAAATGAAGCAGGCAAAAAGTGCGAAAGACGCGCAGACCAAAGGCACGGTTGGCGGCATCGGTGCGGCGTATCTTGTTAACCAAGGACTCCCAACCTACACAAGTGTTAGCTCTGTCCCAGTATCGGGTGCCGCATCCGGCGTGGGTTCGGCCTCGCAATCTTCGGCACTAGTCGGACAAACCGCCTTACAAGCCAGCCAAGCCAAGGCAGCTGTCGATGGAGCTGCCATCATGGGATTGCAGTCGGGTGGTGCCGGCGGTGTTGCTGGCACTGCTGGAACTACTGCGGCTGGGACTGCGGCTGGAACTACTGCTGCCGGTGGTGTTGCTGGTGCTGCTGGAACTGCTGCTGGAACTGCTGCTGCTGGAACTGCTGCTGGAACTGCTGCTGGAACTGCTGCTGGAACTGCTGCTGCT
>Ga0209710_1001155_pt1 | contig 21041 bp, 7 predicted proteins | sample ArcticOcean_MG_C_5_FD_187436 | JGI IMG/M metagenome (GOLD analysis project Ga0209710, IMG submission 187436) | Marine microbial communities from western Arctic Ocean - ArcticOcean_MG_CB4_138 (SPAdes) (version 2) | ecosystem: Environmental > Aquatic > Marine > Oceanic | place: Arctic Ocean: Canada...
GTGGGTTTTTATTTTCCACTTGGTTAAGCTATTACTATCAATAATCATTACATTATTGGTTGCACAGGCTACTCCTTCATTGCTCGGAACTAATTTAGACCAACGTATTGCATTATTTACTGTGGTTAATTTACCATTAATAACCACACTATCGTAACGACTTTCAGCATACTGTTGTTTTGTTATTACAATACAATCACCATCTTGCTCATCTGTTGTATACTGTAAAGGTTTACCTGTTTCTTTATTATAGTACAATCGATATGAATAGTCAACCGGTTTTTTTGGTTTTATTATATCTGCAAACAGTTGATTAAATTCTTTAGGATTTATCATAACACTCTCCTAGTTTCTTGGCTAGATACTTTTGATGATAATGCACAAACCCATGTTGGTTATGTCCGTTGATACGTATTACACCATCAACTATTTCCCATATTAATTCTTTGTTCCAATCAAATGCACTGGTTCCTAATATATCTGGTTTCATGTGTACAATCTGTGGACCTAATCCTGGAGTAACAAATTCATCTGCACACAATGCATAAATCAAATCAGTGCTTGGGTTTTCATTTTGAGCACCTTGTACATTTACTTTAATTTCATCCCAAGACTCAAACAAATGTTTTACAGTACTAAAAAATTCCTTAGCCTCACGACTCATTCTCCAGTAAGTGATTGCATTGTATACATCAGGTAAATTGTTTCTATCAAATATTTTTCTATAACGTCGATTATTTGATGTGATGTTATGATAGTTTCTACAACCCGTTGATACCCAAACTGGTTTAGTACGATATAAGTTCCACCAATGATCGACTGGTCCGCTTACTACCATGTCTGCTTCTAACTTTACTGTTTCATGAAAAGGACTAGCATCAAACACTTGCCAATCGGTTGTCCAGCCACCAGTATTACCATAAGGGAATTTTTTTACATAATCAAACAGCGGATTACTATATTCAACATCAGTGAGTAAACAAATTTTTACATCAGGATGCCAGTGCCTCAAACTCTTTGCAAGTGTTTCTGCACATGCAATATAATCTTCACTACCTACTATGAGGTATCCTTTGTCTGCTTCATACTGCATACAAGTTCTCCAAATAGGTTTTTCCTATAACGTGTAAATCGTGATGTTCTATACATATACGCCTTGTTGTGTGTTCTATCCACCACTTATTATCTAAGAGTTCTACTTTGATATCTGGATCTACGTTAAATAAAGGCCATGGAATATCACACTGTGTCGGAATGGTATTTCCATTGCAAAGCAATAATGAAATGCTCAATGCAAAATCATTGCGGAATTTTCTTGAATCAAACCCAAAGATATTTGCATAGTGATGATAGTTTTTTTCTACCATCTTCCATACTGCAAATACATCTTGTGAGAACGTGCTTTTGTCAAATATAACCACAGTGGCCCACCACATTTGTGTATTTTTAGTGCCAAATCTTTCTATGCGTTTTTTCTTCTTAAACACCTCAGTAACTGATTTGTGAGCAAGAAAAGGTTGTGAACACTCTAGCATAGGTAATAAGTCTGCACTGTTTACCATATAGTCTGTGTCAACTAGTAGTGTTCTATCATATGGTGTGTGATCTATTGCACAGTTTCTTCCAAAGTTATACCACGCTGATGATCCTCCTCGATCAAAATGATATTTTTTGTTTTTATCACTGGGTTTATCTACAATAATTTGTTGATCAAATATATCAGTTTCTAGTTTAATATCTGTTACTAGGCTCACAGGTATATTTAAATATTGTTGTATTCTTTTGGCGCATTCTATAGCAAGTTTGGTATACTTAATCTCACTATCAAATGCAAAAAGTAAAGCACCTACAGTCATCTGTTTTTGGATATTTCGTTGTATTCTGATTGCCATGCGTTCATTTGTTCTTGCCAGAGTTGCATTGCCAGTTGTTTGAGTTGTTCACTATCTACACTAACTGGAGTATTGTAGTGGTCTTCTAATACCACTTCTCCTGTGCATACACTACACAACATTATTAATTCTGGAGAGGCTCGCCACATACCACCGTTGTGTGCAAAAAGCATTTTGGCTTGATATGTTTCACGCAGTACAATTCTTGCCTGTTGGTGATCAAATCTAGTTCTTATTTTTTTACTGAGTTTTTCTGTGTCCATATTTTTACTTAGTCACAAAAAAACCCTAGTTAATAAAAACCAGGGTTTTGTATATTTTTAATTAATTATTATGATTGGACCCAACTTGGTGAGTTCTGTGTGACTGTACCCCATGACGCTGTTAAGTGTGTTGTACTTGGCGGACGTATTGTTGATACCTGTGTTAGTGTACCATCAACTAAATCTGGTGACCCTGGATCTGGTGGAGTGTAATCATCTGATAAATCTGTTTTAAGTGTAAGAACTGTTCCGTCTACTGGAATTGATCCATACACTTGAATTTCGTTATCGCCATATCCTGAAGGTGGAATTTGATCGTATAACAGTTGTTCCGAAGAAGCTATCGGTGACATTACTCCAGTTCCTGTTAGTAGTGTTCTAGTTGTACCTGATCCACCAATTTTTGTTATACCTGTGTATGCAACACCTGCAATGGTTTTTGATGCTCCAATTCCTGAAATAACAATTGTTCCGGCTGCAGTAAGTGTATCTGACCATGCAGTGTTCTGTGAACTTGCAGTACCGCCTGTTCTTGACCACGACAAACGTATCAATCCGCCTGCGTTGAAAAAGTATCTCAACTGGTTTCTACTTGCAAATGTAAATGTTTTTGTAAGTACTGAACTTGTGTTCCAACTAGTAGTTGTTACTGAACTTACTGATGCATCTGATCCTGAAGCTGCGGCATTCATTTTTCCATTAAATGTTGCAGTGATGTTTGCCTGCAATGCCGCATAGGCTTCAATCGTATTACCGGCTGACGGATTTGTAATTGATGTAATTGATGTTCCCTGGTGACTGGCAAGAGTTGCGTTTCTTGTTAATAGTGTTGTCCATGATGTAGCAGTAATGTTTGTGCCTGCAGTAACTGGAGGTACTTCAGTTCCTTGTCCGTATCCAAATTCTTGACCGCCTACTCCGATAATAGAGTTAATGTTGGCTACTGATTGATCACCTGTACCAGCAGCATTTCCTGTTGCAAATATATTATAATCGTCATCTAGGATGGTATTTCCTGCTGAGTATGTCATTTCTTTTTAGTCCCTTTGTATTAGTATATATTATACGCTATTGCTTGTGGCGTCCTCAAATTGAGTCAGTCTCCTAAGACCTTAGTGTTCTTCTTTACCACGTCACCTACTCTTACGATAGCTGGTTTATTGTTTCTGCTTGTATTTATAGTAACTATACGATCTTAACAATCGCTTCTATACTGCCAATACCTTCGTCTGTTTTGCTTTCTAAAGCTCTTCCAATTACATTAAAAGCTGTTGTTTCATCCAAGTTTGCCGACCTTGCTACGCCATTTCCAGCACTAACAAGTCTATCACCTTTTGTAATAAATCCCATCACGTTAACAGGAACTCTTCCTGCCATTGCAATTGGTGGATGTGTTTCGTTTGTTCCAGCTCCGCCGTTCATTAGATATGCTGGTTGTGTTGATATCACTCCAAATACTTTTCCACTTAGTTCTTCTGTACAAATCGTAATTTCTTCTGTTCCACCAAGTTCAACAATCGTTCCCGGAGCGTACTCTGCATCTGCATGAAAACGCTCAGCCATATCAGAATATTGTGCTGACGTTGCAAGAGCGTGTAAGGTATTAAACCTTGCTCCAGATGCACCAATGTTTCCTACACCGTTTGTACCACCATTTATTATAGCAGTAACAGCATTTCCGGAATTAATTGTTAAAGTCTTTGGAGCAACTAAACCAGCAGTAGCACCATCAATGGTTAATGCAGTAGTTGTTACACCACCATCATTGACTTGGAAAATTGTATCCCCGTCTTGTGTTTGGTTAGCAACATATACGTCTGTTCCACTTACAAACATTCTTCCGTCACTGTCTCCACCAACATACAACCCAGTATCACTTAACACACTTATACTTGTGTTGTTGCTTGTGGCTGCATCGGATCTCATAAATGATGTTGAATTTAATGTGTCTAATGTGTCTGCATTTGTTGCCGTTCCATTGAATACTGCGTTTGTAACAGTAGTACTCATATTTAGGCCTGGACCAATTGTTGCAAATCCTGAGATAGCTGCCGCCGGAGTAAACGTTGCATCTTTGGACCAAATACCACAAATAACATTATTAACATACATCTGTACAACAACATGATCACTTGCACCGTTGTCTGTTATTGTTGTTACAATAGCACCTGATGTTCCTTCACCGCTTGTTGATGCAGGACCAATGGTTACAAATGCACTTCCACTATATGCTTTTAACTGACCGTTTGTAGTGTCAAACCACAAGTCACCAGCAATATTTGAACTTGGTTGCGATGCTGATGCAGTGGCTGCTGATATAACTTTAAAAACTGTACCATTGTACACTTTCATTACACTATTGGTTTTATCCCACCAAAGCTGACCCGTTAAAGGTGCGCCTGGTGCTGATGTATTTGAGGCATTTTCTAGCAACCGTATATAGTTCTCATTCAAGAACTCACCGTATCCAGCGTAGTTTTTTCCAACTAGCGTTTGGCTCGAATCTGTGTTAATAGTACCATCCGCAACTACTGCAAATATTGTACCATCTGTTAAGTTAATGGTATATGACATTCTGTTTTACTCCGTTTTCTAAGTGTATTTATGTTGCACTAAGATTAGTTAATGTTTGTATTCGCACTGTGTAGTCAATTTGTATTTGTCTATTCAATGATTTTTGAACAGGGTGAAAGATAACATGTGTTATCAATCTAAGTTCAGTTGCACTGCCGTTCCAAGTTTTTAATCCTAGTTCGTCAAATACATAGTCGCCGTTAAAGTCTGTTGAGTTATCAAAAGCCTGTTGCCCCGATGGCTCACCATAGTCTAACAAACAACTTACTAGTATATCTGTATACACTTTACCAGTGGTATGTGTGACAGTTAAATTATTTCTACTAGTATCTGTATTTGCTGAACTATTATCGTCTACAACCTTAGCATAAGTTGGGTTGTATAAGTTGGCATTTTGTCCTGTTGTGTTAGGTGGCAAATACGTAATAACACCAGTTGGGTCAACACTACTACCACCATTACCAAAAGCCATACTGTAAATTTGTCCAACTGTTTTATTGGCTAAACTGTTTGCCAACGCTTCGCTGATATTTTCATAGTGAATAGCATTTCTCTTGTCAACAATAACCTCGCCGCTATTAGGGTCAAAGATTTTGATATGCCCACTTATTGCAAGTTGGCCATTCTCATTAGGACGTTGTTCATCTAGTTCTTTATCCACTGTGGCCTCATTGTTTGTTTCTTGTTCCATGCTGTATTTACCTTACTACTTAACCACGGTTCTAACTCTTAAGGAATAATGCCGCTGCAGTGGTCTGATCTTGCAGGGCTATTCCGTTACTTGCTGTACTCACACCTTGTGCGTACATTACTTGAGCTTTAACTATTGATATATTAATTTCACTTCCAACTGCTGGTGCAACAGTAAAGGTAATTTCAACCTGTGTTGCATCAACTCTGGTTACTATATAATCAGTATCAGCAATCATTACTGCTCCGCCTACACTAACTCGTACTGCTTCGTCTAGTTCGGTACTGTCTAATGTAGTTGGAACTACAATTCCTGTTCCAAAAAATATTCTAGTAGTGCCGTCGCCAATATTAGTTGTATCTGTTGTTGTTTTTTCTTGGTACACAGTAGGTAGTTGCTCTCCTGGGCCTATATCACTAGCCGCAACGCCTATAATATGAGACATTGCACTTGTGCCGGCTACTCCTCTACGTAACCCACTAACTGTATTATTACTCGTATCTCTTGTTCTATATGTAATTCTTTCTGCACCAATCATTACCTGACCAAATATATTTGATCCTAGATTTGGTTCACTGAGTTTGCCTACATCTTCAAAATATATAACATCTGCACTAGTAGTTAAATCTTGTATTAACTTAGTAGTGTTGGTGGTATTCAATCTCAACAACTTTTGATTACCAAGCATATCTTGAAAGATACGGAAATTTAAACTATTTGGCACGACTGTATTAGTAAACATTGTTACTGCAAGTACATCTGCTGCTCCAAGAATACTTCCGCTTACTGTAAGAATACTAAATCCACTAGTGCCAGTGCTTATACTAAATCCAATTGTATCAGATAAACGAGCACCGTTTAGCGTTACTTCTAATCTGCCAGAATTTTCAATTAGTCTACCAAGTGCAAAGTTGTTGGTTTGAATAGTTGATCCAACTGTCTTATCAAATTCAGTTGAATCATATGGATCTGAATCAAATGTTACACCAGTAGTAATACCTTCGGTAGTTGGTCCAACATATACCTTTGTAAGTATATTTTGTTGTGCAGTATCGTTGTAGGTAGAAACTGCAAACGGTGCGTCTGGAATAGCACTAACTCTTAAATTTAACTGATCGCCAAGTACAGTATAATCAGCTTCGGTAGTAGTAAATATTTTAATACTTGCACCATTAGCTGGCTGGCTATTAGCGTTAAACGCTACATACCTATCACTACTACCGTCATATGTACTTAAATTCCAGTTAACTGCAAGATCACTTTGTACACTATCAATATATACCAAAACATCATTATCAGCAATAAGGCTCTGGTTTGTTCCAGCAGTTGTACTTAGGTAATAAGGACCTAGACTTGATCCATCGCTGGTATATTCGATACCTTCTGGTGGACGGAGCCTAAGGCCATTACGCTCAACTGTCATGTTAGGAATGTTGGTTCCTTGTAAACTGTTTGTTAAATTATCTTGTAAACTTGATCCATCATATGCAAAGTACTGAACTTGTGGTGTACTCCAGGAATATTGCACAGGAGTTGTTGCACCAAGAGCAACAATTGTAACCCAATCTGTTGCAGTGTATGTGCTTGTAAATGTAATTGCAGTTGAAAAAGTTCCTGATACTGCAAACGAATAATCTGTAATAATCTCTCCGTTAACAAAGATAACCATCTCGTTTATTTCAGTAAAGGTAACTGGAATTATTTCAACATCTGATGATATTGTGTTTCCAACTATACTTTCTTTATATAGTTGTGATCCGCCGCCAATTCCAAAAACTTGCAAGTCTACTGTATCTCCAACGCCAATTTGTGAATCAGAGTTAGTAATAGTTATAGTTTTTGTTACCCAATTTACAGTATAGTTTCCTGTAGGAAAAATTACCTGTCCGCCATTGAGATTAATAAGTTCTACACCAACCGGATGTAGGATAAGACTTCCAAAGTCAATGGTTGTGTTAACACCAGTATACACAACGCTTGTGCTGTTAATACTAAATCCGTGGCCATCATTATTCCAATCGCTACCTGGTCGAGTATAAACTTTTAAATCTAATGTATCAAATTCACTACCAGGAATTAATTCTTCAGGAGCATGCGAACTATATGTGTCAATAAACCCACCACCTACAACGTTAATATCTGTAGCTCTTGTACCTAAGTAAGTGTCTGTAAACGAGCTTTCATATATTACATCAAGTATACCTGGATCGTATGTTGGTAATCCTTCTGGTCCAAAGTCTATGTTATCATATGGATTGATATCAAAATTTCCAACATCAAATCCTGTGTTTTGATTAAAATTTGGTCCTTCAACTTGTACTCCAGGATAGTCAATTCCAGACATCACTTGTGCTAGTTCACGCCCTGGTTCGTTGGGCTCGGGTGTGTACAATCCAATTGTTCTATCTGCACCATCTAACGTATCTGGACTAACCACAGTGTAGTTTTCTGGGTCAAATGCAGTACCACTTGTAAAGTTAGTTGTTACGTTGTATACCTGTGGTAACGAAACATTAATTACTCCAACAGTCGGTACAGGAAAACGTACTAATTGATTTGCAGTATATGCAGTATTTGCAGTCCAATCAACAACCTGACTTGTGTATGTTATTCTATCATATTTGACAGTTGTAGTAAAGTCACGCACTTGTTGTGGTTCAAGAACTGCTATTGCACTAGCACCTGTGCCATTACCACCTGATATTGTTAGTGTTGGTGTTGTTATATAACCACTACCTGCAGTCAGTAGTGTTATTCTTATGACCTCACCAGCAGTATTAACAACAGCAGATAGAGTTGCCTGTATTATTGCATCACCAGTTACTACTACTTGCGGAGCAACAGTATATCCTGATCCAGAGTTAAGAACTGTTACACTCTTAAATATTAGTTTATAGTTGTTATACCACTGGTTCCATGGAAATGTTTGCCAAACAACACTAGTACTTGGTACTGCACTTAGTGATTTTGGATTTGCACTATCATCAAGTATTGGCGATACAAATTGTCCTCTAAGACTATCGTAGTATGCTGGTAAGTCAAAGTCTGTTATGCTACCCTTGTACGTATCTTCACCTTCGTAGCGTAGATTAAATTCTCTTACCTGAACATGATACGGTTTAACTTCGTTAATATATTCACTAACAAAGTCTTGGTTATCACGTCTAAAAATTGGGTATTCAATTAAGTCACGTATTTTATGATTAACATCAATCAAACTAGTCTTGAACAACCAATCTGGTGCAGGTTGCTCGCTCATTATAAATTCAAATGTTAGTACTAATAATTCGTTTCTAAACAATCTTAAGTTAGTTGTAAATATTTCTTGATTTAATGCTTGAAGTATTTGTCTTGTTTCGATATTTGGAGCCTGATCAAAACGTTGTGCATCAAAAACTTCAACATCAAACCCAAAGTTACCATCCGCATAGTTCCAAATAGTACTGTCAATTGCAACTGTACCGTCTTCTAAGAAAACTCTTGTCCATTCACTGGTTGTTGTGCTATACTGATATACTTCTTGCTTGCCAAAACTATTTGCTTGTACAGTTGCCCATGCACCGTCTAATACGTTTGTAAGTGCTAGTAGATCACTGTATACTTTTACATCATAAGTGCTGGTGTTTGCACCACTATAGGTTGTAAAATCTGCATTTATACCATTCCAATTTACATAACTCCAGTATAGTTTTGTATCATAGTTTTGTACTCTTGACAGTAACAGTTTTTGTTCTGCTTGCACAGTATAAATTGTCCATAGTCCCTCTTGTGTACTATCACTTGCTATAAGATATTTGTAACCCACTGCTACTTGACGTAAGTCTTGATATGTAAGTTCAGCGTAGGTTAATAAACGCTTGTCCCATGCACTACTTGCTGAAGTTGGTTCTGGTTCTTCACTATTAAGTAACTTAAAGCTCTTGCTATCAGATATTGGATATAATTTCATTATCTTATTAGCACGAGTCATATAGTTTTCGAGTGCAAGGAATCTGTTAATAAAGAGACTCTGTCTTGGTCGGAAACTAACACCATACTTGTCTGCAACACTTAATGTAGCATCTGGTACAAGGTTACCAAGTGTGTCTTCTCCACAATAACTATCTAAGAATTTTCTATAAAGACCTGCACCTAAGAAACTTTTTGCATCACCAACAGTAATTAAATCATATTCGCTATGCACATTATCATCATTTGCAATCTTATCAAATTCTACATGTAGTATTGTATCTTTTGCTGAAAATAAACTCCTACAATTATACAAACTTACTGTACTCGGACTAATAGCAGCAGTATATGATATTCCGCTTGATCGTGGATCAGAAATATATTGGGCAATACCACTTGAACTTAGTGTTTTATTTGAACTTACTGCTGTTAGTCCTTTAACCCAATAGTAATAGTAGGTAATAAATGTACCTGCACTATCAAGTTCACTGGTTATTACATAACTTGTAGTAGTATATACTGTTCCTTCGCCTGTGTATGATTCTGGTGCTACTGTATTCTTAGTCCATTGATAAATGTCTACTGACGATCCGTCAAACAACTGTCCCCAACGACGTGCTTTGTATTCGATAGTATCTTGATGATAGTCGATAAAACGTACAGTTGATAGGTCCCACCATATTTTACCTAGGTAAGTAGTGGTCCATTGTGAACCAAAGTTGTTTACAGTTCCTGTGTTGTAGGCAGCTGGATCAATACCACCTGTATAATCAATATTTGCTTGTGCGGCTCCTAATATCTTACCTTGTAGAGGATCAATAAAATCTAAATAGGTAGTAACCTCGTTGCTAACTTTGTTATATGTAAACACACTGTTAAGCAATGCGGCATTGACAATTGGTTGCTGTGTATAAATTGCTTTCCATGCTGATTCTTTGTTAACATTTGTTAACTGAGTCACTCTACCAAAATCACCAGAGCTATCATTGAGATCATCATTTGGAGCACCAACTAATAATATACCATCATAATAGTCAACTGCTGAACCAAATTTATCTAAACTTGTCATGCTAGTATCGTAAATTTGTTGTCCAAATACAAACTTGCCTGGGTTAGTAGCACTTGAATTTGCTGAATTCAAGTAATTGTAAGTGTAAGCTACTCCTGATTGGTTCAATGGATCAATAACTGTTGTGCTTCTTGAATCAAAGTAAGTTGTGTTGGTATCAAATGTTGTTGGCAAACTTGCAGTTGCATCTGGAGCACCAACTACCAATGTAATTGCATCACTATCAATTTTTAGACTATTACCAAAATGTCCGTATTCCTGTGCAATCGGTGATACAATTGTTTGTGCAAAAATTATAGGTGTTAATCCGAGAGTTGCAAATGCAGTTCCTACTCCTGGGGCAACTTCTAACTTTATGTATTGTTCAACTGCTTGTACATTATCAAGCGTAATCTGTAATGCACCGCCTACGCTGGCTGCAGTTATGTTTGGTAAGTTTGCAGTTATTATATCAGTTACTAAACTAGCAACTGTTGTTCCTGTAAGTGTTACATAATAGTTGTTTATCCTGATACTGTCAGTAGCAGTCAATACTGGATTGGCTACAGTACCTGTAATGTTTCCAAATAATCTTGCTTGGTTGATCCATCGATCAACACTACCACCTTGGGGAACAATTGTACTATCATTTGGCTCACTTATGTATAGACTACAATTAGTAGAACACATATCTACCACTTGACCAAAGTTGTAACTTTGTCCAACTGTAGGAGAATTAATAGTTTGTACTAACCTAAACGTATTTGTTTCAATTTCTACAATGTCACCAATGTTAAGTGTGTATGGGTTTGTTGCAGTTCCAATTGTGGTTGTAGTTCCGCTAAAACTAAACTCAGCATTGTTATTTTGCTCGGTTGGTATTAGAAATGTTCCGTTAACTATTACAGTTACCGGACCAGTTGGTGTATCAGTGGTTGTAAAATTTTGTGTAGTAGTTGAAGCAGTTGTTACTTGAAAACGCTGAACACTTCTATCGTAAATGTATACTTTACCAGCATCTGTTGTAGTAATTGCTCCTACAGTAACTGATGCTCCAGGAGCTCCTATAATAAGCTGTCTTCCGTCAGTAGTAGTTGAAATACTTTGTCCTATTAGATCTCCAACACTGCCTGCTATAGTTATAGTTGCTACAAAATCCCAATGTGTTTTTGCATCAATTAAAAGTGTTCCACTGTTGATGGCCACAAGCAAAGTTACTGTGTTTGCAGTAAACGTGTAATCAGCAATCGGACGTAACAATGCACCATTGTAGTATACTGAAAAACTGTAAATATCTGTTACAGGAAATACTGTAGCAGTACTGAATGTACTTGTGCTAACAGTTGGTAGATACGTAACGCCTTGCAACCTTGTAATTCTAATTGTATCGTTTTCGTTAGGTGCAGTTGCAAACCTAACAACTTGTTGACTAGCTAGATTTGTTTGTACTGTATAAGCCGCTCCTGCAGTTTGTGAAACATTATTTCGACTAACACCTATTTGTGTTTGAGCAGTTGCATTAACAGCACTTACAACTATAGTTCCTGCTATAATAAAATCTGTAGTTGTGCCATCTCCAGTAAAGTTAAGTGTCTGCGATTGTACCTCAACTTTGTTGTATGCCCAAACATAATCACTACTTGATGTAGCAGTTGATGCACTTATATACAACCAACGCTCATTATCACTGACTGCTACATCTTGTCCAAAGTTGTCAGTATCGTTTGTTCCTGTGTTAAACAACTGTGTTTGTGTGTACTCGCCGTTTGCACTGTTACGTTTTATTGATAGTGCATATCCTTTGTTGCTATCACTAGCAGGAGCACCTGTTACAACCCATTCAGTATTTCCAACACTTAAACTTGTGCCTGTACCTACAAAACCAGTGGCAGTAGGTGACATAATTGTTAATTCTTTATATTCAAGAGTGTCAGACTTGTTATAACAGTAAATTCCACCTTTGCCACTTGCATTTCCTGGAGCACCAATTGCAAGACCTTGTCCAAGTAGTCCTTGCTCGATTGTTGTTCCAAATAGATCATTTAATACAGGAGTATCAGCATCTATTTCTGTTGGTGTGCCAAAGGGATTGATTTTTTGAAGTACCGCCCAGTTATCATTGCCATAATTATCTACCCATGCTTGGTTTCCTGGAACAATGTTGTTTGCAAAACTTAAATTAGCAACATCACTTGCTTGTGCAACACGCACACTCTCAAGAATAAATGAACGCCCATCTCCAGTAACAGATACAGTTTCACCAGGTAGACTAAGTGTAATTGTTACTGTTCTTAAAGATGGAACAGTACCAACAATATAAGCGCCATCAACTGATGCATTAAAGTACTTAATGATTATTCTATCATTAACAGATAATCCATGAGGTACATCAAAAGTTATAGTACTTGTTTCATTTAGATTATCAACCACCAAGATGACACTAGCTGGTACTAGATTGGTTCTGTATATGTTCCAATCATATGAGTTTGCTTTGGCTACCCAAATATTTGTACCAAGTGCAATGGCATCTAAATTAGCAAGTACATTTGTTAGATCATCATAGTTAAAAACTTTAATATCAATATCGTCATAGTTTACATAACCAGCTGACGGCAGGCTAACATCTTCCGGAATAGTTGTAACTGTTGGCAAAATATTCTTATTTGTAATTTTATAACTTTGTTTCCAAATATTTTCAACCAATACTGTTTGATTAGCAGTTGATACTTCTTGTGGATCAATAACTGCAATGGTACTTGGATTACTTAATAATTTACTTTCGTCTGTGCGTAGTTCAAAATAACTTCTGTTTGCATTAGCACCATAGATACCACGCTGAATTGCCCAGTTCTCAAAAATTTCATACTCTGCTTCTTCTTTGCCAAGATTTGCACTTGTAAATATTTCTGCAGCCTGTAATGTGCCTTTTGTTCCAAGAAACTGTGAATACAACCCAGCTTGCGAAATATCATCTAGGTTCAAGTTTTGCATGTACTGTCTTGGACGAAAACCAATAAGTCCTAGTCCTAACAGGGTTGAATCACTTTCAAGATTGGCAGTGTGTATATCATAATTTTCACGTAGGCTGTCTGCTTTGGTTGCAAGGTTAGGCAATAATCCAGTTTGTATTTGTGCATAATCACTCTTAATCCAATCAGCAAAAACAAACGTTTCACTCGGTGACAATAATCTAGTTGCACTCCAGTATGCATTTTTATAAAGTACAATTTGTCCTTTAGTAAAGGATGTGTTTGCTACCCATTCCTTAATATTATCTTGATTAAGAATAAAACCTTGTGCATCAAGTGTACCGTTCCAGTCAAAAACTGTATTACCGTTTAATAATAGTCTATTTTGTCTTGCACCAGTTATTGGTTGATATATCAAATCGTTAAAGATACTAACGTTATCAAATACAATAATATGTTCATATGAAGTAAACCTTGCATTAAGAAAACTAAAAGTCTGATTGTTAACTCCAATCAGTTTGAGTTCATTGTCTAGTCTTTCAACGGCATAATCTTTGCCTAACAATGGGCCAAAGTTTTGATTTAACATTACATCATTGATATTTTCGTTGGCTAGACTTTCAACAACACTGTTTGGTTTTTCTAATTTTAAAACATTTGCAGCAGGGTTAAGATTAATAATACTTCCTGTAATCCAATCTTGTCCTACCCAGTATAGGAATTCATTTGCCATCTGAGTCCAGTTAAGAATAACTCCATTCTCTGTACTATCAAAAGTTAGCCCTTGTTCAATAAGCAATTGACCGTAACTAACTAAAAAATCAACCACTGCACTTGCAGTTGTAAACACATAACCATAAGGAACTTGAACCACATTTTTAGTAAAAGTCTCTGGAATACGAACTGTGTTTCCGTTTACTGTTATTGTACTAAAAGTTCCAGCAATGGTACTTTGTAATATTTCAAAGTAAGGTTTAGTAATCGAATAACCCGACACTGACCACCCACCGCTAGTTCTCTGGACTGTGATACTTGAATACTGTACCTCAGCAAAACTTGGATTTTGATAGAGAAATAGTTGGTAACTTTCATCGGGTAATAGCAAACTACTGTTAAGACTGTTTGGTGATGACTTTTCAGAAAATATTTTCAAGTATCCTTGATCACTAAATGAAGCCATTCGATAACACAATCGAATATCCATATTTGATAAAGTGGACTTTAGTGCAGTGGTACTGTCTAAACCTGTAACTCTATTGTAATCAACAATAAAGTTGATGTAACTATTCTTAATTGTTCCATTACCGTATACAGTTACTACACTTGGGTCAATTCGAAATCTGTTATTATACAGATATTGATAAAAGTCTGTATTATATTTCCATAGATCTCTGTCTGCAAATAACGAAAAGTATTTTGCAGGTTTTGTTAGTGCTAGTAATCTTTGTATTGCAAACGGATAGTAACTGCTACGTCTCCAGGAATCTTCAGCAGGTGCCATATCTCCTGCTACCCAGGACTTTACAAAGCTATCTATATCGTAACTTCCAACAATCGAATCCATTGGCGATACAAGGTTACCTTGTGAATCAGTTGGAATACACTCTAATAACTGTGGACGAATATATTGTTTTCTTATTACATTTCCTGTTGGATAAGCAACAATACCCTGGGCCATGTCATTCCATAGAACAGTATTACCTGATGTATATGGAGCTGGTCCGTATGTTGTTTGCCACCAAGTTGGCTGTACAGTTAGCCCAACCATTTCCCATGGACGAGTATGAGGCGAATCAGTATCATATAGCTGGAAGTATATTCCTCTCCAGAAACCTAATAAAGGATTTCCAGATAATCTGTTTTCACTTTGACTATAGTTCCATGTAAATTGATTGTCTTCGATATAAGTTTGGTTTTTATAAGGAACACGGTTGGCACCAACCCATGATAAGAAACTAACATTTAATATATTGTTAACTTCAGTTAGAGTGTAATCAGTTGTTCTAAACTGTCCTGGAATAACATCAACTGCTTGAAGCGGTGGATTGTACCTTTCAGCTTCATTTATCTTAATATTATTGTAAATTCTCTTTTCAAATTCTAATAAAACAGCATTTCTATAATCGCCTGTTTCGAATGCTACAGTTAAACTACCATCATGTCCTTGTATAACATTTGTTGGTGTTACGTAGGTATTGTCTAAAAACTCTTGCGGACGATATATGTTATATAACCCCATCATACTAGGCGTTGCTGGTACATAACTTGCATAAGTTGTAGCATATTCGTTTATGGTGATTATATCACCAATGTTTAGTGTTATCTGTGTACTGTTGATTGTAATTCTTGGACCATCAGTTGCTACAGTGTACTCATATCCGTCTCCAACAAGTATAGTTTGTATGCCAGTGCTCTTAGGAGTATAATATACTAATATACCTTTGTAGTTTGCAGAGGTTAAGTCATAACTGTAAAGAGTATCAAATACATAGGTTGTAATTGGTGTTATTGTGTATACTGTAGTTTCAAAGGTGTTGCTATTTGGAATTGCATCTGTCCAATAAAAAGGACTAGATTCAGTTTTTCCTGCATTGATTCCTAATAGTGTACCATCAAGTATCTGTGCAGTAGTTTTGCCTTCCCAATCATTAGTTGCAACATAATCTAAAATTTTGTTTTTAGTTTTGTTATATTCAGAACTATTAAATTCTATAGCACGGAAAAATTCAAAGTCTCTTCCATTAATAAAATTTGTCATCAATGTTACTGGTGCACTTTGTTGTAGTATTAGATCTCCAAAAGGAACAACATTACCTAAATCTCGTACGTTATTGTTACCGTGTATTTTACCTGTAAAGTTTTCTAAGTTTTGACAAATACTTTCATAATGTGTACGCACTGTACCTAGGGTAAAGCTCTTGCTATTTTCATTCATAGCGTTTGATTCTAGGTTTGATGGAATAGTATAAAATGCTATACTACTTGGGCTATCACTAAGCACCTGAGCTTCAACAATAGCACCATTAACTGGTACTGTATTAGGTTGTCCTAACTCATTAGGATTAAAAGTAATTACTGTTACATTATCGCTATTGGTTGCATATGTATATGTGTTTGAAAGAACAAACTGACCTTCAACAAATACCTTAACTGGAATTTTTGATGTATCACTTAAAACTGCAATGTCTAATACCAGTGGAACTCCGGTATAATCAAAACTGAAACTTTGTCGTTGTGTATTTGTTTCAAATGATGTTTGCCATCCAAGCAACTTATCAAATGTGCTTATAGTATTATACTGTCTAACTGTTCCTGTGTCAATGTTTTTTGTAGCACTGACCGTTCCGTTAACATATATAAATGTATCAACATATAAGTTGTTGTCAAAAACAATATCACCAACGTTAGCAATAGTTAGATATTTCAATGGTTGATCAATAACAGTATCTGTAACACCGGTTCCAACTGCATAACTAAAAAGTTTTGATCCTTTAAAAGTTGTACTTGGGTATACAGTTGTATCACTAAAACTATAACCACTGCTATCAAATACATCAAACAATGGTGCTTGGTTAACACTAGTTTTTTGTTGTCCTGATATCCAAGTTGTTCCATTAAACCAATAGGACTTTCCTTGTTCGATAACACCTGATGTTATTATAACATTTGTGTTTGTTGGAACATCGGGTGTGGTTAAACTTGCTGGTTGCAAATCAATAACATCCACACTACTATCTTCAAAATCAACAAAACTCACAGTATAAATTTTGTTGCGTACTTCTGCATCTATGTCTGCAGCAAATATAACTCTTGATCCTGCAACAAAATTGTAACCATCTACACTATATCCAATGGTACCGTTTATGTTTGAAAATGCATCCGTTTCAGCAAAGTCAATGATGTCTACTGCAGGAGTTGCCAATGTTCCATAATTAAATAGTTTTAGGTTTTTTCTAAATTCAAGTATTGGACGTTTAGCTCGGTTGTTATTATTAATCACTAAAGGAACATTGTTATAGATAGCAGTTGCTTCGAGTACCGCAATATGGAACCACCTATTACCTCTGCTCCAAGCATTTTGGGCTATACTAGCTCTGTTTATTATCATGTAATCTTGTACAGTTGGAGCATTTGCGGTAGCATCAAAACCACCATCATCAAATGATTTACTATCAAACGGTACAGTTGCACTGACTGTATATGTTTCTGGTGTTATAAAGTCTGTTACCAACATTAACTCAATAGCAGTACCAACACCTTCAACATAGTATTCTAGATTCTCATAACTTGCTGGAACTACTGCACCAATGAATTGTATCTTGAGTCCATTTGTAAAAACAACACCGTTTGGAGATGTATAGTTTGTTTTACCGATAATATCGTCAACTCTGAGATCTGATGCATTTGCTTGATCAACAAGACGGATAACACCAAAGTTTGTTTCATCACTCTGATCTTGATAATAAAGCACATCAAGGTTAGCAGTAATTAATGGTTGACGTTCAAATGTACCTTCTGCATTTTTATACCAAGTAACTCCAGCATAGTCTGTACCATATTGTATCAAAGTTTTGCTTAGGTCAGCAATAGTTCGAACTCTTGTAAGTTCCATAAACGGACGTAGCGGATTTGCATAGTTAAAGTTTATTCTCCATTGCACATAACGCTCAGCATCAGTTGCTAACGGTACACTATTATCAAATCCTGCATTTGGAATCCCCGGATTATCTTGGTCAAAAAGTGTGTCATCAAAAGGAGTAAAAGTTTCCCAACCTAAGTTAGTATCTGTTGTAAAGATTAATGTGCGATTTTGTAAATCAGTAATACCATCTATACCGTTTGTGTTAGTTGCTAAGAAGGTATCAACAAATTGATTGTTTATATCGCTAAATTTAAGTGTATCTTCAACAAGATCAGTTGAACCAATATCTGTTAATGTAAAGAAAAAGTTTTGTGCAGTATTCGAAGGAACTGTGAATACAACTGTACCAACGTCATCACCATTGTTAGCAACACCTAATACTTGTCTTGAACTTTGATTTGGTTGTTGAGGAAGTACTCCTGATGTTCCAGGAACACTTTGTATCCAAAAATTACGGCCAAGAGCGTTAACATCAAATGTGTATTCGCCTTGACGTACAAATGTTAATGTAGGTAATGCTCCTGCTTCTCCTGAAAACGTATAACCGTTAGGTGTATAAGCAACATCAAATGTGTCACGAATTGGTACTGTGTTAGCAAAAACATCAACACTATTTGGTCCTGCTGGCACCCAATAATATTGACTAAAGTTTACATATTTGTCGTAGTCGACAAAAGGATCAAAACTATAATGCTCACTGTCAAAGAGTCTGTCACCACGTGTAACGTCTGCACCTTGTAATTCGAGGCTATCAATTATTCCAGGATAGGTTATTGCATTTGCAACAGTATTAGTGTTTGGTGTAAGTTGCACCACTCCAGGTTCAAGTTGATAATCAGTTCTAGTAGCAGTTGGTTCTAATACATAACTATCAGATGCAGTAACACCAGGGCCAATCTTACGACCAATATAACCTTCAGTTGGCTTTAACTTTGGGTTCTGTGTAAGTTGGTCAAGTGTACTACGAAGAAGTTGCTTGTTAGCAGGAGTTTGAAATATTTCTGGTAGAAAGTCTTCTGAGCGAATTCTTTTAGCCATAACTTATACTACTCCGCTGTTTGATGCAGTTCGCAATTGACTACTAGTTAGTGCATCAATTACTTCAACATCGTTGACTGTGGCAGAATTTACAAATATCTCATTTGCTTGACTGCGAATTTCGTATAAATCACCAAATGACTTTAATGGATCCACTGGAACAAGAACTACTGTACTAATAATACTTCCTAGTTGATCGTGCAAGTAAGCACTAAGCTCTGAAAAGAAGAACGTGTCTCCAAAGTCCCAATTGTCAATAGTAAAATATGTATTCATACTTGACACAACTTGACTTTTAATTTCACTAACGCTCGCAGTACTCGACGGATTCTTAACACACTTGAGTGTTGCCCTTAGTTCGACTGCTGCTTTGGTTCCAAATAATGGTTTAAAGGTTGCACTGTTTAAAATAATGTTATCACTGATCATTTTGTATTGGTCAAGTGTTGAGTAACTTGTAGTAAGTTCATCAATAGTTGGTTTTGCAGGCTCTGGTACAGTTCCTGTTGAATCAGTAACATAATTTTGATATGCAATATAATACGACTGTGTAACAAGATAGATGTCAATAATGTTAGTGGTTCCTGGATCAATTCTTCTACTTAACGGTGCATTGTGTCTATACTGAAAGTACAATCCTTGTCGACCAACATATGTTATATAACCAGTAACTTGTGCAATAGTTCTAAGTCCATTATACGCAACTGTTAGTTGATAAAATTTTGCATCAGTGTACGCATAAAATACTTGCTTGTCTGGGTACTCACTTTTTACTAATTCTATAGCAGCCTGGGTTGCTAGTGTACCATTTACCACACCACCTGCAAGTGGAAGATATCGTTCAAGATTATCAAAATCAATCGTTTGTTGTAGGTAAATTCTTTTGTTATTTGGATTAACTAGCGGTGCAACTAAAGTTTGAAAGTAGTCTGGGTTGTCTGGTACACCGTCGTTATCTGAATCTTTGTATGATATTCTAACACGGAAGTCATCTATAAATCCATCTGTTTCAACGGGCTGGTCAATAATATCAAGTACTTCATCGCTGTTTAGTGTTGCACTTGAATCCGGTAGGTTATTGGTTTTTAAGACGTTAATAAAGTCATTAATAACTGTTCCTGTTTTAGGATCATAAACTTTTTGTGTTCCGTCATAAAAGAATCTTGTTTCAAGCACACTAGCCCAGAAACGTTGTAAACTTCTTGAACTAACTGTGTATGTTACTCCGTCTGTTTCAAATGCTACCAACCAGGAATTATCTTGTCCGGTTCCTGTTGTGTTTTGTGCATTTGCAAGACTAAATGTTATTGCTGAATTCAAATTAGTTGCTGTAATAACATACCAAGTTCCGGTTAGGTTATTGTATCCAAGTCCAAAATTTCTATAAAGTTCAATTTGCTCACGCATGGTTGTTTCAATTGCAGTTGGCAAGTTAGTTATAAAATTTGGAATTACTTCTGTTGGAACTGCAAGTGTTGGAATAAAATTATTAATTGTTACAGGACCTGTTCCATCAGCATTGTTACCAACACCTTGATTGGTTCCGTCAAGTTCTAAAGCTGACACAGTTGCCCACAATACCATTTTGTCTCCAGGCAGAGTAGGAGATCCTGCAATTAATCTGTTAAACTCATTGAAGTAAAATCCTGTAGGAGGTACAAACTTAATTAACCCACCTAACGCAATATATTTTTTATTATCACTTGCTTGTGGGCCAACTGGTGCTGGTGCTCCGCTTGAAACAAACTTAAAATATCCAGTAGTTTGGTTGTTAGCAGTTGTACTTTGGCTCCAGTTTAAGTTTAAATTTGTTAGACTTGGGCGAAGAAAATTTTCATAGTAAAATTCTTGCATACCACGACTTGCTAGTACTGGCTCAACTTGATTTACTATAACATCTGTAATGTCATTTTGATCAATAAACGTAAATGTAAAACTTGGAACAGCAGTGTTTTCGTATATCATACCATCGCTGG
>Ga0209710_1001156_pt1 | contig 21039 bp, 23 predicted proteins | sample ArcticOcean_MG_C_5_FD_187436 | JGI IMG/M metagenome (GOLD analysis project Ga0209710, IMG submission 187436) | Marine microbial communities from western Arctic Ocean - ArcticOcean_MG_CB4_138 (SPAdes) (version 2) | ecosystem: Environmental > Aquatic > Marine > Oceanic | place: Arctic Ocean...
AAGTATTTATCTTTTCATTGGCCCAATGCTCTGGGGGTAAAATTTGCTCTGCTAGCCTAGTTTTATCATTTAAAAAATACTTTATTAATGATTGACGATCGACTGCTAAAGTTAAAGCTTTTCTAAACTTATGTTGCCTTAGCAAGGAATCATTAAAATTAAAGCCAATGTAAGAGACATTTGTACCATACTCTTTTAAGGTAATAATCCTATCTTTGGCCTCAAGGAGTTTAATCATCTCTAGAGGTAAATCATTTTGTAATAAGTCAATTTCACCATTTAAAAGTTTCAATACTCGAACAGTTGGGTCTTTAATATTAACTAACTCAATTATTTGCGAATCTAATCTTCTTTGAATCTTAAGGTTAGGATATTTCTCTAAGAATCTAAACGGACCAGAACCAATAGGATTGGTTGAAAAGTTATGATTTTGACTAAGTAAATCTTTTGGCAGTATAAAAAATACTAATCTAGATAGAAAATTTATATCTTTTTTATATAAATTAATTTCGAAATCAAAATCAGAAAGTTTAACAACATCTTGTATATTATTTAGTTCTAAATAAAAAGGTGATTTCTGCTGGGATCTTAAATTATTTATTGTGGAAACAATGTCCTCAATATCCATCTTTTTATTATTGTGAAATAGAGGTAATTCCTTCTTAATTATAAATCTATATTTTAATGGTGTGACTTTTTTCCAGTCGACTATATTTGATTTAATCTCATAATTTTTATTAAAATAAAATAAAGGCGAATAAAGTAGCTTAGATATTCTTTCGGATGCAGCATCAGATTGGAACCTTGGATCTAAATTTTGCGGATTTTGAGCAATGCCAAAATAAATAATATTTTCTTTATTTAAATCCGAACAGCCAATTAATAAAAAAAAATAAGCACAAGAAATTGCTACATACTTTTTTATATTATTCATTTACCTCAAAAACAGCAATTGATTCAATGTGCGAAGTATGTGGAAACATATTAACTATGCCACCTTCTTTAAAGATATATTTTTTTTCATTTACTAATATATCGGCGTCTCTTGCCAATGTAGCCGGGTTACAAGAAATATAAATAATTGATTTTGGCTTTATTTCATCATCGATTAAATTAATCAAATTCAATGCACCAAGTCTAGGAGGATCAATTAACCACTTAGTTGCTTGCCCCAACGAAAGTAATTCTTCTTTTTCAATATTAAATAAATCTACCGTTTTAAAAGTCACGTTTTCACTTAGGTTATTTTCAATTGCATTACTGTTTCCTGATTCCACAAGCATTTGATCACCTTCCATCGCAAAAACAGTTGCTCCGGAAGTTGCGATAGGTAAAGTAAAGTTTCCAACGCCAGAAAATAAATCAAAAATTACATCGCCCTTTGAAGGGTTTAACAATCCCATCACCTTCCTAATTAGAATTTGATTAATAAACGGATTAATCTGAGTAAAGCCAGTTGGATGAAATAAAAATTTTAAATTAAATTCTTTATTCTCATATGTTATTTGGTTTATTGTTTTATCAAATAATGGCTTGACAGTATCATAGCCTTTTGTCTGACTCCAAAACTCAATTCCATTGAGCTCTTGAAAAGATTTTAGAATATTTTCATCATCTTGAGTTAGCGATGCAAGTATCCTAATAACTAAAATGTGGCGAATCTGATTTGATGCATATTCAATCTGAGGAATTTGATCTCTTATAGATAATTTAAAGAATAGATCTTGAAGCGGCTTAATCAGGTCTGATATTTTTTTTGGTAAAACTGGACAAGCGGTCATATTAGTTAAAAAATGTGACATTTTTTCATTAAAGCCAATTAATACTTTATTCTTTTTTAAAACAAACTTTACCCTTAATCTTGCCTTATGTCGGTAATGCCATAAAGGTCCAGATATTGGGCTTGATATACTTTCAGGCATAACATTGCCCACATGCCGCAATGACTCCTCAAATGCTCTTTGTTTGTAAGATAGTTGAGCTCCTTCGTCAAAATGTTGCATTGAGCATCCACCACAAACCCCATAAACATCGCACTTAGCTTTAATTCTTTGTGTTGATGGTTTTATTATATTTAGGCTTTTGGCAAACGCTAAGTTCTTCTTCTTCTTTATGATCTTATATTCTACTTCCTCATTCAGAAGAGCATTATCAATAAATATTGTCTTATCGTCCTGATAGGCAATTCCCTTACCTTCATGACTTACAGAAGATATAGTTGTGATAAAAGATTTTTCAATTCTATTGCGCACTACTTTTGCCATGCTTGAATAAATGATTTCCAATGGACTCCATCTAAGCTTTCAAGCATTTCTTGCAATTCTTGCAATTCTTTTTCATATAAGCTTTTATTAATATGTGTTTTAATTAACAAAAACCTTAGATAAACTAAATAAGTATTAACCACATCTGTTTCGCAATAATCCCTAATAGACTTTTTATTTCCTTTAAGGTAGGTCTTCCAAACCTGGCCTCCATCCATATCTAATTTTCCAGGAAAGCCACATAATTTTGCTACATGATCTAATGAAGCATTATTTCTTCCACTATACAGAGCAAAGAAATCCATTAAATCCACATGTCTTTGATGGAAGCGATTTAAGTAATTGTTCCACTTGAAGTCTGAATTATTTTCCCCCATATCAAAATAAATAGAAGATGACACTTTATTTACCAATGACCGGTAATTTAAAACAGGTAAATCAAAGCCGGTTCCATTCCAAGTTACTAAATTAGGTAAATATTTTTCCACTCCGTCGTAAAATCTTTCTAATAATTCTGCTTCACTACTTCCTTCATCGCCTAAAGACCATATTTTTAATTGCTCATCAGTTTTCAAGACGCATGAAATAGCAACAATTTTTTGTAAATGGTGTTGTAAAAAATCATGGCCCACTTTCTGTCTTCTTTGGTACATTGCAATATTTACAACGTCTTCATCACCTAAATCATCACTAATTTTATATAGACGGCGAATGGCCAAAATATCTGGAATGGTTTCTAAATCAAAAACTAGAGAAGGTATCACGGCTTAAGCGGGGAAAATTCCTGTTGATAAATAACGATCTCCCCTGTCACAAGCAATAGAGACTATAACTGCTTTGGGGTCTTTTTTTGCAATCTCAAGGGCGACGTACAATGCTCCTCCAGTTGATCCGCCAGAAAAAATACCTTCTTTTTTAGCAAGAATTCTAGCTGTTTCTTCAGCATTATTTTGACTAACCAATCTAATACTATCTATGTTGGTATCGTCAAAAATACTAGGTAAATATTCTTTTGGCCACGTTCGTATACCGGGTATTTGTGAACCCTCTTCTGGCTGGACCCCAATAATCTGTATTGAAGAATTTTTTTCTTTAAGAAATCTTGATGTTCCTACAATTGTTCCTGTTGTTCCCATACTTGAAACAAAATGAGTCACCAATCCCTTTGTATCTCGCCAAATCTCTGGCCCAGTACCTTCATAATGTGCCTTTGGATTATCTTGGTTTCCAAATTGATCTAGAACGATGCCTTTACCCTCGCTTTGCATTTCAAGTGCTTTATCACGGGCTAGTTCCATACTCCCCTCTTGTGAGGTTAATAATAATTCAGCACCAAATGCTTTCATTGTTTGACGTCTTTCAATGGACTGATTTTCTGGCATGATTAAAATTATTTTATAGCCCTTCATGGCTGCAACCATTGCTAGAGCGATGCCTGTATTTCCAGATGTTGCCTCTATTAAGGTATCGCCTGGCTTAATATCGCCCCTTACTTCAGCTTGTTGAATCATTGAAAAAGCAGGTCTATCCTTTACTGACCCGGCGGGATTATTTCCTTCTAATTTTAAATAAATATCACCTATAGCTCTGCTAGCCATTCTTTGTATTTTTGCTAGAGGCGTATTCCCAATTGTTGATTCTAATGTATTCATTTATTAATTTTCTTATAAATATATAAAGTTAATATGCCAAACATAATATAAGCAATAAGCGCTAACTGGGGAAGTGTTAATCCTAAAAATAACCAGTCAATTTCTGAACAATCCCCTGATCCCTTGAACAAAAGACTGAATGCTTCAGTTAATGGAAAATTTTCAAACATATAATCTAAATCTATACCGCATTCAGCAGGGACTATAATCAATTTACTTTGAATTAAAATGTGTTTAATAGCAAAAACGATGCCTACTATATTTGTAAGTAAGAGACTTATGAGATGAATATATCGTATTAATTGACTTGGGCTGAAGAAAGAAAATAATAAAAATAGACTGCCAATAACAATAAAAATAATTCTTTGTGTAACGCAAAGCGGGCAAGGTTCTAAATTATATTGTGCTTGAATAACCACTGCTAAGCCTACTAAAATAAAGGCAAGTAAGGATCCAAACAAATTAATTTTTTTAAATAGTAAAAATTTTTGCATTAGGTTTAATTAGTTTTAATAAACAACTTATAATAAATTAAATAATAAAAACATTTTTTGATGATTACAATATAACTCTATGATAAACGACTTTAATTCAGCTGAAATAAAAATTTTCTCCATAACGGAAATTAATAAAGTAGTAAAAGAACTGTTGCAAAATAATTTTCCTTCTATTTGGGTAAAAGGAGAGATATCAAACTTCATAGAAGCTAGCTCAGGTCACTGGTATTTCTCTCTTAAAGATAATAGCGCACAAGTTCGATGCACTATGTTTAAAGGAAAAAATAATGAAGTAAAATGGGTCCCAAAAAATGGTGACCTAATAGAGGCGCAATGTAATATTGGGCTTTACGAACAAAGGGGGGATTATCAATTAAATATATCCTCACTTCAGCAGGCTGGTCTAGGTAAATTATTTGAAGAATTTAATCAGCTCAAACAAAAACTTAATGCAGAAGGCCTCTTTGACGAAGAGCAAAAAAAATCTTTACTACCCTATCCTAATTCTATTGGTGTTATTACATCTCCAGATGCATCAGTCTTAAGAGATGTCATATCAACCCTTGAAAGAAGGAATAAATCATTAGAAGTAATCATTTACCCAACTCCAGTTCAAGGGAAAATGGCGCCTCAAGGAATTATTGAAGCTATTCAACTTGCCAACCAAAGAGACGAAGTAGATGTTTTAATAATTTGTAGAGGTGGGGGCTCTATTGAAGATTTGTGGTCATTTAATGATGAGTTAGTGGCTAGAGAAATTTTTTCGTCAAGACTTCCTATAATTTCTGCAGTTGGTCATCAAACAGATATTACTATCTCTGATTTTATCGCCGACCTTAGAGCTCCGACTCCAACAGCAGCAGCAGAAATTGTTAGTAAAAGCTATGAAGAATTACTTGGGAATTTAGACTATTTTAAATCCAATCTATCAAACCTTATCCAAAATAAAATTGAACAATTAACTCAAAGAATTGATTTTTTAGAAAAAGGGCTTGTATCCCCAATTCAAAGAATAGCATTGCAATTCGATTTAATTTTAGCTCTAAAAAATAGACTACAAATAACTATAACTTCACAGCTTGAAAAATACCAAGAACAAATTAAATCTTACAAACAAAATCTAAATCACTTAAATCCAAATGAAATTTTATCAAGAGGGTATTCAATTATTTTAAACCAAAATAAAAAAATTATTAATAACGCTTCTGCTATCAGTGTTAGTGATAAAATAAAAATAAAATTTCATAAAAGTAATGCAGAAGCAATTATTACAAAAATTAACCAAGATAAAGAATTATAAATGAAGCCACAAAAAGCAAAAAATGTAAAAAATGCATCGATGATGGCCCTATCACTTGCCGCACTTGGTGTGGTTTTTGGTGATATAGGTACAAGTCCACTTTATGCTATTAGAGAAATATTTACTATTAATAATAATATCCTAGAGCTTAACGAAGTCAATATGCTTGGGATACTCTCCTTAATCTTCTGGTCCTTAATACTAATAGTGTCAGTGAAGTATATTACCTTTATTATGAGAGCGAATAATAAAGGTGAGGGTGGCATTATGGCGCTCCTGTCTCTTGCAAATAGAAATGCAAAATCTAAAAGAAAGAAAATGCTTATAATGTTTCTTGGAATGTTGGGTGCTTGTATGTTTTATGCTGATGGTATGATTACGCCTGCTATTTCAGTCTTATCTGCAATTGAAGGTATTGAATTAATTACTCCGGCATTTCATGATTTTATTGTGCCAATCACATTGGTGATTATTTTCTTATTATTTTGGATGCAGAGTAAAGGCACAACTACCGTAGGTATAATGTTTGGCCCAGTAATGCTTATTTGGTTTCTGACTCTTGCTGCTCTAGGTGCTTACAATATTGTTCAAGCCCCTTATGTTTTAAATGCACTTAACCCAATCTACGCATACAACTTCTTTGACACTCAATTTTCAATTGCATTTATTACACTTGGGGCAGTAGTTCTTTGCGTGACTGGAGCTGAATCACTATATGCAGATATGGGGCATTTTGGTCTAAATCCAATTAAAATCACATGGTTTAGCTTTGTATTTCCCTCTTTAACTTTAAATTATTTTGGTCAAGGAGCGCTTGTTCTAAGTGATTCAAGCAATATTAAAAATCCTTTTTATTTAATGGCTCCTGAATGGTTTACATTGCCCTTAGTCATCCTGGCAACTTTTGCAACTATTATTGCATCTCAAGCCTGCATTACGGGTGCTTTTTCTGTTTCTAGGCAAGCTTTGCAGTTAGGCTTTATTCCAAGAATGAGAATAGATCACACCTCTGAAAATCAAGAAGGACAAATATATCTTCCCCGAATCAATTGGATACTTATGATTGGTGTAATGTCAGTAGTTATTATTTTCCAAAATTCTAGTGCTTTAGCAAGTGCTTATGGAATCGCAATTACTTTGAATATGGTAATTGCAACAATTTTGGCAGGATTTGTCTTTTTAGAAGTTTGGAAATGGGGTTGGTTAAAAACAACTCTTATTATTTCAATATTTTTTACGATAGATTTAATATTCTTTAGTGCAAATATTATCAAAGTCCCTGCTGGTGGCTGGTTCCCTCTTTTGATAGGCGGCTTACTATTATTGCTAATGACCACTTGGAAAAAAGGAAGGACCCTTCTGTATCAAAAATTACAAAATGAATCTATGGAAATTGGCCCTTTTCTAAAATCAATGAAAAATGAACTTCGTAATCGCGTAAAAGGAACTGCAGTTTTCTTAACCCCTAACCCGGATGGAGTTCCTCATTCTTTATTACATAACTTGAAGCATAATAAAGTTATCCATGAAAATGTTATCTTATTAAAAATAAAATTTATGGACTACCCTCATTCTGATCCAAAAAATTTAATTGAAATTGAAAAGCTCCCCCATAATTTCTTTAAAGTTATTATTAATTATGGGTTTAAAGATGTTACAAACCTTCCTCGTGATTTAGCCAAATGCTCTAAATATGGTATTAATATTGAAGCAATGGATACCTCATATTTTATCGGTAAAGAAAGTTTAATTATTAAGTCAGGAACAAATATGAACTTGATAAGAAAGAATATATTTGTCACTTTATTTAGAAGTGCGGAAAATATAACAAATCAGTTTCACTTGCCAGTTAATCGTGTTGTTGAATTAGGGAGTCAGGTTTTATTTTAAAAGGCAAATCTATGAAATTTTTTATTATCATTTTTATATTCCTTAATGGTTGTGCATCAACAACACTCAATACTGACTCAGGTGTTTCAAGACAACAGTTACTATTGCTTCCAAAATTTATAGTAAAGAGTATGGCTGTTGATGCCTACAAAGAAGCGATTAGAAATGCAGAAAAGAATAACAAACTCAATAATGATATAAAACAACTAGATCGCGTTACAAAAATTTCTAATAGACTTATCGATGAAGTACCCATATTCCGAGAGGATGCAAAAGAATGGAAATGGGAAATTAATGTAGAAGATAGTGAAGAGGTGAATGCATATTGTATGCCTGGAGGAAAGATTATGGTTTATTCAGGTTTGATTAAGAAGGTTAGTGCAACTGATGATGAGCTTGCTGCTGTGATTGGTCATGAAATTTCTCATGCACTAAGAGAGCATGGACGAGAAAGAATGTCGACAGCCTTAATTCAGCAAGTTGGAATTATGGGTTTTGCTGTATATATTGCAGAGAAAGGTATTTACACTAATGCAGCGGTTCAGGCGGTAGCGCTTGGAACAACGCTATTTTTTGCACTACCTAATAGTAGAGAGCAAGAAAGAGAAGCTGATAAAATTGGTTTAGAGTTAACTGCACGTGCAGGCTATCATCCAATGGCAGCAGTGAGTTTGTGGAGAAAAATGAGTGAATTATCAGAAGTGGATATGCCTGAATTTCTTAGCACTCATCCCTCAAATGAAAATAGGATTAAAGATTTATCTGAGCACGCAAAAAAAATAAATGATTTATATGTAGCGAATAAAGATAAATAACCTCTCCCTTTAATACAAACATTTAATGTAAAATACATCCTTTTATCATGAAAGAAATTCAAATTATGTCAAACATACAATCAATTATTGAAGATGCTTTTGAAAGTCGTGCTTCAATAAATCCAAAATCTGTAAGTAACGAAGTTAAAGGAGCTATTAATGAAGCAATAAATGGTTTGAATAATGGTTCATTGAGAGTGGCTTCAAGAGAGGGTTCTACTCAAAACTGGCAAACTCACCAATGGTTAAAAAAAGCAGTTCTGCTTTCATTTAGAATTAAAGATAACTCAATAATGGACGGTAATTATACGAAATACTTTGATAAAGTGGAGTCAAAATTTGCTCACTTCGAAGAAAAAGATTTTGGTGAGGGTGGTTATAGAGTGGTTCCTAATGCAATGGTTAGGAAGGGAAGTTTTATTGGGAAAAATGCAGTATTAATGCCATCATATGTCAATATTGGTGCATATGTAGATGAAGGAACCATGGTTGATACATGGGCTACAGTAGGTTCATGTGCACAAATTGGAAAAAATGTTCACCTATCAGGGGGTGTTGGGATTGGAGGAGTTTTAGAGCCAATCCAAGCTGGGCCGACAATTATTGGTGATAATTGTTTTATTGGAGCCAGATCAGAAGTTGTTGAGGGTGTTGTTGTTGAAGATAATGCTGTTATATCAATGGGTGTGTATATCGGGCAATCTACAAAAATATTTGATAGAGAAACTGGGGAAGTGAGTTACGGAAGAATACCTGAGGGCTCTGTTGTGGTTTCAGGAAACCTACCATCAAAGGATGGGGATTATAGTCTTTATTGTGCAGTCATAGTTAAAAAAGTTGATGCAAAAACTCGAAGTAAAGTTGGAATCAATGAGTTGCTGAGGGGCATTTAAATGCTTGAAGTTTTTGGAATTAAAAATTGTAATACTGTTAAAAAAAGCCTTACCTGGCTTGAAAAAGAAAAAATTACTTATGAATTTTTAGATTTAAAAAAATCAGTATTAAGCGAATCCTTGCTTAAAGTGTGGATGAGCAATATTCCAAAGCCTTACATATGGGAAAATCTTATTAACAAATCAGGAATGACCTGGAGAAAGCTCCCTGATTCTGAAAAAAATATTGAATTAGATAAAAAACAGGCAATTAAACTCATCATGGAGAATGCATCCATAATGAAGAGACCGGTAATTTTGAAAAATAAAAAAATCTTAACTATTGGTTTTGATGAACTTGAATTTAAGGAAAAAATTTTATGAGTAAAACACTAAATCTTGCTAAAGAATTAATATCCAAAAAATCCATCACCCCTTTAGATGATGGTTGCCAAGATTTACTTATAAATCATTTAGAATTATTAGGATTTAAAATTGAAAAAATGCCTTACGGTAAAGTAAGAAATTTTTATGCTAGAAAAGGTAATGAGGGCCCCCTTTTAGTTTTTGCTGGTCATACTGACGTAGTCCCTCCAGGTCCAGAAGTAGAATGGTCATCACCTCCATTTGAGCCCACAATTAAAAACGACAGATTATATGGGCGTGGGGCAGCTGATATGAAAGCATCTCTTGCTGCTTTCATAATAAGTATCGAAGAATTTTTGGCTGAAAACAAAGATCATAGAGGCTCTATTGGTTTATTAATAACCTCTGATGAAGAAGGTATCGCAGTAGACGGAACAGTTAAGGTTATAGAAGCGTTAAAAAATAGAAAAGAAAAAGTTGATTTCTGTATTGTTGGGGAGCCTACTTGTGTTGCTAAATTTGGTGACACAATTAAAAATGGAAGAAGAGGTTCGTTATCTGCAAAACTAAAAGTTAAGGGTATCCAAGGACACATAGCCTATCCTGAATTAATTAAGAATCCCATTCATGCAGTAGCGCCGGCAATTGATGATCTAGTGAAAATAATTTGGGACGAAGGGAATGAATATTTTCCGAAGACTTCTTGGCAAATTTCAAATATAAATGGTGGAACTGGAGCAACAAATGTTGTTCCTGGATTTGTGGAGATATTATTTAATTTTAGATATTCTTCGGCAAGTACTGCGGATATGCTTAAGTCCCGATTTATAGAAATATTGAACAAACATCAATTAGATTACGATATCGACTGGGAGCATTCAGGAGAGCCATACCTTACAGAAAAAGGCTCTTTGGTTAATATACTTTCAGATTCTGTAGAAGAAATAAGTGGGATTAAGCCAACAATATCTACTACTGGTGGCACTTCAGATGGCCGTTTTATTTCAAAACTATGTGATCAAGTTGTAGAATTTGGTCCCATTAATGAGTCAATACATAAAATAAATGAAAACGTTGTGATTAATGATATAGAGACGTTAAAAGATGTGTACAAATTAACCATCTCAAAAATTTTAAAATAAATTTATCTTCTGTTTTTTTTAACCTTAGCTATTTGAGCCTTATTAAATTTAGCATTATTCACTTTAAATTTAGCTAAAATATTAAGTACTTCTTTTTCGCTAAGCTCAATATAATTACCTTTTTTTAAATTAGAAGGTAATGCGATACCTCCAAATCTAATCCGCATCAAGCGGCTTACTGTAATGTTAAAAAACTCAAAAAGTCTTCTTACTTCTCGATTTCGGCCCTCTTTTAAAGTGACTTGGTACCAATGATTAGAGCCTTCACCCCCCCTAAAAGATATTGTTTCAAATTTTGCTAGGCCATCTTCTAATTTGATTCCAGCCCTTAACTGAGAAATTTGATTATTAGTTAATTCTCCAAGAACTCTAACAGAATATTCTCGCTCAATTTCATATCTTGGATGCATTAATCTATTAGCAAATTCACCGTAAGAAGTAAAAATTAATAGTCCAGAAGTATTAAAATCTAACCTTCCTATAGAAATCCATTTTGCATTTTTAATTTGTGGAAGGTGATCAAAAACAGTCGGCCTTCCTTTCGGATCGCTTTCAGAAACTATCTCACCTTCTGGTTTGTTGTATATTAAAATTCTAGGCAAAGCTTCATCGGAATTTAAATTAATTAATTTTCCATCAAAAAAAATTGTGTCTTCATTTGAAATTAACTGGCCTATCTCAGCTAGTTTTTTATTAACAGAAATTCGCTTCTCAATAATCGCTTTTTCAATCTCCCTTCGAGATCCAACACCCATTTGAGCAAGTACTTTTTGAATTCTTACACCTGAAGTATTATCGTTAGGGCTGCTTGGGGTCATCTTGGCTACCAATACCAACAGAAGCTTCGTCATGCTCTGCTAATTTATTCCCCACTAAAGCATCTAATGTTAATGGATTGACGTTTGTCTTATTGTTATATTCAAGCTCTGCTGTTAAAGAGCTATTTAATTCAGGTAATTCTGAAAGTGACTTCAGAGCAAAATCATTAAGGAAATATTTTGTTGTAGCATACAAAGATGGTCTTCCTGGCACTTCTTTCTGCCCAATTATATCAATCCATTCTCTTTCTATGAGTTGCCTTAATGTATTTGAGTTTAACGAAACACCTCTAATCTTTTCAATATCTGCACGTGTCACAGGCTGGCGATAAGCAATTATAGCTAAGACCTCCATTACTGCCCTTGAATAATTAGGAGATCGGTCAGGACTTAATCGCATTAAAAATTCAGTAAATTCTGCTTTTGCTTGAAACCTATACCCTGATGCAACTTGAACAAGGCTCATTGACTTTTCATGCCAATCATTTTTTATTTCATCTAATAACATTCTAATTGTTGACCTATCGGTTTTACCTATAAATAATTTTGTAAGGTCTTCAATAGATAATGGTTGGCTGCTGGTTAATAAAGCTACCTCAAGAACCTCTTTTAATTTACCTATCTGAGCCAATTACGAATCTCCTAATTGAAGATAAATAGCTGAAGATGATGACTGTTGATTAATTTTAATTAAGCCTTCTTTTGCTAACTCAAGAATCGCCAAAAAACAAACTACTAATTTCGGAATAGAATCTTTCTCAGCGTTAAAAAAAGTTGAGAAATCTAATAAATTCTTTTCATTTAATTTTCTTATAATAATTGTCATATGCTCCCTAACCGATAGTTCAGATCTGCTAATTTGATGCTGCTCAAATTGTTTAGCTCTTTTAATGACGTTTTTCCATGCTTCAAATAAATCATCAACAGACACATCTGGGTATTCAATTTTAGTAACTCTTTCGAAGTATGATTGTGCGATTGAAATATTTTTTCCAACTTGGGACATTTCATTTAAGTTTTCAGATGCATCCCTCATTAACTCATACTCAATAAGCTTTTTAACTAATTCTGCTCTGGGATCGTCTTCCTCATCTTTTAATGATATTTGCGGAAGTAGCATTCTTGATTTTATCTCAATTAACATTGCCGACATTAAAAGATAATCTGCTGCAAGTTCCAACTTAATGACTTTCATCTTTTCTACGTAATTTACATATTGTAATGTTAAATTAGCCATAGGAATGTCTAATATATCGATATTATTTTTTCTAATTAAATATATTAATAAATCTAATGGGCCTTCAAATGAATCAAGATAAACTTCTAGAGCATCTGGCGGAATATACAAATCTTGAGGGAGTAATTCTATTTCTTCACCATAAACCTTAGCTAAATTTTTTATGTTGACACTCATTAGAAATCTATTCCCATTTCTTCACGTACCTCTCTCATTGTATCTTTAGCAATTTTTCTTGCCTTTTCGCAACCATCCGCTGCAACACTTCTAATTAAATCTGGACTATCTTTATACTGCTGTAATTTATCTTTATAGACTTTAGATTCTCTATTAAATGAAATAGTATTTGATTCCTTATTTACCAATTTAAATTCTGGCTCAATAAGTATCATTTTACCTCCGCCCTCTAAATACCCGAGGAGCCTCTCTTTATCACCGAGACTTAAACCCTGATGATCTTCAATAAGTGATTGAGCAGATTCTAAAACTTGTTCATCCCCTTTTTCTAAATACGAAGCTCGCAATTCTTCATATAAATGGCTCTTCTTTGTTCCAAGTTTCTTTATAGCTAGTTTAGCTTTTTCTTGATAGCCAATATCTTTACCATATAAATTATTAAATTCTTTGACAATATTTGAAGTTAATTTAACAAATGGTATTTGATTCTTAGTTCCTGATATTTGAGTAGCCCTGTAAAGTAAAACGTCTGTGCTTTGCATTAAATCTTGGCCTAAATTACCTAAAGTTAAAGTCTTTTTTTCCCCGTCTTTTAAATTATTTATTTTATTAAACCAATTTATTGGGGTAATCATTGATAATAATGTAAAAATTTCTGTATGTTCTGGAATTTTAGATTGAATGAATATGGTTGCTTGGGCAGGATCTAAGCCACACGCTAACCAATCAATAATCATTTTTTCAGTAGTTTCTTCAATTAATTCTGGCTTAGCATTTCTTGTAACCAACGAATGTAAATCAGCAACAAAAAATAAACATTCACTTTCGTGTTGCATGCTTATCCAATTAGAAAGCTTTAAATCATATTCATTATTAAATAGATTTAAAGTTGGTTTGATGCCAGAAACTATTCTTTCTATTGCCATTTTAAACGTTATCCTATTTAGCCAAATATAGTAAAAATAATACTTTTACTTATATTTATTAGTGGAAATAATATACTACCGAGTACGCCAGAAAAAAGTAAAAATATTATTATAAATAATCCATACCTTTCTAAACTTTCTAAATAACTTGACCATGGGTAAGGCAATAAACTAACCGCAACCCTTCCACCATCTAATGGGGGAATTGGTAGTAAATTTAATACCATTAAAATAAGGTTTATCTGAATTCCTGCTAAACACATAGCAGATAAAAATATTATTGAATTTTGTGGAAAGAATTGTAACCTCGCAAATACAAATGTCCAAAAGATAGCCATTAATAAATTAGAAAAGGGTCCTGCCAAAGCCACCCACATCATATTTTTTTTTGGATTTCGTAAATTCGAGAAATTTACCGGCACAGGCTTTGCCCAACCAAATAATATACCTCCCAACATAATGGTTACTGCTGGAAGTATAATTGTCCCGACTGGATCAATATGTTTAAGTGGGTTTAAACTTATACGACCTAAATAATGAGCTGTCATATCTCCAAAATATTTTGCAGCATACCCATGAGCAGCTTCATGCACGGTGATTGCAAAGATAATAGGTATTGCATAAGCAGTTATTTTTTGAATTAGTGTTAACTCTTCCATGTACCCCTATTCTACAAATATTTTGTTCATTTATTTAAACTCTTTTATACCTATTGCTTTTCTAATTTCTTCAATTACAGGAGTTGATATACTCAATGCTTTTTGAGCTCCTTCCTTAAGCGTTTTTTCAATATAGCTTTTATCTTGAATAATTTTCTCATATTCGCTTCTAAAAGGTTTAATTTTTTCATCAAGTAAGTGAAATAATTCTTCTTTAGCTTCGCCCCAAGCTATTCCATTCTCATATTTTTTATTTAAATTAAGAATCTCATCTTCATTTCCAAATGCTTGAAAAATTTTAAATACCGAACAGTCAGTTGAATCTTTTGGAGCTCCAGGCTCAAGTGAGTTAGTTTTAATTTTCATTATTGCTTTTCTTAAATTTTTTGAAGTATCAAAAATTGGAATAGTATTATTATAACTTTTACTCATTTTTCTCCCATCACTACCTGGTATTATTCCTTTTTTTTCATCTATCATGGCCTCTGGAATTGTTAAAATGTCTCCATAATAATGATTAAATCTATGAGCTATATCTCTTGTCATTTCTATATGTTGTTTTTGATCTTGTCCTACTGGGACTATATCGGACTTGAAAATTAAAATATCAGCTGCCATTAAAATAGGGTAGTTATAAAGCCCCATAGTAATTCCTTTATCAGGATCAACTGCATTACCATTTTCTGCAACAGCTGCTTTGTAGGCGTGTGCTCTATTCATCAAACCCTTTGCAGCTAAGCAATTAAGAATCCATGTTAGTTCAAAAATATGAGGCACATCTGATTGCCTGTAAAAAGTAACTTTTTCAGGGTTTAATCCACAAGCTAACCAACAGGCGGCAATTTCAAAGCTAGATGAATGCGTTAATTCTGGATTTATATTTTTTATTAATGAATGATAATCTGCTAAAAATAAAAAGCTTGAAACACTTTTTTCCTTACTAGCTTCAATTGCAGGAAGAACAGCTCCTGACAGATTTCCTAAATGCGGTATTCCACTTGTGGTAATACCAGTAAGAACTCTTTTTTGATTATTCTGATTTTTTTCGCTCATTCTAATTATCTCAATATTTTTATTTAAATAAAATTATACTTTATATCTTTATAAATAATGACGAGGAGCGGGCAAATAATCGATTACGCATCCTTACCTATAGAGGACTATAAAATGTCATTAAAAATTATGTTTGTATGCTAATGGATATCATTTATCACATTTGGCCATTTAGACCATATAGGTTTGCATTGTTCAGGCAGCTCCCTAGCAAAACCAATTGCTCTATGAGAAATACCAGGGCCATGAAAATCAGAGCCACATGAGGCAAACAAATTGTACTCTTCAGCTAATTCCGCAAAATAATTTGATTGAGATGGGTCCTGACTTCCTGACATCACTTCAATCCCAGTTCCCCCAAAATCTTTAAAATCAGATAAAAGGGACGGGTATAGTTTTTTACCCATATCATATCTACCTGGATGAGCAATCACTGCATCTCCTCCTGCTTCAGTAATCCATTTGACTGCATCTTTTAATGAAGCCCATTCATGATCTACATAACCTGGCTTACCTGGAGTTAAAAATTTCTTGAACACATGCTTAATATCTTTTGCATGTCCTTGAGAAACCAAAAAATGAGCAAAATGAATCCTTCCTATAGTGCTGTGTTTAGTGAATTTCTTAGCGCCTTCTAATGCATTAAATATCGATGCCATGCCCAAACTATTTGCCATTCCTTCTGCTCTTTTTTCACGGCCTATGCGTATATTTTTTAACCCATTAATAAGGTTTGTATTCGATTCATCAAAATTAAGTCCAATAATATGAAGAGTTCTTTTTCTCCAAGTGACTGAAATCTCAACTCCATTAATAAAAATTATGTTTAATTTTTGAGCCATTAACCTAGCTTCCTCTAGTCCAGCAATATCATCATGATCAGTTAATGCTAAAACCTGAACTTCTCTTTCTGAGGCATAAGAAACTAATTCTGATGGCGTCAAAAGTCCGTCAGATATAGTAGAATGTGAATGAAGATCTATGTTTGGAGTAATCATTAGCTAACATAGATTATATTAGTAATTCTTTAATGGGTATAGGTAAACTTTTAAACATGAAATTCTTATTTGATTTATTTCCGGTTGTACTATTTTTTATTTTTTATAAAATATACGATATTTATATTGCTACGGCAGCCCTAATGGCTGCTACCTATATTCAAATAATACTTTTGTATCTATTTAAAAAGAAGATTGAGAAGATGATTATTTTTACAGCAATAGTTTTAACTGTATTTGGAGGAATGACTCTTTTCTTTCAAAGTAATGTTTTTATTATGTGGAAACCATCAATTATCTATTGGGTTTTTGGCTTAGTAATATTAGTTGCTAATAAATTCTATAATAAAAATTTGATACAAATGTCTCTAGGAAGTCAAGTCGAGCTTAAAAAGTATCACTGGCAAAATTTATCCTGGTCAACGGCATTATTTTTTATATTTCTTGGCTTTCTAAATATATATATTGCTCAGAATTTCAGTGAAGATACTTGGGTTAGTTTCAAATTATTTGGAACGACTGCACTACTCTTCCTTTATATAATTTCAGTCGTTATATATATTGCTAAAGTCAATAAGAGCTAATATGTGGTATTCAATATATGCAACAGATGTTAAGAATAGCTTAGACAAAAGATTGGCTAATCGGCCTCAGCATTTAAAAAGACTCCAGCATTTGCTTGATGAGGGAAGGCTTCTATTAGCAGGGCCACTACCATCAATTGATTCAAATGATCCAGGGCCTAATGGATTTTCAGGAAGCTTAATTGTGGCAGAGTTTAACTCCCTGATTGATGCAAAAAAATGGGCTGATAACGACCCTTTCGTCCTTTGTGGTATTTACGAAAGAATTGAAGTGAAACCATTTAAAAAAAGTTTTCCTTAAATGATTGAAGAAGAAATAAAAAGAAGACTAGCTTTCTTAAATTCAACATCATTTATTTTAAATGATGAAAGTGAATTACATAGAGGTCATTCTGGTAACAATGGTGGTAGTCATTTCAATATTAAAATTGTTAGTGAAAAATTTTCTGGGAAATCAAGAATGGAAAGGCACAAAATGATATATGAAGCCTTAGGTGATTTATTTCCAAATACTATTCATGCTTTAAGTATTAAAGCTATTACCAAAGAGGAGGAATAAGAATGATAAAAAAGCTACTTTGTTGTTTATATGTTTTGAGTTTTTCAAATTTAACATTTTCTGAAGAAAAAGAAGTTCGAGTAAATGATGAGTTAATTAATAAAAATCTTATTCATTTTATAAAAAATGAAGTTATGAAAGAAGGTATTGAAATAACTGATGATATGGAAAAAAATATTGTAAAACGCCTTATTGATCTTGAATTAATATATCAACAAGCTAAAAAAGAAGGCTTAACTAGTCAAGCAGATTTTCTTTCTAAATCAGAATTAGCATTTAAGGAGTTAATTTATACAACTTACCTTCAAAATTTTATTATGCAAAATAAAATTACTAAAAGTGAAATTAAAGCATCATATGAAAGTCTGGTAAGCAACTTTAATAAAAATGATTATAAGGCACGTCATATCCTAGTAAGCACAAAGGATAAAGCAAAGGGCATAATTAAAAGTTTAAAAAAAGGTGGTGATTTTAAAGAATTAGCGAGTCTAAATTCAATTGATAAGGAGTCAAAAAATAATGGGGGTAATTTAGGCTGGTTTGCTGCTGACGATATGGTTGAATCTTTTTCAAATGCTATAAAAAAAATGACAGTTAATGAAGTAACAGACACTCCAGTTCAAAGTCAATTTGGATGGCATATTATCCAACTCAATGAAATTAAACCGAGTCTTCCGCCACCTTTAGACGAAAAGATTGATGATATAAAAATCATGCTTCAAAAATCAAAATTAAAAAAATATCTTGACGAATTACGGCTTACTGCAGATATTAAAAAAGAAAATTAATACTTACTTAGAGTGAATTAATTTTACTAACTGCAGTTAAGATTTTAACTGCATCACCATTAATTTTCTCCGTTGGAACAAGTGATGGCCATAATGGAGAAAGGCTTTCTATTATTTCTATTATTTTATTTCTCTTCACGTCTTCTGATGAGCTCAATGAATTAGCATTTTTAAGAATATTTTTTGCAACAGTCGTGAATCCTAATGCATCTTGATATTCAAATTTATTAGCGATATTTCCATCTACAATACCAATTGCATATTCTTCAGCAGCAATCTCCAATAACGATTTTACTAATAAAACCTTATTTTCAAATGTGTTACTTTTGATATCTACATAATTTTCATTTTGACCAATTGCTTCCAATAAACTTTTATAATTCTTAGAAACTATGCTTAAAGATTCATTATTTTCAACTGATACAGCTAGGGTCTCTAACTCATTGGCGAAACCATTTGCATTTTTAGCTTTAAAGGTAGGTAATAAGCCAGCATATAGCTCACTTTTAGGATGCTTCATATGTCTTTTAGCATTTTCAAAGTATTTTTTTTTGTATAGCTCAACCCCTACGAAAAGATGTCCCTTTACTAATCCAATGTGAGTCAAATATTGATCATCTTTAAGAACTTTTGATGAGGAATGATCATGACCTTCATGTGAGCATCCAGCAAGAAAAAATAATGTAATAACTAATAATTTTTTAAGCATACTTAAACCTCAATAAATATTTATGTACTTTTGAAATAAAATTTTCGCCACATCCTTATCCCAAAAATCAAAGATAAGAGCCAAAGAAATACTTCCACCCAATTAGGATTGCTGTTGTAACCGATAAAACCTTTTAAAAAGACACCTACTCTGCCTTTGTCATGCAGAATATGAGTATACATATCTTTATTATTTATATTATAAGAGTAAAAATTAGAGTTAGCATCTACTGGTAATTCTGAAGTTGGTTTTAATATATCCCATGCTCTTGTAATTTGTTTCTCTTCCTGCAACCCAACTAATTCTAAATGATTACCCTTGACCATAAATTCTTCAACCTCATGAGTTCCAAAAGCAACCATACCTGAAGCAAATATTGCTAGCATGAGAGTAGTTCCTTGAAAAAATAAACGTAAATTTATCTTTCTACCTTGAATAACAATTCCGTAACCAATTAAAAGAGCAAGAATTAAGCCTGCACAGAATCCAATATATGAAAATGTTCCTGACATAGAAAAACTTCCAAGAAGGAATAAAGCTGTTTCGAAACCTTCCCGAAGAATTGCAAAAAATACTAATAAAAATATACCCCAACCTGATGCCGCTAGCGCCTGATTAGCTTTTTTTTCCATACCCTCTCTATGGCTAACATGTTTTGAAAGCCAGAAAATTACATACCACAATAGCCCTGCGGTAATGTACATACTAATACCTTCAAACAATGCGCTAATAGATTCATTACCTATAGATTCTTTTACATAATTTAACGAAATAGCAACAATAACACTTGCAACTATGGCTGAAAAAACACCAAGCCAGACCTGTTTTAATTCTTTTTTTAAATTATTTTTTTCTAAAAGTAGGTAAATTATTCCGATAATCAGGCAAGCTTCGAGGCTTTCACGAAATACAATGATAAATTCATTCATGCTAATCTTCTCAATAACTTTATTTAAAATTTTATAAGGATGTTATTCTAGATGAGAATGATTCCTATTACAATAAATTATTTACTTTAATTTAATTAAAATATTAAGCTAAATAAGAATCTCTACTATAATTAGATAAAATGCAAAAAAATATTATTACCTCCTTCTTTGGCTATCGAATTTATTCAGAATTTAGAAAATTTTCCTTATTAAATGATGTGCTAAAACCTATATCAGATATTAAAAACCTAACCTCATCTTACCTTCACGTAGTTGAAGGTAGAGAAAAGTTATCTTCCAAAAACCAAAAAAGTCTTAACCAAATTTTAACGTATGGTGAAGATATTAAAGAAGAAGTAACACGTGAAAATACCATTTTTATTGGTCCGAGAATTGGGACAATTTCACCTTGGAGCTCAAGAGCCACTGATATTATTCAGCAATGTGGGATTGATATTTTAAGAATAGAAAGAATTAAAACAATTTCTTTTGTAACAAACTCTGGAAAACTCTTAACGAAAGGCGATAAAGAAGCGGTAGGTCACTTATTGTATGACCGCATGACTGAATCAATTTTCTCTGATCAAGATGATATCAATAAACTTTTTATTCATCACACGCCAAAACCTTTAAATCATATAAATATTAATGATAAAGGTATTTCTGAATTACAAAGATTCAACAAGTCAGAAGGGCTGGCTTTGTCGGATGACGAAATAGATTACTTATTTAAATACTTTTCGTCTGAAAATAGAAATCCAACTGATGCTGAATTGATGATGTTTGCTCAAGCTAATTCGGAAC
>Ga0209710_1001158_pt1 | contig 21018 bp, 20 predicted proteins | sample ArcticOcean_MG_C_5_FD_187436 | JGI IMG/M metagenome (GOLD analysis project Ga0209710, IMG submission 187436) | Marine microbial communities from western Arctic Ocean - ArcticOcean_MG_CB4_138 (SPAdes) (version 2) | ecosystem: Environmental > Aquatic > Marine > Oceanic | place: Arctic Ocean...
CATAAGGAGTTTGGTCACTGCTATAAGTATAGATAGCACCGTCAGCTTCTCCCCTAGCGTTAATGCGCCCCGGCCCCGTATTGCCAGAACAAGCTACACCACGGCAACCCAATATTCATACTCTTGATACTACTTAACCACTTACTGCCCCTTGGCGTTCTGGCCAGTTTAAGCCCACCCCTATTATTTTTGTCTTATTATTTGGCCGTTTTTATTCTTTGTAATAATCGATCTCCAGAGTACCTACTTTCGAGGACTTGAGCAGCAGCATAGGGGAATCTAAACATATTTATGGCATCGGCATATTTTTGATATGTATCGATAAAATCACATTCTTTTGACATGTTAGTTGGTGATGAGAGAGATTAGGTAAGGTCAGAAAGACATTGGCAGGCAATAAAAAAGGCCCTTCAAACTGCAATCTAAAAACAGTTAAAAGGGCCGACTCATACTTTTGGTGAATCCTTCAGCCTCTGAACTTGGGAGAACACATAGACTTCTGGACCCACCGCTACCATCATTTACAATGGCAGATAGAGCGAAGCATTAAAAGTGGGCTCTCTTTAATGCAGTTCTTTGGTCTCAGAACTTGGGAGGGCACTGAGACCGCGAAACTAACCCACACCAATCGTTAGAATGGCAGTGAAAAAGAAGCAACAAATGTAGGCTCTTCTTCTTCAGCTGTAGATCCAAATGGCGTGCTGTAGGTGAAAGACAGAGAGTCGTTGTAGCTGTAGGTCACATCGAAGTTCTCTTGATCGTTAGCGCCATTATCGTGAGCACCGTACATCAGAGAGAAAGCGCCAATATCGTAGCCTAGAGTAGTATAAGAATAGTTGCTGTCGATATCGTCATAGACCGTCAGGCTTACTGGGCCGTAGCCTACAGAGTAAACATATTCTTGTAATTCAGCCGCTTCATTGTTGGTATCTGCAGAGGGGTAAATGTAGGTAAAGTAGCTGAAGCTATAGTTGAACTCGCCAACTGATCCGCCGTATCCAGCGAAAAAATCATACTCAGTTCCATTGGCTGCATCGCCTGAAGAAACCCACATGCCAGCGCTTAAACCGCCTTCGCTCCAGATGATGTCTGCAGACAGGGCTGCGTCGCCTTGGCCGAGATCATATCCGCGCCATAAGTAAGCAGAAGAAATTGTTGCAGAAGCGGCAACTTCAGCAACCGCTACAGGTGCAACAGCAAAAGACAGAGTTGATACTGCCGCCGCCGCAATCAGAGTTTTCTTGAACATTTTCATATAGTAATAAACCTCAAAGTTAAATTTAGACCTTAGACAAGGCATGCCCACAGATTCGGCAAGCTCACTTTATACAACACTCGCAGAGCAAAAAATTGCACAACAAAGTGACAGGTGTATATTAGAAATAATGGGTTTTTTTGATATGCGTGTTAAACACTAGGCGACTACGTACAATGACTTATAATGTGGCACCCTTACCTTATTTGACTCAAATATCTGAGGGAAACAGCCGCCGCAGTGGTGCGATTTTCAACATTTAGTTTACGAAAGATTTGTTCCAGATGTTTGTTTGCTGTGCGCGGACTAAAATCTAAAATAATCGCAATTTCATGATTGGTTTTTCCCTTGGAAATCCAAGTTAACACCTCAGCTTCCCGAACTGTGAGGCCAAACTTATCCCTGAGCAGGTCTGCTTCATTGGGTTTATTCGCTAGTTCAATCACCAATAGTCTCTCATCGCCATCCTGAGATTCCAGAGCCGTCACTAATAGCGGCTGAGTTAAGTCATCCAGGCGCAGAGGTTGTTTGGCACCCTCAGCAAGCCATGGCTGCAGATGCGCTGGTAGCGTATTGGCAATCCAATCTGGGTTGGCACCGCTGATATTCATTAGGCTATGAGTGTTGGGTGTGGACCAGAGAATCTTGCCACTTAGCTCAACTGACAGAGAGTATTGGCCTAGTGTATCTAGAGCCTGGCGCGCGCCGTTGGCAATCCGTGAGTTGGTCAGCTGGGCGCCAATTCTTGCTACAAGCCCCTGAACGTCTATGGGCTTGGTGACATAGTCGATACCGCCGGCATCGAAACCCCGGACTATATCTTCACTGGCATTCAGTCCGGTCATAAAGATCACTGGGATATGGGAGATCAGAGCATCCCCCTTGATTAGACGGCAAACTTCAAAGCCGTCCATCTCCGGCATCATCGCATCCATTAAAATAATTTCCGGTTTTATCCGCTTGGCGATGGTCAGTGCCTGCTGTCCAGACAGTGCCACCAGTACCGTAAGACCCACCTCAGAGAGGGTAGTATTGAGCATGCTGATAGTCTCTGGATTGTCGTCTACTATCAGCACAACGCCACTACATTTTGAATTAGATTTCATTGTTTATCATCGTCAGTTGGGAGTGGAGTTTTGTCAGGTCTAACTGGGCTAGATTGCGCTGTAAGTCTGCACATAGCTGAGGGTTCAAGCGAGCAGCTATCTCTGCTTTAGTTAGGGCATTTTTAAACCCTTCCAGATAGCCAATATCGATAAAATAGAGCAGCTCTTTGACAATTAAAGGGTCATTTTTTATGCCGCTTTTTATTTTACTGGTCGCAGCTTCTGCAGAGTCTACTGAAACCGCCTGAGCCTCACTGGCCAGTTGCAGAGTGATATCAAGCTGGTCTGCCAGCGTGGTTAGCAGGGTCGGCATATTGATCGGCTTAACCAGGTAGTCATTGTGCAGCGGTGCATCTTGTTCTTGATGATGACCACCATCCGGTCCAAGGCCTTCGTCCGCCTCTGCTGAAATCATCACTATAGGGACAGTTAAGCCGCGCTGGCGCAGTTCTGCAGCTAGTTCCCAGCCGGTCATATTGGGCATGGAAATATCCAGCATAAATAACTTCGGCGTACATTGCTCGAGCATCTGCAGGCAGGAAGCTCCGTCGGCAGCGGCAATAACATTGAAGCCTAGAGGCGTTAGGGTATCGATTAACAGGCGGCGCTGAACCGCGTTGTCATCCACCACCATCAGACTGAGAGTCTCACCCTGATAGCCAATCACTCGATCGGCGACAACCGGCTGATGGGCCACCTCGCGAGTACTCGGCAGCATCAGTGAAACGGTGAATGTCGAACCCTTGCCGAACTCACTTTCAATGCTTAAATCACCTCCCATACGGTATACTAGAGCCTGGGTAATGGCTAATCCCAGACCGCTGCCAGCAACCTGATGCAAGGGGTTGGCAATGCGCACAAAGGCCTCAGAGATACGTGAGATATCCTCTTGTTCGATTCCGACTCCGGTATCAATGACGCTAAAATAGGCCACTTGGTTACGGTATTTAAGGTCGACGGAAACCGTTCCCTGGGGAGTGAATTTTATCGCATTAGAGATAAGATTAATCATAACCTGACGCAGTCGTTTGCCGTCGGCAATAACGGTCTCAGGAAGCCTTTCCTGATGACTAAAGTTAAGACTTATATTTTTAGTCTGGGCCTGTATTTGAAACATATAGATAAGCTGTTCAATCATCGCCAGCATATCCACTTTGTTGCGGTGCAGGTCGAGTCGCCCAGCTTCAATTTTTGATATATCCACCAGCCCTTCGATGAGATCGGTGAGATGCTCACTGCTGCTGCGCATCACTTTGATCGACTCGCGTCGCGGCAGGGGAATATCGTCGGCGCCCTCGAGCAGCTGGGCATAGCCCATAACCGAATTTAGCGGCGTGCGCAGTTCGTGGCTAATTCTTTCCAGATAGCGGCTCTTGGCGATGTTGGCGGCATCGGCTTTTTCTTTTGAGCGCTGCAATTCAAGATCGGTTTTTTCGTGAGCGCTAATTTCATTGATCAGCAACTGGGTCTGGCGCTGGGACTCGTCCTGTGCCAGTTGGCGTCCTTCCATGCTCAGTAGATAAGACCAGGTGGCGACCATTAAAACGATGATCGAGATCGCTGACAGGGTCCAGGAAAAAGTTTCAATCAGGGCCACTTGATCGGGATAAAGGCTGATGGTTTTTACCGACGCCATCATCATCAGCGATAGGAAAATGGCCATATTAATGCTGAATAACAGCGTGAATTTAAATGCTCGAGATTGGATATGCCGCAGCCTGATAGATTTAAAAAACAGCTGCACAAAGGCCAAAAATTGATTCGAGATCAAACCTTCTGGTCTACAGGCATCTTTGCAATGTGCATCAAGAGAGCAACAGAGAGAGCAAATCGGTAGCTGATAGAGCGGGCAGTAAGTCATGTCTGGCTTTTCGAAATGATTTTCACAGACACCACATTGCGTACTAGATGAAGGGCTAGATAGAGGGCTAGATAGAGGGCTAGATAGAGGGCCAGATAGCTCGTTATCCAAAGGCACCGGACGCACAATGTAATAGCGCCCCTTAGTGGCCCAAGCAATTAGCGGCGAGATTAAAAAGGTCAGAGCCAGAGTGATAAATGACGAAAAAGCTTGGGCCTCAGCACCCAATACACCGTTGTAGGCAATGATGCCAAGGGTCATGGATATCAGCATGGCACCGACACCAACCGGATTGATATCGTAGAGGTGGGCGCGCTTAAATTCTATATGGGGTGGACTCAGGCCCAGTGGTTTATTGATCACCAGATCCGCGACCATGGAGCCAATCCAGGAGAGGGCAATAATGCCAAATATGCCCAGAGTTTTTACCAGTGCGCTATAGATGCCCACTTCCATCAGGATAATCGCCACCACCACATTAAACACAACCCAGACCACACGTCCCGGATGGGCGTGGGTGAGACGGGCGAAGAAGTTTGACCAGGCGATGGAGCCTGCATAGACATTGGTGACATTGATTTTTAACTGAGACAGCACCACAAAGGCTGCGGTGAGAGCCAGTATGGTGGAGGGTGATTGGCTGACATAGCTAAAGGCCACCAGATACATCTGAGTCGGTTCCGCGGCCTGCTCGGGACTAATGCCATAGTTGATTGCCAGCACCAATAAAAATGAACCGAGCAATAACTTAAAGGCGCCAATAATAATCCAGCCAGGGCCGGCCAAAATCGTTGCCAGCCACCAGGCTTTCTTGCCGGCTAGTGATTGCGGTGGAATAAAGCGTGCGTAATCCGCCTGCTCGCCAATCTGCGCCACCAGAGAAAACAGTAGAGTCGATGCCGCGCCAATCATCAGCCAGTCCAACTCGGGGCCATTTTGACTCTGTCCTTGGAACTGCATCCAGTTATCAATGCTGCCCATATCATTGATTAAAATATAGCCGATGGGTAACAGCTGCAGCAACACCCAAAATGGCTGTGTCCAGGCCTGAAAGCGGGTGATCATGGTAATGCCATAGGTGACTATAGGAATCACCACCAGCGTGCTCACCAGATAGCCCCAGTGCAGGGGCAGACCAAAGATAAGCTCTAATGCCAGGGCCATAATGCTGGCTTCAAGGGCCAAAAAGATAAAGGTGAAGGAGGCATAGACCAGCGAGGTGATGGTGGAGCCTATATAACCGAATCCCGCGCCGCGAGTTAGCAGGTCTATATCCAGGCCATATTTACTGCTGTAATAACTGATCGGCATTGAGAGTAAAAGCAGCACTACACTCACTAGCAAGATTGAAACCACGGCATTGTGAAAACCATAGCTCAGAGTGATGGAACCGCCAATCGCCTCGAGGGCTAAAAAGGTAATCGCGCCCAAAGCGGTGCTTGCGACTTTTAAAGCGCTCCATTTTCGTGCGCTGACGCTAGTGAAGCGAAGGGCATAATCTTCCAGGGTTTGATCCCCAACCCACTGATTGTACTTGCGGCGGGCGCCAAAGACGCCTTGCTTTGTTCTAGCCGTCATTGGAGCACCTGTGAGGAAGAAAGAAAACAGAGTTGATGTTGTAGACAATGCAATTAGTCTGCCAATGCAGTTGCAGTAGGCCAAAACGTTAATCAACCAACCTGCTAAGAGCAATTTTAAATCGAAACAGCCAACCTCTTTTCGAGCAGTCTTTTATCCACCCAGACAATCCCTCAAACGCCTATGCGCTAAATAACGTATACCTGGGGCTATAAGGCGAATTGTGGGTTTTGCCTCGACAGCCAATAATCTCAGCGAGTTTAACTTACTGAGGTCTCCCCATGAAAAGCTCCATTACTAATAACATCCCAAGCTGGCGTCGCGCCCTGCTGGTATCTGCTGCAGCCTTTGCAGTAGCCCAAGCAGGCTTGACCAATGCAGCATCTGACGAATTTGCTACATCTGTCGTTAACACCACCGGTCTCGCGGTTACCGATGACACTGTTACTGTCGGCATCCTTCACTCGATCACCGGCACCATGGCGATCAGTGAGACGGGTTCTACCCAGGCTGAGAAACTAGCGATCAAACAAATCAATGAATCAGGTGGCGTGCTAGGTCGTCAAATTAAATACATTCAGGAAGATGGCGCCAGTGACTGGCCAACCTTTGCTGAGAAATCACGCAAGCTTTTGGTAAAAGATAATGTTGCCGCGGTAATGGGCTGCTGGACATCCGCTAGTCGTAAAGCTGCACTGCCAGTCTTTGAGCAGTACAACGGTATGCTTTTCTACCCCACGTTCTATGAAGGACTTGAGCAGTCTCCAAACGTTGTTTACACCGGTCAAGAAGCCACTCAGCAGATTATTGCGAGTATCGATTGGGTTGTAAAAACGAAAGGCGTTAAGACTTTCTACCTTTTAGGTTCTGACTATATCTGGCCGCGCACGTCGATGAAAATCGCCCGTAAGCACATCGCCAAATTGGGTCTTAAAGTTGTTGGTGAAGAGTACTACCCACTGGGTCACACGCAGTTCAACTCAGTGATCAACAAAGTCAAACTGAAGAAGCCTGACATTATCTTCGCCGCTGTTGTGGGTGGATCTAACGTTGCTTTCTACAAGCAGGTTAAAGCTGCTGGTATCGATTGGAGAAAAGAGAAGCCGCTGATGCTGACTATCTCTGTTACTGAAGACGAAGTCTTGGGTATCGGTGGTGAGAACTTGGTCGGTGCTTACTCTTCTATGAAGTACTTCCAGAGTCTGACTAACAGCAACAACGAAACATTCGTTAAAGCCTTTAAAGAAATGTGGGGCGAAGACAGTGTTATCGGTGACGTAACTCAAGCAGCTTACTTAGGTCCTTGGATCTGGAAGTACGCGGTTGAGAAAGCCGGTTCTTTCGACATCGACAAACTTAAAGAAGTTCTGCCAGGTATTGAAGTGACTACAGCGCCAGAAGGCTACGTCAAAGTTCACGAAAACCAGCACCTTTGGTCTAAAGCACGTATCGGTCTTGCACGTGAAGATGGTCAGTTTGATGTGGTATTTGAGTCCGAAAATCTTATCGAACCCAACCCATTCCCTAAAGGTTATCAGTAAGCGTTAAACCACTGGCGCCTTCGGGCGCCAGTATCTTTCTGTTTTACGTACATTTATCACATGCACTTTTTCCACATGTACATCTTTCACATGCAATTTTTACACACATCTTATCCAAGGAATTGATCATGTTTGACGGATATTCAGGTTCTGAACTAATGGCAATTTTTGCCATGCAAGGCTTCGCAGGACTTATCTTGTTCTCGGTACTGGTGCTTATGGCACTGGGTTTGGCGATTATCTTCGGCCAAATGGGCGTCATCAATATGGCCCACGGCGAATTTATGATCCTTGGTGCCTATGTCACCTATCTCACTTCCCTATTTTTTGAAGCTTATCTGCCTGGACTCTCGAGCATCTATTTCTTTGTTGCCATTGTTCTCGCGTTTATAGCGGCGGCCAGTCTTGGCGCCTTTGTGGAATGGGCCTTAATACGCCGGCTTTATAAACGCCCTCTGGATACGCTGTTAGCGACCTGGGGTCTAAGCTTAATTCTGCAGCAAACCTACCGTTCTGTATTTGGCGCCCGTGAAAAAGGTGTCTCGCTACCGGATTGGATGATGGGTTCTATTCCCATAACCGACCTTGTGGAGATTCCCATCAACGGCATTATCGTGATGGTCTTAACGTTGGTTATTACTCTCTCTGTGTACTTTATTATGCAGCGCTCTCAGTGGGGTGCCAAAGTGCGCGCGGTTGTTCAAAACCGTCCCATGGCCGCTGCTGTAGGTATCAATACGTCGATCGTCGATCGTATGACCTTTGCTTTGGGTTGCGGTATTGCCGGTGTTGCCGGCAGCGCCTTCACCATGATTGGTTCCACAGGTCCAACCTCCGGTCAGCTGTATATAGTCGACACCTTTATGGTGGTGGTCTTCGGCGGTGCGGCGAACCTAATGGGTACCATCGCCTCGGCATTTACCATCTCCCAGGCACAGACAATTCTTGAATTCTTTATGAGCGGCTCAATTGCCAAGGTACTGACTCTCGGCATGATCGTGGGCATTCTAATGATCCGTCCCCAGGGTCTATTCACTCTCAAGATTCGTCGCTAGGAGACAGATTAAATGTCCAATTATTCAAAGCAGAAATTTTTATCCCCAGCTGAACTGGGTGGCTTTATTGTTCTAGCGCTATTGTTGTTTGTGGTATTGCCCCTGTCGGTAGATGACTTTCGATTGAACCTGATTGGCAAGTACCTGAGCTACTCCTTTGTTGCCATGGGCCTAGTGCTCTGCTGGGGCTACGGCGGTATCTTAAGTCTGGGTCAGGGTGTGTTCTTTGGTATTGGCGGCTATTGCATGGCGATGTTTCTCAAGCTTGAAGCCTCCAGTGTCGCCAACACCTCTATCCAGTCCACTCCCGGTATTCCAGACTTTATGGATTGGAACCAGCTAACCGAAATTCCCTGGTTTTGGGAACCGTTCAACAGCTTGGGTCTATCACTGATCGCCGTCGTAATGGTGCCGGGACTATTTGCCTTTCTGATTGGTCTGGCGATGTTTAAACGTCGTGTTGGCGGTGTTTACTTCGCCATTATTACTCAGGCAGTTGCCGCGATTCTGACCATCTTGATTGTCGGTAGCCAGGGCATGACCGGTGGTATTAACGGTATTACCGATCTGCGCACCATGTTGGGCTGGGATATTCGCACCGATGAAGCCAAGGTTATTCTCTACTTTGTCTGCGTCACCTTTGTCTTTATCTGTCTGTTTATATGTCAGTTTGTACTGCGCTCAAAGCTAGGACGACTTTTAGTCGCCGTGCGCGATACCGAAGAGCGGGTGCGGTTTTCTGGATACAACGTCGACAACTTTAAAATCTTTATCTTCACCCTTGCAGCCATGCTCTCTGCCATAGGTGGTGCGCTGTTCACTTTGCAGGTTGGCTTTATGTCACCGAGCTTTGTGGGAATTGTGCCCTCCATTGAAATGGTGATCTTCTGTGCTGTAGGTGGTCGTCTGTCACTACTGGGTGCGGTCTACGGTGCACTGGCAGTTAACTTTGCCAAAACCACATTATCGGAAGCCATACCTGAGCTCTGGTTGTTTGCCCTCGGAGGCATGTTTATCGCCGTAGTCTCGATCTTCCCCAACGGTCTCATGGGACTCTACAACAGTTATATAGCCGCACCGGTTAATCGTTGTTATTACGCTGCAGTCGCCTTTATCAACAAGGATAAGCCAGCGGAAGATGAAGTGCTGATAATTGAAGAAACTGAATCAACCACAGGAGCTAACTAAGCCATGTCTAACAAAGACTTTGTTTTATCGGTTGAAGGATTAACAGTTTCCTTTGATGGTTTTAAGGCGGTTGATGACCTGTCCTTTTATGTAGAAGAAGGCGAGATCCGCGTCATTATTGGTCCCAATGGGGCCGGTAAAACCACCGTTCTCGATTTGATCTGTGGACGCACCAAGTCGACTCAAGGATCGATTAAGTTTCGTGGCAAAGACCTGAGCAAGATGAACGAGCACGAGATTGTTCATGCCGGTGTTGGGCGTAAATTCCAGACTCCTTCTGTCTATGAAGATCTTACCGTATTTGAAAATTTCGAGCTGTCCTTCCCCCGGGGTCGTTCAGTGTTTGGTGCCCTGGGCTTTAAGCGTGACGCTGAAGTGTTAAAGGCCATTGAAGAAACCGCGGAAATGGTTTTTCTGCAAGAGCTTCTGGGTATGCAGGCTGATCTACTCAGCCATGGCCAGAAGCAGTGGTTGGAAATTGGCATGCTGCTAATTCAGCAGCCAAGCCTATTGATGCTCGATGAACCAGTTGCCGGCATGTCTGTTGCAGAGCGCAAAAAGACCGCTGAACTGTTACTCAAAATTACCAAAGACCGCTCGGTGATTGTTATCGAACACGATATGAATTTTGTTAAGGATATTGCTGACCGGGTAACCGTGCTGCACCAGGGCAAGGTGTTGTCTGAAGGCAGCATGGACCATGTGCAAAACGATCCTAAAGTCATCGAAGTCTATCTCGGCCATTAAGGAAATTAGAGCATGTTGAAATTAAAAGACTACAACGTTGCTTACGGCCAGAGCCGTGTGATCAACGATATGAATCTAGAGATTGGCGAAGGTGAAATTGTTGCCCTGGTAGGACGCAACGGTATGGGCAAGACCACTCTGCTCAAATCCCTGATCGGTATGGTGCCCCATCAGTCCGGCTCAATCATGTTGAACGGCCAGGAGATCGGCCCAATGGAAAGTCATCAGCGAGTGGCCAGCGGTATAGGCTTTGTACCCCAGGGGCGGATGATTTTCTCCACCATGACGGTAACGGAAAATATCATTACTGGACTGACCACCACCGGTGAGAAAAAAATCCCTGAAGATTTGTATGAGCTGTTTCCAGTACTTAAGGAAATGGGCAAGCGCCGCGGCGGTAATTTATCCGGCGGTCAGCAGCAACAGTTAGCCATTGCCAGAGCCCTGGCTAGTCGACCCAAATTACTGATTTTAGATGAGCCCACCGAGGGCATTCAGCCTTCGATTATTCGTGAAATGGTGCATACCTTGAGACGTATTCGCGATGAGCGTGGCCTGTCTATTTTAGTCTCAGAGCAGGTGCTAAGTTTTGCCTTGGATGTCTCTGACCGCGTTATGGTGATTGAAAAGGGCGATATAGTTCACCAGGAATCCAGTGCCACTGCAGATCAGAAAAAGATCGCAGCCTATTTGTCTGTTTAATTTTCTACATCATTTATTCAATCAAAAATTTAAAAATATAGGAACAAAATCATGACCGAAACCATTATTAAAATTAACCTCAACGAAAGCCCCTACACCAACGATAAGGTTCACAATCGCTGGCATCCCGATATTCCTATGGTTGCCAAAGTAAAACCAGGCGACGATTTTAAAATTGAGTGTTACGACTGGACCGGTGGTCAGATCAAGAACAATGACTCCGCAGAAGATGTCCGCGATGTGGATCTGGGTCAGGTTCACTTCCTGTCTGGTCCTATTGAAGTGGAGGGCGCTCAGCCCGGTGATTTGCTTCAGGTAGAAATTCTTGATATCGGCACCTTTGAAGAATCTCAGTGGGGCTTTAACGGTTTCTTTAGTAAGAAAAACGGCGGTGGCTTTTTAACCGAACACTTCCCTGATGCACAGAAATCGATCTGGGATTTCAATGGTATGTTCACTAAATCTCGCCACATACCTGGTGTCGAATTCGCTGGCTGTCTGCACCCGGGATTAATCGGTTGTCTGCCTGACAGAGCGTTGCTGGATACCTGGAACGAACGTGAGAAAGGTCTAGTTGATACAGATCCGACTCGTGTTCCAGAGCTGGCTTGTCTGCCTGAAGCCCGAGTTGCCCATATGGGTCAGATGCAGGGTGCTGCACGGGATGCCGCTGCCGCTGAAGGCGCACGTACAGTGCCGCCCCGCGAGCACGGTGGTAACTGTGATATTAAAGATTTGACCCGTGGATCAACGGTTTACTTCCCGGTTTATCAAGACGGTGCTGGCCTCTCTGTGGGTGACTTACACTTTAGTCAGGGCGACGGCGAAATCACTTTTTGTGGCGCAATCGAAATGGCCGGTTGGATTCATATACGCGTCAACCTGATCAAAGACGGTATGGTTAAGTACGCGGTTAAGAACCCAATCTTTAAGCCGAGCCCAATGGTTCCCAAGTATGACGACTACCTGATCTTTGAAGGTATCTCGGTTGATGAGAGTGGCGGACAGCACTATCTGGATGTGCATGTTGCCTACCGTCAGGCCTGTTTAAATGCGATTAACTATATGACTAAGTTTGGTTACACCCCAGCTCAGGCCTACGCGATTCTTGGCTGTGCGCCAGTGCAGGGTCATATTAGTGGAGTGGTGGATATTCCCAACGCCTGTGCGACCCTCTGGTTGCCAACGGATATCTTCGACTTTGATATGCAACCGAATGCCAAAGGTCCGATTATCTCTGTTGATGGTGCGGCTAACGATATTCCTAAAGCGCCGGATGTAGATTAATTCGCTTTTTATTAATAAGTCGCTTTTAAATTATGGAGATGTAAGCCATGCCTTTATACGATTACAAGTGCCAACAACATGGTGTGTTCTCTGAACTCACCACTATCGCTAATATGGAATCGCCAGTTGACTGCCCCCAATGTGGGGTAGTCTCGCCGCGAATACTGGCCTTGCCGCCACATATAGTGTCGATGATGAAAGAGACGAAGCAGGCCATGGAGCGCAATGAAAAAGCGCAGCACGAGCCGATTATCTCGACCTTGGATAGACGTACAAACGATAAGAAACATGCATCGGACTGCGGTTGCAGTTCAGGTAAGAAATCCAATCTTTTTTATACTGCGGAAGGGAATAAGATGTTTCCCTCGATGCGGCCTTGGATGATCAGCCACTAGATAGGTAGCCACTAGAAAAAGCAGCTTGTAGAAAGAAGCTTAGTTGCCCTGATCATCGGGGCAACTAATAGTTTCCGAGTCACGTAGCCTAAGCCGCCAACATTCCCTTATCCACAATAAAATCGATAATCACCTGCAGACCGGTATGCTTGTGTAAGTTAGTAAACACATAGGGACTGGTAGGGCGCATACGTTTGGTATCGCTGTCCATAATATCCAGATTGGCTCCCACATAGGGTGCCAGATCAATTTTGTTGATCACCAGCAAATCCGCCTTAGTAATTCCTGGGCCGCCTTTGCGGGGAATCTTTTCACCCGCCGCAACATCGATTACATAGATCGTCAGATCCGCCAGCTCAGGACTAAAGGTGGCGCTTAAATTATCGCCGCCACTTTCAATAAAGATTAAATCCAAGCCTGCATGACGCTGCGTCATCTCTTCCACTGCCGCCAGATTCATCGACGCATCCTCACGGATAGCGGTGTGTGGGCAGCCGCCGGTTTCGACGCCGATAATACGGTCTGCATCCAAGGCTTCAGCGCGAGTCAAAATAATCGCATCTTCCTGGGTGTAGATATCATTGGTTACCACCGCCAGATTGTAAGTGTCGCGCATGGTTTTACACAGCGCTTCCAGCAGTGCGGTTTTGCCTGAACCAACTGGGCCGCCGACGCCAATTCGCAGGGGGGCGCTACCGCTAGATAAAGAGCTGGGTTTAGATAAGTCAGTCATGGGTATGTCCTAGTTAAGATCGAAATAGTCGAGTGTATTGAGTTTCATGGCGACTGCTGGCAATCGCCATGGCCGGTGTTGAGCTGCGAATATCTGCGTCATCTGTGCCCATAGCCTGAGTCACTGCGGCGGGAATGGTCTCCGCCAGTTCAAGCATAATTTGCTGACCGTGAGTCTGGCCTAGGGGAATCAGTTTCACTCCCGCCACCACATTGTTTTCCAGCCAGCTCCAGCTGTAACCGCGGCACAGCTGCTGACAGTCTATGCCCCACTGATTGGCGGCCAAGGCAATGCCAGTGAGTTGGCAGCTGGCCACTGTGGCTGCTAGATGAGAGGGGATCTGAATGCCCAGGCTGGGTAACAGCCGAGCCAGTGCAGCGCCGCGCTGGCGCTCTTCTTTGCGCAGCTCCATGGTTTCACGGCAGGCAATTAGCCATTCAGTCCAGTACAGAACGCTGGTCTCGTCAGCCTGATTAAAGCCGTTTAACAGACGGATCAAAACAGGTAGTTCAAGAGTGGTAACACTGGCGCCGAGAATACTCTGCAGCCAGCCTTTTAAACTCGGCTTGTCAGTGACCCACTGAGCTTCAATGGCCCATTCCAAACCCTGGGAATAGGTAAAGCCACCCACCGGCAGTGAGGGGCTAATAAGTTGAAAAAGACGCAGCTCTGAGAGCGAGTTGTCTAATATCTCAGTGGGCACTTAATGGGGCTCTAATCTTCGCTACTAATTTTAATCGCGCGGGTTTTTCGACGCTCTAGCAGACGTGATGCGATGGTCGCTAACAGCAGCATGGCAAAGATCACCAAGCCCAAATGATCCGGTGCTGATATAAGGTGTAAAACTGAGATTACGCTGCCGTCAGGACTGTGGGCTTGAGCGGCGGACTGTCCGAATATCAGTGCAGTACCCAGAGAGAGTCGGCTAAAAAATTTGGTCATTGGAATTTCCTTAAAATGATAAGCGGGTAATGGTTAGCGGGTAATGGTTAGCGGGTAATAATCAGTGATCATGGTGATGGCCATGACTGGCAGGAGCATTTTTATAGGCACCGGCCTCAGGCTCAAAAGGCGCCTCTTCAACGGCAACAGAGAGCCCCAGGCCAATCACCATATCGTCTAAAACATGGTCCTGTTGATAGCGCAAAAAATCAGCTTCAATTTGTAGCGGCACATGGCGATTGCCGAGGTGGTAGCTAGCTCGTGCCAGGGCGTGAGCACTGTCGCTGGTTACCGTTGAAACCGTTTCTGGGGCTGCATTAATCTTCACCACCAAGCCCGCATCGCTCTGCACTAAATCGCCGCCGCGCAGTACTTCACCGCGAGGTAAAAACAACCCGGCCTCGCGACCGTCATCCAGTGTCACTTTGATGCGGCTCTTGGTGCGTTCTCTGATGGGCAGGCTCAATGTCGTGTCATGAGCTGAAGAGTTTTCTAATATGCTAGTAATACGAATCATCAAATAGGCCTGTAGTTAAAACAGAAAATAGCGCTGCGCCATAGGCAGCTCAGTAGCCGGTTCGCAGACCAACAACTGGCCGTCGGCACGCACTTCATAGGTCTGTGAATCCACTTCTATCTTCGGTTGGTAGCTATTCAGCAACATGTCATTTTTAGTCACATTGCGGCAGTTTTTCACTGTGCCAATCAAGCTGCGTAAACCCAGCTGTTCGGGAATGCCGCCGGCCACTGCGGCACCGGAGAGAAACAGCATAGAGGTGTTATTGCTGGCGCGACCCATAGAGCCAAACATGGATCTGTAGTGCACCGGTTGGGGTGTTGGAATCGAGGCATTGGGATCACCCATAGGTGCCGCCGCGATCATGCCGCCTTTAATAATAATCGCTGGCTTGGTACCGAAAAAGGCCGGTTTCCAAAGCACCAAGTCCGCCAGCTTGCCGGTTTCAATGGAGCCCACTTCGTGGGAAATACCATGAGCAATGGCCGGGTTGATGGTGTATTTGGCGATATAGCGCTTAATGCGATTGTTGTCATTGGCGCTGCTATCTTGGGCCAATGGACCGCGCTGGACTTTCATTTTGTGGGCGGTCTGCCAGGTTCTGATAATCACTTCACCGACCCGACCCATGGCCTGAGAGTCCGAGGCGATCATAGAAAAGGCGCCTAGATCATGGAGTATATCTTCCGCGGCAATGGTCTCTCGGCGAATACGCGATTCGGCAAAGGCCACATCTTCGGCAATATTGGGATCCAGGTGGTGACAGACCATCAACATATCCAAATGCTCATCCACCGTATTGATGGTGTAAGGCCTTGTTGGATTAGTCGATGAGGGTAGGATATTTAGCTCACCACAGGCTTTAATAATATCCGGGGCATGACCGCCGCCAGCTCCTTCAGTGTGATAGGTGTGGATGGTGCGACCGTTTATCGCCGCTAATGTAGCTTCAACAAAACCGGATTCATTGAGGGTGTCGGTGTGAATCGCCACCTGCACATCGGTCTCGTCGGCAACATTTAAACATTGGTTAATTGAGGCCGGAGTAGTGCCCCAGTCTTCGTGAAGTTTTAAGCCCATCACCCCAGCTTCAACCTGCTCTCTTATGGGTTCTGCCTGGCTGGCATTGCCCTTGCCCATCAGGCCAATATTCATGGGCGCTGTGTCCGCAGCTTCGAGCATACGGTGGATATTCCAGGGTCCCGGAGTACAGGTTGTGGCATTGGTGCCAGTGGCTGGGCCAGTGCCGCCGCCGAGCATGGTGGTGACACCGGACATCAGTGCCTCGTCAATTTGCTGAGGGCAGATAAAATGAATATGCGAGTCGACACCACCGGCGGTGAGAATATGGCCTTCACCGGCGAGCACTTCAGTGCCGGCGCCAATAATAATATCGACGCCACTTTGGGTGTCGGGATTGCCGGCTTTACCTATGGCGGCAATGCGCCCGTTTTTAATCCCCACATCGGCTTTGACTATGCCCCAGTGATCGATGATTAGGGCATTGGTAATTACTAGATCCACGGTCTCTGCGCTGGGTCGCTGGCTCTGGCCCATGCCGTCACGAATCACTTTGCCGCCGCCAAACTTAACTTCGTCGCCATAGAGGGTGAAGTCTTTTTCCACCTCTAACCAGAGCTCGGTATCCGCTAGGCGAACTTTGTCGCCGGTGGTGGGGCCGAACATCTCGGCATAGGCCTGTCTTGATATGGATCTTGGCATTGGTTACTCCTGGCCTGTGTTTTTAGTTTGGAGCGCCAGGCGTTCTGTAGTGCTCGCTTGCACACCATCCTCTACCTGACCCATGACCTTGCCCTGGAATCCATAGATATGCCCAGAGCCGCCGTACTCGACTAACTCAATGGTGCGCTCCTGCCCCGGCTCAAAGCGAACTGCAGTGCCAGAGGCAATATTCAGTCGGTATCCGAGGGTGGTTTCACGCTCAAAAATCAACGCGTCGTTGACCTCAAAAAAATGATAATGGGAGCCGATCTGAATCGGTCGGTCGCCAATATTGGCCACTGAAACAATCACTAGATTGCGTCCAGCATTGAGTTCGATGTCGCCAGGGGCGGTGATAAATTCTCCGGGGATCATGGCTGGCTCCTAGACAATTGGATTGTGGACGGTGACAAGTTTGGTGCCATCGGGAAAGGTGGCTTCAACCTGCACGTCGTGAATCATTTCCGGAATACCGTCCATGACGTCGTCGGCACTGAGCAAGGTGCGGCCAAAGTCCATCAGCTCAGCCACGGTGCGGCCATCGCGAGCGCCTTCGAGAATTGCGCCACTGATAAAAGCAATGGCTTCCGGGTAGTTGAGTTTTAAACCACGGGCCTTGCGCCGTTCGGCTAACAGCGAGGCGGTAAACAACATCAACTTATCTTTTTCGCGGGGGGTTAATTCCATGGTCAGTTCACCCTTCAGGTGGCCCAGATGCGTGGCGAGCAGGCCGGTTTATGCAACCATTCACTGCGCAACTGCGTCCACATCTGGGTAAAAATATTTAGTATCGGCTCGATTTGAGTGCCCAATACCCTGAGAACCAGAATGCCGTCAACCAGAGTGAGGCCGATCGAATCCGAGTATTCATAGCAATGCAATATGTGTTCCAGTTCATCCCTTTCTGCCTGACTACAGGGTGCTGCAATAAGGCTGCCCTGCATTGGCTTTCCCCGCAGACCGCTGGGTGACATGATCAGAGCGCTGTCTTGGGTGCAGAGTTGCTCTACCAATCGCAGTTCACCGCCTAATCGAATCTCGGTACTGCTGGTGATAGCGCCTTGATCGAAAATTTCACTATTGGCCGGGCGTCCAAAACAGTGCACCTCCCAACCGATAAAACGCCCTTCTGGTGCAATATCAATTTGCGTCTTTAAAACAGACTGGGCGCCGGGAAAGAAAATATTCTGTTGTGGTAACCATTCCACCACCGCATCTTTGGCGACGCTGATTTTTTGTGTCTGGCGACTGACCAAATCGCTCTTGGATCTATAGAACTTGGTTGCCCCGGGAGTGGTGATCAAACAGTGAGCCTTCTCCTCCGCGTGAAGCTTTATTTCAAGGGTATCGCCCCCCACCACGCCTCCCGGAGGGTGGAGGATATAGTTGTGGCAGATATTGCCCTCTGGATAAAAGGGGCGCTGAAGGGTCAGCGGGCCACGCTGTTTTTTACGCACCAGACAGGTTTTGTCTCGACGGATGGCATAGTCGAGTTCGAGCTCTGCAAGCCATCCGCTGTGGGACTTTTTTTCAGGAGCGGCTAGCACCGAACTGGAGTTGCTCATTGTCTAATTGGCTCGATTGATTTAATAGACTATTGTCGATGCAATAACAGTGCCATTTTATAGGCCTGATCAAGTAGAGGCGGATTAATTAGCAGTGCGGTTAATTAAAATAGTGTTTCGCGATGGGTTTGTGTTCCGCAGTAGCGGGATCGATGATTGGAACTAAACTGCACTTTTAAAATTAACCTTTAATCAAAGGCGCCATCTTATCGTCTGGCATAATAGTCCTTACGCCTCTATCTCTGAAAGGTGGATGCGATGGTCCTGATTAGCCATATGCGTCCCATATGAATGGGAACCTAAAACTGCCCCCTAAGATGATTTCTAGCGCTTCACGGCCCGGGAGGTCAGCACCGTTGTTAGCCTCCTCAATGATGGCTCTCTCTTATGCGAGGTCGGGGTAGGGCTAAACAAAGGCCTTTTAGTGAAATACCTGGTCAGGATAAGCTCAGATAAAGGATTAGAAACTATGGTATGGTAACGATCAGCATAGCGAGCAGTGTCAGTTCTGCGGTGGCAAAATATAAAGATGTTTTTGATCATGGGCCTTCGTTAGAAGCATACAAATTCATGTCGCAAGAAGATTTGGATCAAACGGCTTTAGCAGCGGTAAAAGCAGGTTTGCCAGTGGAGGATTGGAAAAATAGACATAAAATCCCAACGGGCACCCTATTAGATAAAGCCTACGGGCTTGCCCCGTAAAAGGTGGGCAGCATAGCCATGTTCTAATGGCCTTTGGCGCGATTCATAAGCAGCGCTTTCCATTTGCCTGCTGCCCTAAGTCATCCAGTCTCTAGCCGCTTAATCTCAAGTAGGACAACTTTCGCTTTCGAGCTCGCTCTTGAAGCACTTCAACCCTACCATAGTCAATATACTCAATTCCAAGCCTCCATAAAGGTATGAGCCATGTTCCAACGCTGTAAAACCTATTGCCTATTGTTTTTTATAGCCCTGCTTCCTTCTGTTGCTTCTGCAGCAATGGGCCAGACACTATTTGGGAAGGTCACAAGAGTTGTTGATGGGGATACGGTGGCTTTCAAGGTTCACAAAGGCCCAGTAGAAAAGGTTCGGCTAGCTGATATTGATACTCCAGAAAGAGATCAACCTTGGGGCACTGAAGCCACAACAGCACTGCGCCAGTGGTCAATGTCTAAGCCAGCTAGGATCGAGGTAGTAGACACGGACCGCTATGGACGCTTGGTAGCTACCCTTTGGGTGGGTGATGAGAATATTAACCGAAGGCTTGTTAAAGAAGGTCATGCTTGGGTCTACCTAAAGTACCTACGTGATACATCGCTTTTAAAACTTGAAGCCAGAGCCAAATCAACCAGGACCGGCCTGTGGTCGTCAAGTGATGTAATTGAGCCATCAGACTGGCGCAGAGGTCAGCGCACCAGCAAGCCAGTATCAGCCGTAAACGAGAGTTTTTCAGGGCCTATAAAGAAATCTAGATCTGGAATCTGCCATGCACCGGGGTCAACGTATTACGCTCGTACTCTGAATTTTAAGCCGTTCACAACTTTAGACTCTTGCCTCACGTCCGGCGGTCGGTTCGTCACAGGTAGACCGATCAGTGACTAGCCCACTATCGTTGACCCTTCAAGTTTCAAGCAGAGGCAGCTTGCCAATACTCTCTTAGTACCGACAGAAGTCTCACCTTCAAGCGTCTTCGACGAGTTATTGAAAACTAAGACAGAGAAGGCGGCGTTCGCTGAAAGATCAGAGCAAGGTCTCTACGAGCTAGAAACCGGAGAGGATTTCGAAGCTTATATTGTCTCTTTGCTTAGTCATAATGGTTTTCAAGCGAAGTTGACGCCGCGGTCTTGGGATAAAGGCTGCGATCTTGTCGCGTGGCGCGGAAGTAAAAAATTGCTTATTCAATGTAAGCAGGTCAGGAGCGACGATACCCTGACTAACGGTGTTGAGCAGGTTCTTAACGCGGCATCACACTACGCCGATGCTAACAGTTTAATTTTAGTTACTAATGCAAAGCGAATCACCAAGTCACAGCGCGACCTCGCAGAAAAGCAATCAGTTATTTTGTGTTTGGGTGATAGTCTAAATGCTGGTGGTTCAGAATTGGTTAAGCAGTTGTCTCGATAATCGCGGCAACTAGAGTCTAGGAGCTTATGTATGGCGACAGCAAAAATTCCACTGTTAGAAACAGTTTGCGGGCTTTCCCTTATGCTCGTTCTACAAAGAACTCAATTTGCCGTTGATTAACAGGGGATGTCTTGCGCACCAGCGTCGAAAAGAGTCCCGACATGGCTAATATCAGTGCTTGGCTGTTTCATAGATATACCAATGATATCCGCAGCAAAATAGGTTTAGCTTGATATGTGTCTAGTTTGTGAGTTGGCGTGAGAAGCAGGCCAAGGAGAAGTACCACCTTGTTGAGACTAAGCGGGTGATGTAGAGGATGCGACCCCGAATTCAAGATCTGACCTCGCGCAAGCGCGAGGCCAAAATTGATTAATCGCTAATGCTTCGAGGGCTTATTGCGCCGCCATTGCATAAGTACTGCAAGTCATTGCAAAGCCGTGAACGATCTCTCGAGAGGAGTTGAAGTCGGACACAATTTGTTGATACCAATCTTCTGTTCTTGCGTCCATGGCTTTGCCAAGCACAGCAGAGTCTTCTGCGCCCATAGAAATCATAACAGTGCCTGTTCTAGTTCCGGTATCTCCCACGAAAACTTGCATTGTAATGTCATGCCCGCGAGCCCTAAGCTCAGCTTTGAGATTGTCTAACCCAGCAAGGTAGTCGGAGAGGGAATCTGTTTCTACATAAAGGTTGTAATAGTAGCCGGTATCACTTAGTGCTT
>Ga0209710_1001163_pt1 | contig 20933 bp, 26 predicted proteins | sample ArcticOcean_MG_C_5_FD_187436 | JGI IMG/M metagenome (GOLD analysis project Ga0209710, IMG submission 187436) | Marine microbial communities from western Arctic Ocean - ArcticOcean_MG_CB4_138 (SPAdes) (version 2) | ecosystem: Environmental > Aquatic > Marine > Oceanic | place: Arctic Ocean...
AGTCAACTATAATCTCAAAAGGAATATCAGCAGGGAAGGCTCAAAATACATATAGAGGGCAAGTCCAAATTCAAAAAAGTGCAAAGGGAGCAAGAAATTTTACTCAATGTGATTCTTTGCTTATTGGTGATAAATGTGGAGCTCATACTATACCTTACATCAATCAACATAATCCAACTGCAAGAGTTGAGCATGAAGCAACTACATCAAGAATTTCTGAGGATCAAATGTTCTATTGTCAATCAAGGGGTCTTGACAGTGAACAAGCAACTTCAATGATTGTTAACGGATTTTGTAAAGAAGTTATGAAAGAATTACCAATGGAATTTGCTGTTGAAGCACAAAAACTTATAGGGATCAGTTTGGAAGGCTCTGTTGGATAAGATATATCCAAACTAGCATCTAAAAGACTTTGATACCTTATTCAATAATTTATTAATAAACAAAGATTAAGAATTTATGGTTGGCGTTCTTAGAGAATACAAAGAACTGGTTGTTAAGCAACTAGAAGAAAAATAACAGTTTTTGATAAGTACTGCTATTAAAGGAGTACTCAAATGGCAGAAGAAACCAAAGCACATAATCATCATCCAGCAGACACAAATGGTGATGGCAAAGTAACACCAAAAGAAGAAGCAATGTACTTAGAGTTCAAACGTAAAGAACTTGAAGATGCAGATGCAATGAGAGATGCTCAAAGAGCAATGGCTTGGTTTTCACTAGCAGGTATGCTATTGTATCCTGTGTTAGTAATCCTTGCAATAGTAACTGGACTTGACCAAGCCGCTAAGATATTAGGCGACATGGCTGGTGTATACTTTATTGCAGTTGCTGGTATTGTTGCAGCCTTCTTCGGCGCACAGGCATTCGCTAAAAAGAAATAAGTTGACATTCACCCACAAACTATAGTATAATAAACTATGAATCATTATAACGTACTCGGCGTATCACCTTCTGCGAGTCAGCAAGAGATCAAAGACGCATATCGTAAAAAAGCAAGAAGCACTCATCCTGATCAGGGTGGAGATGTAAAAGAATTCCAAAGAGTACAGGAAGCCTACGATACATTAAAAGATAATTCAAAACGTCATCAATATGACAATCCAGGACCACGTGTTAACGTTAATGCAAGAAATGACCCAAATCATTTTGCAGATGTATTTGCATCAATGTTTGGAAAACAAGCACAACAACAAAGACAACGACAGAATCGCGGTGGTGATATACAGTTACGTATGCCATTAACACTTGAAGAATTAGCTGTAGGTGTTAGAAAAACTATAAGTGTAGAAGTAGGTAACGAGACAGAAGTAATTGATGTACATGTTCCAATCGGTGCTAAAGCCGGTGATCGTATTAAATACGGTGGACGAGGAAGTACACCAATGTCTCCGGCTTTTCCAAGAGGTGACTTATACTTGTCAATTGAACAAGAAAAGCATCCACGTTTTGAACGTAAAGGAAACGACATCTACAGTATGCAAGAAATAAGTGTATGGCAAGCAATTAAAGGTTGTAACTGTACTATAACCACAGTTAACAGTAAAGAACTAAGTTATGCAATACCGCAAGGCACACAACCTGATAGTAGAGTAAAACTTGCAAAACAAGGTATAAATGACGGACATCATTATGTTGTTATTGTGGTTAAAATACCAAAATATGACGACATGCCAGTAATGGATAAGATACTATTAAGCAAAGTAGAGAGATAAATACTTGCACGTTCAGCCTTGTAGGGCCGGAAGTAGCATAAAAGCGAAGGAACGCATTATCATATCGTTCATCCCATTGTGGGACGGAAGTAGGTAATGAGGTGTACCGAAGGAACGCACTCAACTTTAAGAAGGGGAGAGTGTTATGTATTACACACTAAAGTTCGCTCACCAAAAAGAGCAAACTCGCAAAAACCATCTAGCACTTATATTAAAAACTTTGAGTATGTTACCAAAAAGAAAGGTTGACATTTCTTTAAGAAGTGCTATATTAGTAAAGTAAGTAAAGACAAGGAATACTATGCAAAGCACATTAAAAATACAAAGAACATCTTTTGTAAGCCTAAAAACAAAGTGTAAGCCAGTAGAGTTTGGTGACCCATATAGTTTACAAAAAATCGGCGTAGAGCTTTGCAATTTGTTAGTAAATACGAAGTATCATTCGTTAAGTGCTAATCAATGTGGAATGACATATAGTATATTTTGTTGCAGGGTTAATAGTACTTTCACAACGTATTTTAACCCTGAACTTATTGATATTGGAAGAGACGGTGAGTATGATATGATTGAAGGCAAAGAAGTTTGTCAGTGCTTTCCATCAATGCAATACACAGTGAAAAGACCAAATGTTATTAGAGTACAATACAAAGATTACATGGGCAATAATAAGATGACATGGTTATACGACTTATCTGCTAGATTTTGGCTGAAGGGTTTTGATCATGTTAATGCATTAACTGCTTACGACAGAGATAACAATACTAAAACAGAACTACCAGAGGACATGAGATATGCTTAAAACAAATCCTGAAATAGATTTAATAGTTGAGAAAGCAAGTGAGTTTGCGTTTACATGTGGACATTCATATGTAACAGTAGAGCATCTTACGTTTGCATTAATTAACTATAACAACTTTAAGATTATGTTAAATGAATTTGGTTGTGATTGGAATGCGTTAAATAACGAATTAAGAAAGTATCTTGAAGGTGCAGATTACTTTAAACAAAACCCAAAACTAACAACTATCGACGCTGATTATAAGCCAATAAGAACACATGCATTAGAACGTGTATTTAATCGTGCTTATACTCAAGTACTGTTTGGTGGTAGAGCTCACATACAAACTATTGATGTATTCATGGCTATACTTGTTGAAGAAAAAAGTTATAGTACATATTTGTTTGATAAGCATGGTGTACAAAAAGAAAAGTTATTAAAATTCTTTAACGAGACTTATGTTGATGACGTAGAACTTCCAGCATTAAGTCAAGAAGAAGCAGAAAAAGTATTACAAGAACATTGCGAAAATTTAAACACTGCAGCAAAACGTGGTAAGATTGATCCTGTAATAGGACGTGAAACAGAAACAGATGAATTATGTCAGATACTAGGTAAACGTAACAAAGCAAACGTAATACTAGTAGGTGATCCAGGTGTTGGTAAAACTGCTATTGCAGAAGGACTTGCACTAAAAATTGAAGATGGTGATGTGCCTGAATACTTAAAAGGTGCAACTGTGTATAGTCTAGACATTGGTAGTTTAGTAGCAGGCTCAAAGTATAGAGGTGAATTTGAAGAAAAACTAAAAGACGTTATGGAAAGTTTAGCATCAAAGCCAAATACTATTTGCTTTATTGATGAAGCACACACTATGCGAGGAGCAGGTGCAGGTGGTAGTCAAAATGGACCAGACTTTTCTAATATGATAAAGCCTTACATTGCTAAAGGTCAGTTAAGGATTGTAGCAAGTACAACTTGGGAAGAGTACAATCAAAGTTTTGAAAAAGATCGTGCTTTGATGAGACGTTTTTACAGACTTGCAATCGATGAGCCTACACCAAAAGTTGCAAAGGATATACTTAAAGGACTTAAAAAGTATTTTGAAGAATTCCACAATGCAAAGATTACATCAGAAGCATGTGAAGCAGCCGTTGATTTAAGTGTACGTTATCAGACAGACAAGAGATTGCCTGATAAAGCAATTGACTTAATTGATACTGCTTGTGCAAAACAAAAGTTATTAAACAGAACTAACTTTACTATTACTAAAGCAGAAGTAGTTGAAGAATTAAGTAAAGCAGTTAAGATTCCAACTGATCAATTAGGTAGTGCAACTAAAACTGATGAAACACAAAGTATTGAGGCTATTGAAAAAACAATTAAGAAACACTTGTTTGGACAAGATGAAGCAGTAGATACTATTATGAATAGTGTTACAGTTGCAAGAGCAGGATTAAAATCACATAGTAAGCCGATTGGTACTTACTTAATGGTAGGTCCAACAGGTACAGGTAAAACAGAACTTGCTAAACTATTAAGCGAAAACTTACACATGAAACTGTTACGTTTTGATATGGGTGAATACCAAGAGAAACATACAGTTGCAAGACTTATCGGTGCTCCTCCAGGATATGTTGGTTATGATGATGGACAACTTAGTGGCGGAATGCTAGTAAGTCAAATTGAAAAGAATCCTAATGCAGTACTACTGTTTGATGAGATTGAAAAAGCACATCCAGATGTAACTAACGTACTGTTAAGTTTAATGGATGAAGGTTTTGTTACTAGTACAAATGGTAAAAAAGCAGATGCTAGAAACTGTGTTGTATTGTTAACTAGTAACTTAGGTGCTACTGAAAACGAAAAGAACAACATAGGCTTTAATCAAACACTTCAAAAGAGTAACGAAGAAGATGGTGCAGTTAAAGATCACTTTAAGCCTGAGTTCCGTAATAGACTTAACGGCGTTATTAAATTTAAGCAACTTGATCAAAGTATTATGAGAAAGATTGTACACAAGTTTATGAATGACATTAACGAGTTATTAACTGAAAAGCAATTACATGTTAGTCTAAGCGAAAGTGCAGTTGAAGAACTATCCATAAAAGGATATGAACCAACAATGGGTGCAAGACCATTAAGTAGAATTATTGAATCACAAATTAAAATTCCACTTAGTAAGAGTATACTAAAAGATGCACCAGTTGCTGGTACAACAATACTAGTAGTATTTAGAGATGATAAGTTTGAATTTGAGTACAAGAACACCAATGCAATGAAAGCCATTGCTAACAATGTTGAAGTACCTAACAATGTTCAGCCAAATGGCATGATAGTTTTAGACCAATTTAAACCTAAATAAATACTTGCATGATAGTTAATGAACGGCTTTTTTATAACAAGTTTAAGTTTAGAATACGTTTCCATTTACGAAAAGGTTTAGCACTTTTACGTAATTGTTCAAACTATACTGATACTCAAAATTTACTAAACGAGATAGAAAAGATAAAACAGTTTTGGGCTGATAGAAAACTCACTGCAAAGTATCAGTTTATCTCCAGTCAACAATGGGACTTAGACGGCAGAGAAAAAGACGATCTTGTTCGTATATTCCATTACAGAGAAGACTTCCGTAAACAACCTGTAAAACAAATAAGAGTAGAAGTACCTCTAATGGATTTCTACACCTGTAATTTGGATTACGTTAAGAAAGCAGAAGATACAGGACTAGATCCTGAAATATGTACTGCATTGATCGACGATCCAAATGTTATTGCAGTTAAAAAACTTCCTTTTGAAGGATTTGAAATAAAGTTAATTACTAAGTGCAGTTTAATTAATAGACAAGTAGCCGATAGTTTACTCGAGTATGAAGATGCCGGTGAAATAAAGTTTCCATGGACTTGGGAGACCAGGCGGTTGTACTTAAATGCTAATGATATTCCTTTACCTGAGTACATTTATGCACAGAACAGCGATAGCATTACTTTTGTAAATCTTATTGCTGGAGACGTCATTTCTACAGTATACTCTTACAGAATTATATAAATTTTTATATAAATATACATACATTACAAGTACAAGGAGTTTTCTGTATGGCAAAACTAAACGAAACAGTTTTGGTAATCAAAGTTAGCGAGTTACTAAGAGACGATCAAACGGCACAACCAGTGTTCAGTCAAGAAACATTAGAACAAATCCAAATAGTGCTAGAAGAACTAGCCGGCCCCGGTAAATTAGTTGAACTCAACGATACAGCAGCAAACAAAGGGATTACGAATGACTCAGCTCTTACTTAGTAGTACTACATTTGGTACTGCCGGTGGGAACTATAATGGTTCATCCGCTTCTTTCAATAGTAAACAGATTAGAGCCAGTGGATACGAGGGATATACTAATGGTCTGCATACTGTTGTCGGAGTTGTTAAAAACTTTGTTGGCATTATTACGATACAAGGAACTCTAACAACTACTCCATCCACTGATGAAGACTGGTTTAATATAACAGTTTTAATCGGTGATGGCAGTAGCATTGTTAGCAACGGAGCAGTCAGTAATATAACATTAAGTGCAACTTATCTTAGATTAAACGTATCTAGTTTTACTGCCGGAAATATTACTTCAGTACACATAAGACATTAATAACGGACACATGTTTACAGATCAACAAGCGTCAATAGTAAAAAACAGTAAAGTTTGCTATCTTGTACCGTGTTTTGGCGGTGCAGTATTTGAGCAATTCTTTGTGAGTTTTATGAAGTCAGTAATTGACTTTCAGAAGAACGGCCTTTCCTTTGGGCTAGAGACTGTGAGTAATGAAAGTTTAGTTACAAGAGCAAGAAATACTCTTATTGCAAAAGGAATGGCTAACAAAAGCAATACACATTTTATGTTTATAGATGCTGATGTTAGTTTTACAAGTACAGATATATTTAAACTGATTTCAGCTGACAAAGATATTATAGGCGGGTTGTATCCTAAAAAGACATATCCAATTGAGTACGTATTTAATCCATTAAACGGTGATGATGTAGTAGACGAACATGGACTACAAAAAGTTAGACACACCGGCACAGGTTTTATGTTAATTAAAAGAACAGTAATTGAACAGATGTTCAAATCATACACAGAGTTATGGTATCAAAGTGATTTAGGATTAGATTCTGCCTTAGATACATTTATGTATGCATTATTTGATACAGTACTAGATGAAAAAAGAAAATACCTAAGTGAAGATTGGACATTCTGTAACAGATGGCGAGCAATAGGTGGAGAAATTTGGGTAAACTCAACTGTTAAGTTAGGCCATTCCGGATATCATACATTTGGCTCAGTGTGATAAATACATTATATTACTATGGAGAATATTTTGAAAACAGCAGTATTTGCATTTGGACGTATGAATCCTCCTACTATTGGACACAAGAAACTTGTGGACAAAGTCTCAAGCATTGCCGGTGATCATTTTGTATTCTTAAGTCATGCAAGTGGTAACAAGACACAAAAACCAGGTACTAAACAATACGAAAACAAAGACCCGTTACCGTTTAGTGATAAGTTAGCATTTGTTGATGTTAGTTTTCCTACTGTAACAGTAGGTGACAGTAATGTAAAAACTGTTATGGACGCAATGAAAAAACTACAGGCAGATGGTTATACTGATGTTATAATGGTTGCTGGTAGTGATAGAGTAGACTCATTTACAGAATTGCTTAACAAGTATCAAGGAACAGAATACGACTTTAATACTATTGAAGTTGTTAGTGCAGGTGAACGTGATCCTGACGCTGAAGGTGCTGACGGTATGAGTGCAAGTAAGATGAGAGCCGCAGTAAGAGCCGGAGATTTTGAAAGTTTTAAACAAGGAGCTGCAAGTCCACAAATTGCAAAACCTATGTTTGATATGCTTACTAAAATATTAAAACAAAACCCAATGCCGGGAGATGCATTTAACGAGGAAGTACTAGAAATGGTAACGAAAAAACAAATCGATGATCTTGAAGATCAAAATCACCATAGTGAAGTTGCAGAATTACTTGCAAAACATTTTGGTACTGACAAAGAACAAAAATTAGTTGCTAAAATAAATGCATTACATTCCAAACGCGGACACATTGAACGTGATGAACAAATTGCTAGAGACCAAGTTATTAAAAAGTATTATTCCAAAGTAACCGAAAGTGCAGAAGACAAGCCATACATTTGTGTACATGCTAAAAAAGGCGAGTATGAATGTAATGCAACAACATCATATGGTGCAGCGGTGAAAGCGGCGGCACATTGGAAGTTAAAAAATACTGCTGGCATTGATGCACACTTGGCAGTCGAAGATGGTCCAGATGAAGAACAAAAAGATCGTACTAGAGCTTCAACAATGGATGAAGGAATGGATACACATTGTTCAGATAAGTGTTGCGGTTCAGATGTTACAAGAGAAGATTGTACTTGTTCTCCGGATTGTGCTCACTGTAACTGTAATAGTGTTAACGAAAGTAAAGAAGAATTTAAGCCACATACAATGTATGATAAAAATGGCAAGGCACACGATGCTAAAACTGAAAAGCAACATTTAGACATGAAAGCCAAAGGTTGGTCACATGATAAACCTAAAAAGAAAATTGATGAAAAGCAAGATTCGTTAATGGGCGTTGAAGATCCAGTAATTAATATATCAGACCTAAACGGTAAGCCTATAGATAAACTAAAGATGAGTGTTGCGGCAAAGAAGTATCAGTTTAATATGAAAACTATTAGACCACAATTTGCTCATCAAGATAAAGTTAAGCACAGACAGTATACATTGAGTGCTCCGGTTAACGGACAACCAATAGAAAGTAAAGTTGCAGAAATTTTAGTAAAAAATCCAGGACGTCAGGACAAAGTTAATTACAAGACAGATAAAGATTTACCAAACTTAAGAATAAAAAAGAAACCATCACACTTTGATAAAAGAAAAGCATTAGCCAGCATGGTTCCAAAGATGCAAAAAGTATTATCAAGTGTTAGAGAAATGGATTTAGATAAAGAACAGTTACGTGGCGTTATGCAAAAAGCTGCAAGACTAATGGTTGAAATTGAAATTGCACAAAAACGTGCAGTAGTCGAGAACCTACACAGTTTAAACAAAGATGACGTAATGAAAAGCGAAGTGCTTGTTAAAGGTATTGGACGTTATAGTGTAGAAGGATTAATGAAAAATATAAGTGAAAAGTTAGATGATTTATCTGCTGATTCACAATCAATGTCACCATTTGCTTACAAGAATATCAAAGCAAAACTAGATAGTGGCGTTATTGGTATAATGTTAGATAGTCTAGTACAAGCATATGATGATTTGGAAAATGCACGACGTAAAGGAGGTGCCGCAAGCCGTAGTATACCAAAAAACATATTTGATGACATAACACTAAAAGAATTAAACTTATTTAAAAGGAAAAGTGACGGACCAAAGCAAAGTACAGCGTTAGCAGTATTAAACAATGTTATGAACCGTAGTGATCCTAAGCCTTTTCCGATACGTATGTATGATGGAGAAGTCGTTAACGTAACACCAGCAACAGCAACGAAGATCGTAAACTTACATGACGGTTCGGGTAAAAGTACAAGAGATACAATCGAAAAACTACTTGGTACACATAACGGTTTTAGAGAATTAGTAAAAAAAGTATCTAAAAAATAGAGATTTATTATGAGCAGATACAGTTGGCTTAATGAAGGTCCTGAGTCATCACCGATAACACAAGGTGATTTAGATCAAATTGAAACCTATGCAGACCGTTTGTTTGCAAAGGTTGGCATTGATGTTGAGTTTACCCAACACTTCATAGACAGAGTTAATGATGCACGTAACCAAAAGCAAATATCTATGGCAGAACTTACTCGTCTTTTTAAACAACAGTATAAAAAGAATGGTAAGAAAATTGCACAACTAGGTCCTGGTGCAGAAGCAGTAATGAAAGACATGCAAACAGATGTTAATATGCCGTTTGCACTTGTTTGGGACAAACAATCACAAGAATTAGATTTAATTGCAAAAACTGTAATGCGAAAGAAAAACTTTGGCACTAGCAATCCTGTGGTTGCAGTTGAACAAGTAGTTAGAGAAAACAAAATAGTAAAACACCCAACTGAAGTTGGTGCATACTTAATTACACTAAATGACAAAGAATACAAGATTGCTAAACATCTAAATAATAACGAAAGACATGCAGGCGAGTGGAGCATATTTACTAAAAGTAGTAGTAAGTTTACTGGTGACGAATGGGAATGGGTAGATACTGTTTATAGTAGAAGTTATGCTATTGACAGACTTAAAGATTTTGTTAGTCAAAACATGAAAGAAGCACAAAACACACTAAAACTTCCTAACATAGATGTAGGTGATGAAGTAATGGTTGGTAAGTTTAAGAATCGTAAAGCAACAGTTAAAGGCTTTGATAAAGATGACAACAATCAACCAGTTTTAAAAACTAACAAAGGTGATCAAAAACTATTCAAGCCACGTATTAGTAAACTAATGGTAGATGAGTCAGTTAACTATGTAAAGCCACAGTTTGATGTAGAATGGGAAGAAGCAAACCGTTATAACTACTTTGACAAACTAGGACAAGCAGGTTGGGAAGAACTTGCAAGTAAAGGCAAAGTTGTAAAAGTTAATACAAATAGTGTAAAGAAAATAGGCAATACTGGTGCAGACGGAAGCGAATCATTAGATGATTTGGAACCAGATAAAGTTGCAAGGTTAAAAAAAGCAATGACTATCGGTACAGTTGAAATGCCGATAGTTGTCAAACAACCAAATGGAAGTTTAGATTTAGTTGCAGGTAACACTAGACTAATAGGACTTATTAGTACACAAGGTGAAGCAAACGTTTGGTTAGTAGATGCAAGTAAACTAAAAGAAGATAAAAGCATTGCTGAAAGTTCTTCAATGATGTCATCAGAGCAAATGTTGGCAAAACTATCAAAAGAAATGCAAGGTACACATACAGGTGCACCTGACCCAAACTCAGACTGGTCAAAGTATGTTCTATCTCATAAAGGTTTTACACTTAAAGATATACAAGTTGATAAGATACCAACATCAGTAAAAAGTGATGGAATGAGTCAGGCTAATATTGAAAAATATAAAAAAGCAGACACTGCAAAATTTCCACCTGTAGTAATAGGCGACAATGGATATCTGTTAGATGGAAATCACAGACTTCAAGCATATAAGTATCAAGGTATCAAAACAATCAAAGCCTACATAGGCGAAAGCACAGTTGTAACTGAAGAAGTAGACGTAAGTACACAACGTGGTAGGCTAGAGTATTTCCTAAAGCAACCGACAGTTAGAAACGGAATGGCGATTCATTTAGGCAAACTACCTAAGTATCATGACGGTGTAGATACATTAGCAGAATTAGTTCCAGAACGTAACGGAATATACGCACTGCACCCTGATAAGTGGGAAAGTACATTCTATAGTTTAACAAACAAAGATTTTAAAAGTATCACACGTTATAAACCAGCAATAGTAAAAGTTCCAGCAGGAAGTATAGTTGCTGACATGGCTATTGCAAATAAGTTCTATAGGACAAAAGATGTAAAAGAACAAGCACAATTTGCAAAAGCATATAAAGAAAGTATAGTGCCATATGGCAGTGATGTCAGTAGTATGAAAATGCCTGAGATAATAATGCCTAGACTAGTTGAGAATATTAAAAAGGATAATAATATGTTAATAAGAGAAGTAACTGAAACTCAGTATGATCAATGGGATCATGAGTATCCTGTGGAATACAGCAAATTTTTAGAAAAAACATTTGGTGCGCCTAGTGAAGCAACTAAAGAACAAACTGTTTGGCAAAATATTGACGGATTTAAAAGAGTAGTTGTTAGAGATGAATACATACTACATGGAAGTCCAGCACCACATTATGATTTTGTGTACTGTTATGTTGACTTAGCAGTACCTGCAGAGTTAAGTGATGATTTAGCAAACTGTAGTGGCAGTATATTAATAGACCATCTAAAGAACGAAACAGGTGCAAGATGTGGAAGTTTAACTGCGAACGCAACTACACTAAATTTTGTAATGGATGTTGTTGCTGGCAGGGTTGAGCCTAAAAAAGAAAACTACAATGCCGCAATACTTGGTATGAAAAAAATGTTTGAAAAAGGTGAAAGATACGAGTTAGATTGGTGGGAAGATAAATCAGGTGACTCTGATCCAAAGAATCCTTTTTATGAAAGTGTAAATGAAGGTAGTTGCCAGAGAACAAACGCAACTAAGTGTCAGTGCGAAAGTATTAAAGTAATAAGTGAAGCAGAAAATACTGCAACTGCAATAAGTGTGTTAGAACACAGTGATACAGTCAAAGGCACTATTATGTTCAAACAAAAAGGCGAAGGTCCTACATTAGTTGTTGGAAAGATTACAGGACTAGAACCAGGCGAACACGGGTTTCATGTTCACGAGTTTGGTGACTTATCTGATGGTTGTGCTAGTGCTGGCGGACACTATAACCCAGACGGAGTAGACCACGGAAATTTAGAAGAAGGTCATGTAGGAGACTTAGGCAATGTAACAGCAAGCGAAGATGGTGTTGCTAATATTAGTATTGTTGCAGAACGTGTATCACTAATGGGCGAACGTTCTATTGTTGGTAGAGCAGTTGTTATACACAGTAAACAAGACGACTTAGGCAAAGGTGGAGATGATGAAAGTCTTAAAACAGGAAATGCTGGAGATAGACTTGCTTGTGGTGTTATAACACTAAAAGAAAATATGGAAGAAACTGCTGGTGTTGGCATCATTACAAAACAAAATGCTACTAAAGATGTAAAAATAGGCGACGAATATAGAAATGCTAATAAACTAGGATTAGGAAATAAGCCAAAGAAATTGGGAGAACGTGGAAGTATAAGTGTACCATTAAGTAGTGGAGGAAAAATAAATGTATTTCCACACAGAGAATTAAAAATAAAAAAATCTACACCGGGGAGGCTAAGTTATGAAAGCAAACCAAATACAGGTAAAAAACCAAAATATTAATGAGGAGAAGTTATATGACAGCAATTTATCAAAATGTATTGACGAACTGGAAAACATCCTTGAAGACTTTACCGGCAAAGCAAAGCCAGGTAGCAGACCAGGTAGTTTAAAAAGAAAAGCGGCACAATACTTAGGCAAAGGTGCAGGAGACAAACTCAGTCAAACAGATTTAAAAAAACTTAGAGCAAAAGCAAATAAGATGAAAAAATCTACAAAAAAAGCAGAACGTGACAGAGGTATACAATTAGCAAGACAAGTAAGTTTTGCGTTTAATATGAGGGATTAATAATGAAAATTAGTGATTTAGAAGGAATAGCATCAACAGTAAAACAAGTACTGGAAGTTGCTCCAACAGGAACAGTGGGCACAAATCCCACAGTAAACAATACTATTAACACTAAAATGGCAAAACCAAAACCACAACCAGTGATACAAAAAACAGGTGCTGGGTCAGTAACTACTGTAGGTGGTGCTGAGATTGCTAGAAGTACTCCCAAACTAGGTGGTATGCAAACAACAAGTTACGCTGATGGTAGTGAGAAAATAACAACAAATACTAATGCTGGTGGTACAAATATAAGCCAAACAAAAGTTACAGATCCTAGAACTGGAAACCAACCAACTACAAATACAACAATACAAAAGGGTAACATGAAAACTAGTTTTAGTGGTAACGATCCAAAAACTGCTAAATCAGGTTCTATATCTTACAAAAAAGCAGACGGACAAACAGTTAAACAAGGATATTAATAATGTTGTTAAAATTTGATCTACACTGCGACGATCATAGTAATGAACCAAGTTATAGGGTTTTTATAAATCAAGATTTATTAGCAGAACGAGATTTTGTTATTCCTGACGATAGATTTTCACATTATAAATTTAAGTGTGATGTGAATTTACAACAAGGCAAAAATGTAATTAATGTTGAAAGTTTAGATGGTCCTAGTTTTACAATTAAAAAAATGGCAGTAGACGATAAAAAAGTACCTGGAGTGTGGATTAATCAAGGAGATTTTAGTTATGAAAATTAATGATGTTATAGAAGGCAAAAGTCCTCATGCTAAAGGTACTAAAAAGTACAAGAGACATATGGCAGCCATGCATGCCGGCATGCATGAAGATGCAACTGCAGGTGCCACAAGTGTAGGTAATATTGCAATAGTTGTTAATCCAAACATAGCAAGAAGTAAAAAGAAGCCTAAGATGCAAAAGCCAACAGATAATGCGTTAGATATGAAGAACGTCAGTGTATTTGGTGGCAATGTCGTAAAGAGATAAATAATATTAACTTAGAATCTAGGATTAAATTATGCGTATTAACGAATTCACACAAAACAAACTTTCAGAAGCACCAAAATATAAATTAAATAAAGACGGAACATATACTTTAATTAAAGAACCAGATCAACCAAAGACAAGCAAGAAGTTTGGGGATGATTTTATGAATTATCTCAAAGGTATGCCTGGAGCTGCTGTTGATAACATAAAAGCACTTGGTAACTTGGTAACTACAGGTACAGCAAGTGCTAGTACTGATACAGATGCTGATGGTGGACAAGAGACTCCAATGGATCCAGTGAATGATGACCCAATGAGTGCAGTTAATCAAGCAAAAGATAGAACAATATCTCCTAAGAAGGTTGTAAGTAAAAGACCTAGAACAACATATAGTTCACTAGCAAAAGCAAGTGGTATCGCTGATCCAAACAAAATTAAAGTGGGCCAAAAGATTACTTTACCAGGTGGCGGAAGTTATTCCGTACAGTCTGGTGATACACTAAGCGGTATAGCACAAAAAGTTAGAAAAGGAAATATAGGTGGCGGCGGCAATGATGGTACAACTACACAGTCTAACTTAGCACCACCTAAAAAAGATTTTGGATTAGGTGGACTAGATGTTACTGGGCCTGTCCGTCGTGGCGATGGAAAAAGTAGTGCAGTAAAAGATCTCCCACCGGTTAAGAACGTTAAAACTTTTAAAACAATGCCTCTTAAAATACCTAAAGTACAACCTAAAGTACAACCTAATGTAGTACCTAAAAACGTATCTCAAGGAAGTACAACTACTCAAAAGTCAGTAGGTGATGCAGGTGGTTTTACAGGTAAATTTATTGACAAAAAAGGCGATGTAGCATATACTAGTCCTAAGGCGTTTGCACAGAATCTTTTACCAGGTGTTTTCGGAACGCCTAAAGGACAAGAAATACCAAGTAATTTAAAAAGAATTAACCCTGCTACAAAAGGTGCTGAAAAAGGAACTAGGTTCCAACAAGTTAATGCACCTAAAAAAACAAACAAAGACGCTAACTTTTTTAGTAAAGAGTTTGATAAAATAAAATCAGATTTTAAAACAGCAGTAGACACAACTAAAAAGAATTTTGGTCCAGGAAGAAATACACTTGCTTCCAAAGGAACCAGTAACATTATAGGAAACAAGAATTTTGTTTCTGATAAGAAATAAGGATATAAAAATGACTGACATTAAAAATATTAGAAACAAACTAGATAATATCCTTAACGAAGGACTAGGCGAAATGGCAGATATGGTTGAAAGAGATCATGAAGTGCAAATGGCACGTTCAGACTTATATAAAACTGCTAAGTATGCAATTAAGTTACATGGAATGTTAAAAAACGTAAGTGAAGCAGAAGGTCTACAGGGTTGGGTACAATCAAAGATTACTAAAGCCGCTGATTATATGGGGTCTGTACAACACTACATGGAGTATGAAATGACTCCTCCAGATATGCAACTTGCATTAGCACAAACTGAATCTGAAATGAACGAAGAAAAGATGAAAATGGTAAAAGGTCCAGACGGAAAAATGATTCCTAATTTTGCTGCAGATGGCAAAGGTAAGAATGACCTAAAGAAAAAAGTTAATATAAAAGAAGATGCTACTGACATGAAAAAGCATGAAGTATTAACTAAAATTGGTAGAATGCTTACAATGCTTGAAGAACAAGTTTATGAACTACAGCAACATGATCAAGGTGATGCTTATACTTCAGGATCAGGCGATTTAACAGATCAAATTGTTACAATGGATAAACTTATGGATAATTTTGAGGCAGTAGTTAGTAGAGCTAAAAAAATTGTTCCTGTGTATGAGAATGTTGAAGAAGATGTAATCAAAGAAAAAGATACTATTAATTCTATTATTGCAAAACTTCCAAGAGACAATGCAGAAAAAGGCAGTGATAGTTCTTCTAAGGGAAAAGGAAACGATAGTATGCAAGATATCATAGACAGGCTTCCTAAAGGCAATGATGAAGCAGTGCCAGATATAATGCCTGGTACGGATCCTAAACCAATGCCAAAAATGAAGCCAACGTTAAAAGATCCGTACGGAGCAGATAGAACTATTTCTTTAGATAAAAAATTTAGTAGAAACGTAGCAAGAACAAATGCAAGAAATATGAAGAACGTAAGAAAAGAATCAATTCAAAGTAAATTTTCAGACTGGAGCAAAAAATAATGTCAGATTTCACCCAATTAGTAGCAAGATTAAATGCTATATCTATGGACCAAGAACCACTTAAAACTGTTGTTGGTACAGACCTCTATAGTAAAGTAGATGAATCTACACTAAAGATAGATGCTAATCCAGACAAAACTGCAATGAAAGGTTTACTTTCTATTATGGGAGATATTCCACAAGAACAAGAAGCAGTAGTTGAATCTGAGGAAGTTACTGAAGAAGATCCAGCAGAAGCACTAAGTGGTCGTTTTAAAGAATTTTTACAAAAAGAAGCAAACACTTCTCCAATTGCAGACATCCAAGCAGTAACAGAAGAACAATCCAATGACTATATTAGAACAGATAAGATGTTTACGAGAATGTTAGACGGTATTAATAAAATGGAAACTATGATGCCAATGTTAGCAAATATGATGGAAAAAACTGGAGCAAGTGGTATGTCAATTACTAAAGGCATAGATGAAGTAGCAGAACATTTATCACAAGCATATGAAGCATTAACTGTTATACACAATGATACATTAGGTAAAGAAATGGGCGAGTCCGATGAGAGTAAATGATTTTAAAATTAACGAAGATGCTAAAATGGCAAAAGCAACTGATGAAAAAATTATTGCATTATTAATGCAATTTTCTAAAATGGATTTATCGAGTCCTGCAAACGAATTTATGTTTAAAAGAGTAAGAAAAGAATTTAAGAAAAGAAACATATCTTTAAGTCCTGAACAAATGAAATCTTTTATCGGTGCACAACGTTCATTAGATAAAGTTAAAATAGGCGAAGATGAAGGCGACATGGGCGATGAAGATTTTAGAGATGGACATGATATTAACTTACTTAAAGCCGTAGCAAAACAATTTGCTGAAGATCTAGGAAATAGTGACTATACTGCAATAGACGAGTTATTAAAAAATGTTCCAGAATCTGACATGAGAGCCTACCTTCCGTTGGGCCGCTCAGAAATGGAATCAGTACAAGAAGATATGGATCCTAAAGGACCAGAAGTAACTATAGGCGACTATACAACTAAGAACTTTTACATGTGTGGTGGTGCAATAGACACTGCTGAAAAGTTTCCTGATAATGAAGGAATGGAAAAACTTATACGTCTACAAGACTTAATGTTTGGACTAGAAGCAGATGTAATGAATGGCATGGAAGCAACAGACGAAGTAATTGAATTTGGTACTGAGTTAACTGATGCAATTATGGATCAGGCAAAAGTTGCAGGAATAGAAAAAGAAGTAGAAGAATATCAACCAATGCACTTAGCCGCTATTAAAACAGGTGACCCGGAACCAGGATATGGTCGTGTCGATACTGAAGAAGAAGAAGACTAATGCGTTCAGATGATTTTATTAAATTAATTACTGAAGAAGAATTTGATGTACTTGCAGAAAAAAAAGATGCTTGTTATCATAAAGTAAAGTCACGATATAAAGTCTGGCCCAGTGCGTATGCTTCGGGTGCTCTAGTTCAGTGCCGTAAAAAAGGTGCAGCAAATTGGGGTAACAAGAGTAAGAAAAAGTAATGCGAGCCAGAGATTTTATTACAGAGAAATGGTCAGCAAGTTATAAGAAATCTATCGACTGTAACAATCCAAAAGGTTTTTCACAAAAGGCGCATTGTGCTGGTAAGAAGAAAAATGAGGACTTAGAGGAAGATTTACGTGATTGGTTTGGCAAAGGTAAAAAAGGCGGAGCAGGCGGAGGTGGCTGGGACCGTTATAATACTAAAGGCGAACGTATAGGAAAATGCGGAGATAGTGGAAAAGGCGAAGGTAAGCCTAAATGTTTAAGCAAAAGCAGAGCAGCAAGTTTAAGAGCAAAAGGTGGTAAAAAAGCAATAGCAGCCGCAGTAAACAAAAAACGCAGAGACGACCCTAATAAGAATCGTACTGGTAAAGCAAAGAATGTTAGCAATACTGTTAAGAAAAGGAAGAAAAGATAATGCGTATATATGAGTTCACACAAACAATAAGCGAACAAGATAAAGACTTAGACGAAGGTTATTATGAACTTCCTAAGATGGATAAAGACAAGTATCAGCAACGTGATGGACTCGAAGGTCCTATGATGACAAAGTCTGGTAAAGTACTTTACTATGATCCTAAAGAAGGAAAGCATTATGATCCAGACACAGACATGTATATGGATTATGAAGATGCAAAAGCATTAGATGAACAAATGAGTCCAGAGCAGAAGTCATATAGAGATTCGTACAATACTGCCCGTAAAGATGCAATTAATAACTACGCAACAAACCCCCAGTCTAAAGACCTTAACATGCATATTAATAGATCAATGTTAAAATGGAAAAGAGATTATGCATTAGGAAAAAATGGAACTGGAACGGCAACTATTAACAAAGGTGTTGTAACAAAAACAGAAGAAATTACATTAGAAGATACACAAGACTTTGAAGAAGAATTTGGTGTACTAGGATATAGTATCGATGAAACTGATATGTTTGAAGCAGAGTACCAAGGACGCAAAGTCAAACTTAACAAACCAATGCGTGGTGATGTAAAGAAGTTTAAAGTATATGTTAAAAACAAAAAAGGCAACGTAATTAAAGTAAACTTTGGACACGGTGGCACTAGTGCAAAACGACCAACTATGCGTATAAGGAAGTCAAATCCAGCGGCAAGACGATCATTTAGAGCAAGACACAACTGCGACAATCCAGGGCCTAAGACTAAGGCAAGATATTGGAGTTGTAGAAAATGGTAAATCAGAATTAGTCTTTGACGTAATAGATACTATAAATAGATACAAGAAAGATAAATAACTCGATAGAAGAATAAGCCTCAATTTTTTTTGGGCAAATTTTTTTTAGGTAAAAAAAGGAAAGAATTAATGACACAACTAATAAACCCCACGAAATTTACAAATGCAGTCGGCCTCTTAAGGTCATTTTTTTTGGATAAAGGATTCGAAGAAGTCCACACCCAGAATAGACTAAGCATACTCGCCGCATGTGAAGATCCATTCAATGTAGCAACTTACAATTACGCAGGTCAAGTTTGGCCTTTACCACAAACTGGTCAGATGTGGTTAGAACATGAATTACTCACTAAGCCTTCATCAAAAGGCTTTTTTTGTGTCAGCACATCCTACAGACAAGAACCAAATGCAATACCAGGCAGACATGATATTATCTTTCCAATGTTTGAATTTGAAATGCCAGGTAACATTGATAACTTAAAAGCAATGGAATATGAACTATGCGAATACTTAGGATTCGACAAACCAACAGAAAAGACTTACGGCGAGTGGCAACAACAATACAGTTTAGATCCTATGCAAGAACTAACTGCAGCACACGAAACAGACATGTACGAAGAATTTGGTAGTACAATGATTACAGACTTCCCAGAGTTTACAAGTCCATTTTGGAATATGTCACGTTACTGGGACGGAGAAACAAGCAAGAAGATAGATGTTATATTAGGCGGTATGGAAACTATTGGATCAGCAGAACGTTCATGTAACGCAGATCATATGCGTGATACATTCCATACAATTACAGAAGGTGCTTATAGTAATTTACTGTTCAAACTGTTTGGTAAAGAACGTGTGGAAGCAGAACTAGAAGAGTTTCTAAAGTTTGACTTCTTTCCTAGAGTAGGCGGTGGTATAGGTATGACACGTATGATTTCAGCACTTGATAAACTGCATAATTTACAATGGGGCGACACTACAGTCTCAATGGAATAATTTATAATCTGGGGTGGTGGAAATGGTAGACACGCATGACTGTTAATCATGTGGTAAGTTACTCGCAAAGTATTTACCGTGGAGGTTCGATTCCTTCCCCCAGAGCCAATAAATACATATATGGAACGCACAAAAGAAGAAATATTAAAACAAATAAACCAAGTCGTTGATGGTTATATTCAACACCAGCAGTACAACAACACGGCGGCTACATAAAAGTTGAAGACTTTGATATGGAATCAGGTCGTGTAAATGTACTACTTCAAGGTAGTTGTAGTGGATGTGCAAGTAGTAGTATCACACTTAAAATGGGTGCAGAAAACATGCTCGTACACTATGTAGACGAAGTAACTGGCGTTGATGGTGTTGACGATCCAAATTTTAATAATCCTTATTTTTAAATAATTTATATTATTTCCTATTTAATATCAAATAGTTATTGACGTAGTACCAATGTTATAGTATAATAACTTTAACAATAAGGAGTAGAAGTATGAGCAACGGCGATAGAATATTTAATAACGCAGAAAAAATAAAACTAACACAACTAATTAACGAAGGTCTTACTGTGATGCAAGAGGTAGATGACCTATCAGAAGGACTTAATGATACAGTTAAGGCTATTGCAGAAGAAATGCAAATTAAACCTGGTGTGCTTAAAAAAGCAGTAAGAACTGCATACAAAGCAGATTTTGCTAAACATAGTGAGGATTTATCAGAACTTGAGAACATACTTGCTACAGTTGGTAAATTAACTTAGTGCAGAAAATATATAAGTTTTTTAAAGACAGTTACAAACTTAGTCCTGTTGCATTTTATTGTGAAATGGTAGAAGCGGCATTTCTAATTAGTGCAAGTGCAGTGCTAAGTGTTACTATATTAGATCCAAACGGTTGGCACTTTGTTCCATTATATCTTTTAGGTAGCATGTTAGGTGTAGTTAGTGCTATAATAAGAAAAGCGGCATTTGTTATAGTTTTATGTTCTTGGTTTACTATAATGAACATATATGCACTAATACAATTAATAGGAGCCCTTGTATGAGTTACGTCGACGCACATTTTGACAGAGAACGTGATAGAATTAATGTTGTAGAAAGAGTTAACGGTAAACGTGAGTATCGAGAACTTCCTGTAAATTATGTATTTTATTATAATGATGCTAGAGGCAAGTTTAAAACTATATATGGAAAT
>Ga0209710_1001170_pt1 | contig 20846 bp, 17 predicted proteins | sample ArcticOcean_MG_C_5_FD_187436 | JGI IMG/M metagenome (GOLD analysis project Ga0209710, IMG submission 187436) | Marine microbial communities from western Arctic Ocean - ArcticOcean_MG_CB4_138 (SPAdes) (version 2) | ecosystem: Environmental > Aquatic > Marine > Oceanic | place: Arctic Ocean...
AGGTGGCCGCGAATGTCCCGGGTCGATAATCCGGCGGCGTAAAGCCCGATGATCTTGTCGTCAATCCCATCGATCCGCGTTTGGCCCTTGCGGATCAACTCCGGTTCAAAACTGCCCTCGCGGTCACGCGGAATGTCAATCGGCACCGCCCCGTCATTGCCCTTTAGCACCTTGCGCGTGGCCCCGTTACGTCGATTGGCCTGCTGGTCCGCAGGTTCCCCATGTGGCTCATAACCCAGATGCGCGGTCAATTCAGCCCCTAGCATCCGTTCCATCAGCCGGACCTTCAGCTCTTTCATCAAGCCCTTGTCGCCCAGCAAATCCTCAGGCTGTTCAACGCCCTTAAGCAGCTCGTCTAGTAGTGCTTTGGATATCGTCATTGTCATCATGCTCCTTCATTGGTGAAGCATGGACCAAATTACTCATACACAGAAGATCGGACACTCTCATGATTCTTAGGCTTAGTGCTTGAGTTATAGCTGAAAGTTTGTGACGGCCCGGATGGGCGGCATATCATGGCGTTATTGACCGTAAGCGCTTCATTGATACCGCAGCTTATGCGGCTTGACTGTCGGTTACGGAGCATCCAAACATTCTTGTGTTCGCGCCCAAGCGTAGAATCTATACATGTTCTTGTGCAGAGTTTTGATTTGCATGTGTGGCCTCATTCGTTTGTTTTTACAAACTCAACATCCGGGCCACACGTTTCTACACAATCAAAATCGTCTCATATCAATCTGAACTTATTCAATGATATCCGCGCTTCTCCTTGGTTCTAAAGTTACCAAGCAAATCGTCTACAAATCTAGGGGCACCTCAGTCCGAATTTGCCGGACCACTTCAATTACCTATGGACTTACAACAATGACCGCCCGAATATGGGCATCGGCGGAATAACACCCGCCCAGAAACTAAAAATGGCCGCGTAATTTCTACAGCCGCACCCCGCTAAAAATGGGGGATTACCAGGGGATTACCTATGATTGACGGAAATACTATGAACGAAAAAGTGATGCTGGTTATTTCTTCTTCAGATTTTGGGGGGGGTACAAAGCATGTTCAAGAAATTAAGAACCATTTAGGTGATAGATATGATTTCTTCCTAGCCGCTCCAGAGAATTTCTTGCTGCTGGAGGATCAGAGTTTTTTACGCATAGAGAAAAGTAGGTTTCGGATCAAAGATGTAATAAATCTCAGGAGGTTTTGTAAGAATTCAGGAATAACTTTTCTACATTCACACGGTCGAGGCGCAGCATTAATTTGTAGAGTTCTAAAGATGTCTTTGTTCCCAATTCTACATTTGTATACATTACACGGTGTGCATATTCTATTCCAAAATAAAATTCTTTTTTTATTATACAAATTTTATGAAAAGTACTTTGGAGTATTAGATAACTATAGAATATTTGTTTCACAAAGTGAGAAAAGTGAATATCAGAAAAATTGGAATAATTCTGAAAAACATGTAGTGATTTATAACGCTGTAGACGAAGTTAGCAATTTGGCTAATACAAAACCAAAGTATGATGTCGGCATACTAACCAGGCTTCACCCTCAAAAAAATTTAATTGAGTTTCTAAATATCGCGGCGATGCTACCACAATTTAAGTTTGTAATTGCAGGGGATGGTCCAGAAGCAGTTTTGTTAAAAAATTACAAAGAACTAAGTTCAATTAAAAATGTTGATTTTGTTGGTTATTGCTCAGAAAAAAAATGGTTTTTCAGTAACATCAGCGTATATCTCTCCACATCGCTGTGGGAGGGCCTGCCATATTCGGTTTTGGAGAGTGTAAGCTATGGCTGTCCCGCGGTTCTAAAAAATGTTATTGGGCATACAGACTTTGTAGAAAGTGGTGTTGGTGCATCTTTATATAATGAGCCTGCTGATGCAATTTTAGTGTTAAAAAAATTACTGTTGGAACAGAACACTTACGATAAAAAAGTAAAAGAATTAGAGTGGTTTAAAGAAAAATTTTCTGCCGAAAAATTTGTTACTAATATTAATAATCTTTATAAGATGGCAACAGAAAAAATTCGATGATCTTAATTTGTAGCAAATTACCAATTTCTACAATTGGAGGTGTCGAAAAAGTTGTACAGCAGTACTCAAATGCACTTTCTCATCAGGAGCAAATTGTACTTTTGACATATTCGTCGGAAAAAAAATTAAGAATTAAGAAATTTGGGCGCAAGCTAGCTATAGAAGCTCCCTATTTGTTTCGATTAGGAAGTTATTCTTTTTCGTTTTCCTATTTCTATTTTCTTTTGCGCCTAAGTAGGCGTGCGCGAATAATTAACACCCATGTTCCTTTTCCGTTAGTTGCAGAATTTATATCTCTATTTTTGTTTAAGAAATGCATAATGACATGGCACGCAGACATTCCCAAAAATACGCTGCTATCGTCTATACTTAATATTTCTCACTCACTGGCTATGCATCGGATGTCAAAAGTAATATTTACCAGCGATTTTTATAAGAAAAAGTATGATAGAATCCAATATAAGAGTGAAGTAGTCTCTCTTTGGCTTGATGAGTGTGATCCTGAAGATAATTCATGTTTTAGCGTACCAAGTAAGTTTATTTTATTTCTTGGTAGGTTTGGGCGATACAAAGGTTTAGACGTTCTTTCAGAGGCTTTAAAGGATCCACGATTAGATATCATAAGCTTCATTATTGTAGGTGAAGGACCATTCTTGCCGCAAGAGCTTGAAGCGAGAGAAAATGTAATAGTGAAACAGCACTTCGTGAGTGACAGCGTTAAGAATTTCCTGTTTAAAAATTGTCACTTGTTTGTACTTCCCTCAACTGACGAAGGAGAAGCTTTCGGTATTACACAGCTGGAAGCACTAAGAGAGGGAAAGCCAGTTATTAATACAAATCTGGATAGTGGCGTGCCTTATGTTTCTAAACACATGATTTCAGGCCTAACAGTAAAAGTGGGTGACCCCAAGGCGCTTGTAGAAGCCATTTTGTTACTGTGGGAAAACGATGAGATTTACAAAACCCTACAATCTGGCGCAAAGCTCAGGTACGCTCAATTATTCAATAAAGACAACAGCATCAAGAAACTAGAACACATATTTGGAGATGAAAATGGTAGATGATTTTTTGAATGCAATGGTTGCACACGAGTTGAATGGCTCTGCCAATTTTCGGTTACGTGACAAATTTTACAAACAAATCACTAAGATCAAGCCGGATCAAAAAATTGCATTAAAATCTCTTCTTAGTAATATTCCAGGAGGGTCATTCGAGCCAATTACTGAACCTTCAATGTTGAAATCCGATGCAACTGAGGCACAAAGAAAGGCCTTCATGGAAAGTGGGTATTTGTACCCTTTGGAATTGCGCGACGAATACCTCGACCGTATTTATGAAGCGGCTGAGACCTTAAAATTTACTAATAAGATTAGTGGAGATACGATTTACCTCAGTGAAATCAATCAGGAACTCTTAAAAAGTGGCGAACTAGACACTGTGGAGGGTACTTATTGGCTTTCTGGTGGAACTACAGAAAATCAAGAGTTAATTTCTTCGGACATCACGCAGCGTCTCGCGTTTGATCCATTTATTCTTAACTCGGTTGCTAAATATCTAGGTTCTACTCCTATTCATGTTGCCACAAACATGTGGTTGAGCGGGCCCTCAAAGAATCCCGCTGAGGTGTTGGCTAATGCGCAAGAGTACCATCAAGATTGTGGATTTTCTCAGTTTGTAAAAGTTTTTGTATACTTGAGTGATACATCAATTGATACTGGGGCTCATGCTTTTATTCGTGGTAGTTGTTTGTCTGACCCAGATAAGATGTTTGAGGATTACACTAGCTCTGAAAGGTTGTCAGAACAACAACTCAAAGAGAAGTATAAAGCCAAGGATTTTTCTACAATTACCGGCAACAGAGGAACCATAATACTCGGTGACACTTCGTGTTTTCATAAGGGATTACCAGTAGAAAAGGGGTCCCGATTGATTCTGAACCTAGAATACACGAGTTCGTTATTTGGATCATCAGTCCCATACTTTAACTCAGTTCCAAAACGTGAATATCTGGGTACTTCAGACAATTCAGTAGCAAAGAGAATATGTATGAATTACGATCCTGGTAAATTTGACGAATATTCGAACTATAACTCGAAATGGAAAAGCCTACTAAGACGTATGAAAAATAAAATTCAATCATCTATCGGAATTTCTTGATATGTTTCGTACCTATGAAACAAACCGAATAAAAGAATTTCTTAAGCAAGTAGGGTTCAGGCACCTCGGTTTTGGCAGGCCAGACTATCCCTATATGCTGGATCCAATTCAATTGACTTTTCTCGTTAATCAGGTGGATAATTTATATAGAGAGTTACAGCGTCCAATAAATATATATGAAATTGGCGTAGCTCGTGGCATGACTTCAGCATTTTTAGCGCAGCACATTATGTCAGAAAATTTACCTCACAAGATAAAGTGCTTAGATACTTTTTCGGGTTTCACGAGTGCCGATATGAAATTCGAAATACAAAATCGCCAAAAATCACGCTCGGAATTATTGGGGTTTTCTTACAATGATTATGATGTTTGGGTGAAGAACTTTTCTGCGATTGATTGCGTGGAGGCAATACAATGTGACGCGTCTTCATACAGCATTCCTGCAGATGAGGTTGTGGATATAGTTCTAGCGGATGTTGATTTATATTTACCTACAATAAATATTTTGAGGAATTTTTACCCAAGGGTCACCTGTGGCGGCGCAATTATAGTTGATGATGTGAAAGAGAATAGTTGTTGGGATGGCGCACATCAGGCTTATTTTGAGTTTTGCAAAGAGACTGATATCACGCCAGAATTGTTAGGACGAAAATCAGGAATATTGAGGAAGACAGTATGACCTTATTTTCAGGTGGCTGCACAAGATTACTGAAAGAGATACTGAATAGTGCCCGTTACTATCAGACCTACCGGCAACCTATGATCTTGGGTGCCCTACCCACTTTAAACAGTGCTAATACCTCTTTCAGGGCCTCGATTAAAAGCCCTACATCTATGGCGATGGACAGCCACCACGCTAGAACCTTGCGGCTGCGTCAGGCCATGACGACCACCCAGAATAAAAAACCAAATGCAGATGTTGATCACGCATTCAAAAAAAGATGATTAATAGGGAGTGAGTAAATTTGGATTTTAATCAAATAAAATTTCTCAATGCAATGCGTAAGGTCTTGCCAGAAAAGCCAGGCACGGCAGTAATCCATTCGGATCTTTCGCAGTTCAGATCAAGTGATCGGCATTTCAAGAGACAACTTCTATCGTCTATTTTGTCGCTAGTGGAAGGCGGTTGGACCCTACTATTTCCTTCTTTTACATTTAGTTTTTGTTCAGGTTCAATATATCAAAAGTTTAATTCAAAGTCAGAGACTGGTATCCTCGCAGATCTTGTATTTGAAAATATTTCTTCAGCACAAAGAACCAATCATCCTATCTATTCTTTTGTCGTATTAGGTGAAAACTCTGACTCCATATTAGCGTGTGAATCGGAAACTGTATTTGGCAACGGTTCACCTTTCGAATATTTAGAGGTAATTAACGCAAGTGTTGTTATGCTAGGTTGTGATTTTAATTATTGCACCCAGTTTCATAGATATGAGGAATTAAACAGGGTTGATTATAGGACATACAAGGTTTTTAAGGGTCTTTCTGATGTTGGACATGGCGAACATTTTGTAGAAGTAAAAATGTATGTACGAAACCTAGACTTAGGGCCTGAAAATGACTGGTCTCCGGTAATACAAGAGTTGGTTATTAGCAAGGCAATAAATGAGGTCAGTGTTTTTGGAGGCATAGTTTCTAGTGCAAGAATCAAAGACATACAAAAAGTATGTAACGAGCAGCTGGGGCAAAATCCGTTAATATACTTATCGAACAGCAATGAGGTTGCAAAGAAAATTGAAGATAAAAATGAAAGAAATATCCAAAGTAAGATTAAAATTTCAATTTTCAGCCATAAAAATGTAGACATAATCTCTGCTGGGTTGAAGGAACAAATAAATGATCACATTCCAGATCAAAACTTTGAAGTCAGCAATCCGCCTTATGGGCAAATGTATGCAAGCCTGATCGACAATAATAGTTCGTCTAATAGTGAGCCTCCGTTTGTTAAAATATTTTGTGATCGGCTAGAAGATATTCCTGGCTTCCATCCGGATAATTTTGCACAAAGCTTAGATTCAGTAAAACGGTATGTTGAACTTATAAGTGATTATCATCACTCAGTTGGTGGTTGGATTATAATCAATCGGTTTGCTCTTTTGAAGCCACCGACTATTGCTCAAGACATGTTAGAAGAAACCAAACTGTATGCTAGGGCAAACGATATCTTGATGAATAAATTTAATACATCTGAACAGGTTGCGTGGGTTGATGTTGGTGCAGAAATCGTAAGATATGGCGGCGTTGTGTTGGACCGACGATTAGAGTTCTTAGGTAATTTTGCATGGAGTGAAGAGTTTTCCCGTCATCTGTCATACACTTGGACATCACTATTAATTTCAATGTTGGGTAAGGATACTAGACTTATTGTTGTTGATCTAGACAACACCCTCTGGGGAGGCGTGCTCGGCGAAGACGGCATTTCTGGTTTGAAATTAGGCGGTGACTATCCAGGAAATGCGTTTAAAGCTTTTCAGTTGGCTTTAATAGAGCATTCAAAAAGGGGAGTTGCACTTTCAGTCGTCTCTAAAAATGATCAAGACTTGGCGCTTAAAGCTATGTCAAATTTACCAGATATGATAATACAGAAAAGTCATTTACAAGCTTACGAAATTAATTGGGAGCCTAAGTGGAAAAATATTATTAAAATAGCGAAAGAGTTAAATCTTGGCCTCGGCTCAATTTTATTTATCGATGATAATCCTGTAGAGCGCGAGCTAGTCCGTAGAAACCTACCTCACGTAAAAGTGCTACCGTTATCAAGTGACCCCACTGAATATGTTGATATCCTGGACACCTCGCCATACCTTCGCGCTGTCAGAACCACCAAAGAGGATATGGGCCGATTAAAAGAATTCTCATCCAGAAACGAGAGAAAAAATCTCCACGAAAAGGCCGCTAATTTAACAGATTTTTATAAATCTTTGGATATCAAGTTGCGATTGAACGCATTGGAAACTGGCAATGCTCTACGCGCAGCACAGCTATGTGTTAAAACCAATCAATTTAATACTACGACACTTAGATACGACCAAACAAAACTCTTCAACCTTCAGTCAGAAGGCCACGATGTTATAGTAATAAGTTATGAAGATAACTTTTCGCCCGCTGAGAATATTGGTGTCATCATTTTGCGCTATGGCAGTGGATGTGAAGCAATCATTGATCTTTATCTCCTTTCTTGTAGAGTTTTAGGCCGCGGTATTGAGACCATTATTCCAAAGCTGGTTATGGGAATTGCACTAGAAAAGGGCTATAAAATATTAAATGCCAAAATCGTTGAAACGGCAAGAAATACCCCATCAAGAGATGTGTATAAAAAATCTGGGTTTTTAAAAGGTCCCAAAAATATCTGGTATTCAGAACTTTCCATGCAAGAAATACCCTCTTGGATAGACTACAAAATTAATCTTTAGGTGAACTATGAAATATCAATTTGAAAACTTTTGTGTAGGCGATACAATTTCTTTTTCCAGAGTTTTTTCCCATAATGACTTCAGCGGATTTTCGAAATTAAGTGGGTATGAAAATCCGTTGCACCACGATAATGAATATGCTCAGGCCAGTGGGTACGATGATTTCATAGTTCCATTACATTTAATCATTTCCCCTCTTAGCCGGATAGCTGGGATGCATCTTCCCGGAGAGCCTTCACTTTATCTCAGTCATTCAGTTAGAGCGGTAAGCCCATTGAAGTATGGTGAGCCTATCATGTATTCAGGAAAAATTATTGCTAAAAACTCTTCTAAACGTGTCCTAACAATTAAAGTATTGGGAATAAGTGGTGTTAAAATAATCTTTGATGGAGAAATCCAGACACAAACGAGATTTGATTGTTGGGATCATCAAAAATATCCAACGTTGACAAAGGCCTCAGCGCAAAAACGCGTTTTGATTACGGGTGCATCAGGCGAAATAGCGGCATCAACTGCACGTCTATTTCATAAAAATGGATGGAACCTCATTCTACAAAGTAGAGACGAAAATTCAGTAAAAGTTGATAATTTCCCTGATAATCCGTCACAAAAAGTTGATTTGGTACAAGTTGATTTAAGTAAGAAGAATAGCTTAGCAGAGTTTGTGGACTATATACAGAGGGATGGTGGAATTTCTGCAGTCGTGCACACGGCGTCACCACCGGTCAGTGCACCGCTTAACGAACTGGTATCAGTTAATTATTCTGCCATGCGCTCAATCACGGAAGCTTTGCTGCCACAGATGTTAGCGAGACAGGAAGGAGTCCTGTTGTGTATTGGCAGCTCTGCAATGCTATCGTACGTGCCCGGCCTTGAGGATTATGCTGCAGCAAAATCAATGACGGCGTCTTATCTCGAAAAAATAAATAAAAAATTTAAAAGCTTTGGTGTTTATGGAAGAGTTCTTGCCCCGACATATGTTTCAACAAGATATTCGTCAGCATTTAGAGGACAAGCTCTATCGTTGATGCCTTACGAGGTAGCGGACGAGATCTTTGATATGGTTAAAAATTCCGTCCAATTTATGCGCAGGCAAGATATTGATACCGTTACAGACGGTGACTTCGGTTTTTCGTTTTCAACTACTGATAGTGGACAAAGTATTGTGTCTTTATCTCTACAAGATGGTCAAACCCAGCAATCACGACAAAAATTGGATGCCCCCCAAGAAAAATTAGTTGCTGCAATTAAAAGAATTTTACGTTCGGCACTCACAAATGAAATCGAACATGGTGGTATGGACAGCACTCCAGGTTGGGATTCTCTTGCGCAAATACAAATTTTATTGGAGGTAGAGAAGGAATTTAAAATAAAATTTTCTTCAAATGATTTTGAAAGAGTAAGGAATTTTTCTGGGATTTTGGAGATAATTACTCTTCAAAGTGGTCAAAGCAATGATCGGTAAAGAAATACACGATTTAGCCCATCGAATGTGGCCGATAAATCGAAGCATAACTGGAATTGGAGTTAGAGAAACACTTGAAATAATCGGAGAGTATTTACCGGGACTGAAAATTGGATCGATTGCAACTGGAACCAAAGCTTTCGATTGGAAAATACCAGAAGAATGGATTGTTCACGAAGCGTATATACTTACACCAGACGGCGAAAAAATTTGTGATTATTCTTTAAATAATTTGCACTTAGTTGGATATAGCAAGCCCTTTCGAGGAAAAATGAGCTTAAGTGAACTGAGAACATATCTTCACACATTGCCAGACCAACCTGAAGCTATTCCTTACATAACAAGTTTTTATGAAAAAATTTGGGGTTTTTGTATTTCGCACCAAGATTTTGTTGCACTGAAAGATGGTAATTATACGGTGGTTCTTAATTCAGAGCATTATGTAGGTGAACTCAATTATGGCGAGTTAATAATCCATGGCGAAACGGATAATGAAATTTTGTTAAGTAGCTATGTATGTCACCCATCTATGGCAAATAATGAATTGTCAGGTCCTACGACATTAACATATTTAGCAAAATGGCTTCAAAGTCTAGATGCTTGTCATTACACATATAGAATTCTGTTTGTTCCAGAAACCATTGGTTCAATCGCTTACTTAAGTTTGAACTTAGATGAAATGAAAAAAAATGTGGTTGCTGGTTTCAACATCACATGCGTTGGTGATGATAGAGCTTATTCATATCTACCATCCCGAAATGGTAAAACAATAAGTGACAAAATTGCAAAGCATGTTCTTAAATGGACTGATGATAAGTATGTAAGCTATACTTGGTTTGACCGCGGTAGCGACGAACGTCAATATTGTGCGCCAGGAATAGATCTGCCTATTGCTTCAATAATGAGGACCAAATTTGGCGATTACCCAGAGTACCACACCTCGCTTGATGATCTAAAAACTGTAGTTACACCTGAAGGGTTGAATGGTGGTTATTGGGTCCACCGAAAGGCCCTTGAAATTATGGAGAAAAATTTTTATCCAAAGGCTACGATGTTGTGTGAGCCTCAAATGGGTAAGCGTGGTTTATATCCAAATCTCTCGATAAAGGAAAGTTGTAAAAGTACAAGGCTCATGATGGACCTACTGAGCCAATGTGACGGTAGTCAATCTATTTTGGATATAGCCGAAATGCTAAATGTCCCAATTTGGTCGCTTTATGACATTGTGGACACATTACATTCATCGAATTTAATCGAATACTCACGGCATAGTAAGATTTAAGTGGCCTGTGCCAGGTTCCCAACGGTTACCTAAGTTAGGTTCTTGGTGTTCCATCTCCGGATGCTCACATTTTCACTCAAAGAATGTTTCGGTTCTGGGCAAAGTTGATGCCGAGTGATATTTGGCTCTGTACACATACCAGCCTGAGTTATGACTGAAATCAAATCACAAATAAAAGCGAATATTTTAAATGATGATACCATACGGACGACAAAGCATCACTGAAACTGACATAAAGAGTGTTACAGATGTTCTACGATCAGATTTTCTCACTCAGGGACCTGTTGTGCCTAAGTTTGAAAGTAAACTTTCAGAAATGACGGGAGCAAAATATGTAACTGCAGTAAATAGCGCCACGTCTGCACTACATATTGCGTGCTTAGCTCTGGACGTCGGACCGGGGGACATGGTTTGGACTGTTCCAAATACATTTGTCGCATCAGCCAATTGCGCACTCTATTGTGGAGCAGATATAGATTTCGTTGATATTGATCCCGAAACATCCAATATGTCTATTGAATGTTTGCGAACTAAGTTGAAGTTGGCGCAGAGCTCAGGAAATTTACCCAAGGTCATTATCCCAGTGCACCTGACGGGCGAGCCATGCGAAATGTTGCCAATAAAAAGACTTTCCGATGAATTTGGGTTTAAAGTCATTGAAGATGCGTCGCACGCCATAGGTGGAAAATATGCGAAGACAGCTATTGGAGCTTCAACTTATTCTGATATCACAGTGTTCAGTTTTCATCCCGTAAAAATAATAACTTCAGGCGAAGGTGGCGCGGCTCTAACTAACGACCAGGTTCTAGATCAGAAAATGAAGCTATTACGATCCCACGGGATCACTCGTGATCATGAGTTAATGACAAACCCCACAGATGCTTCATGGTATTATGAGCAGATTGATCTCGGCTTTAATTATCGTATGTCTGATATACTTGCTGCTTTAGGGGCGTCTCAACTAGACCGAGTCGATGATTATGTGAAAAAGCGTCACGAAATTGCGGCCGTATATGATAGAGGATTCGCAAGCAGTAATATGTTAACTCCCAAAAGAAATCCTGAAAATTTTTCAGCATTGCATCTATATGTTATCCGTGTTGATGCAACTGAGCATCAAGCAATTTTTAACGCGCTGCAAGATGAGGGTATTGGTGTGAATTTGCACTATATCCCGGTCCACACCCAACCCTATTACCAGAAATTAGGGTTTAATTGGGGTGATTATCCTAATTCTGAGGCTTATTACCGTCGGGCAATAAGCCTTCCAATATATCCGACGCTTGAAAGAGAGCAACAAAAATTTATCATTAAAATAGCGAAAAATTTGTGCGGTGGGTAAGGTGGTTTCAAAGCTCGCTCTTGGTACAGCGAATTTCGGATTAGATTATGGACTTAACAACGTTTCTGGTAAGGTATCAGATCATGAGTTATTTTCTATAATTGAGTTTGCATTGCAGTCAGGTGTAAAAACATTTGATACGGCTCAAACATATGGCGATAGTGAAGAGCGTTTAGGTCGATGTTCAAACTTAGAATTACAAATTATTACAAAAATTGGTGTTGGCCTAGATAAGGATTATCATAAAAATGCTGTGTCCACTTCCATTGAGACTAGTTTAAAAAACCTTAATGTTGACCGGTTGTACGCTGTTTTGCTGCACCAACCTGAATTATTGCTTGGTGTGAACGGTATCGAAATCTTAGCTGAGCTAAAGTTTTTAAAGAGCCAGAAAATGATTGAGAAAATAGGGGTGTCTATTTATTCCCCTGAAATTCTTCACGAAATTATAAATATTTTTGAGCCAGATATTGTTCAAGCACCATTTAATGTCTTTGATCAAAGATTGTATGTATCCGGTTACGCAGAACGATTAAAGTCTATGGGAGCCGAAATACATATTCGATCGGCTTTCTTACAGGGTTTACTCCTAATGAAAAATCATGAGTTACCTGCTCGGTTTCAAACGCGTTGGGCTGCAGTATTTGAAAGATGGTTTGCCCACCAAAAAGAGTTTGGGCACAGTGCACTCGAGATAGCACTGAGTTTTTGTTTAGAGCAATCATGGGCAGATAAGGTAGTTGTTGGTGTAGACAATGTTAAACAATTGCAACGTTTGGTTGAGATAGAAACACAGAGTATAAGTAATATTTTCGCGAGCTTTGCCGTGGAAGACGAACTTTTGATCACCCCATCACATTGGAATGAAATATGAAAATTGTTGCTATAGTTCAGGCCAGAATGGGTTCCACTCGGTTACCAGGAAAGGTACTTAAACGGTTAGGCAGTCGGTCCATCATCGAAGTATTGTTGGCCAGATTAAGCAAATCAAAAAAAATTAATTCTGTTTGGGTTGCGACGTCAATTAACGAAGAAAACAATATACTTTGTGAGGAACTCGAAAGGCTTGGATATGTTTATTTCAGAGGATCTGAAGAAGATGTTTTAGATCGCTTCTATCGTGCGTGTTTGGCATCGAAAGCTGATATAGTTGTAAGAATAACGGGTGATTGTCCGCTTGTAGATCCCGATGTTGTGGATGCTGTCATCGAACTTTATATAAAAAATAAGGTCGAATACGCCTCAAATATTAACCCTCCAACTTATCCCGATGGTTTAGATGTCGAAGTATTTTCAGCAAGGACATTAGAGTCTGCGCATATTAACGCTAGAGAGCCTTTTGATCGAGAACATGTTACCCCTTACATTCGAAATGGGGCGTTCACCTCATCAACTTTGATCAGAGAAGATGATCTTTCAAAATTTCGCCTTACGCTTGATCAAGTTGAAGATCTTCATCTTCTCAGAGATACTTTTGAGCATTTTTCGCCCGACATATATTTCAATTTTGAGAAAGCTGTAAATTACCTTTGTGAAAATCCAAAGGTCCTGAATATTAATAAAGAAATTAAGCGAAATAAAGGAGCCACTATTGGGGAAGGGCAACGGCTCTGGAAAAGAGCCAAGAAAGTCATACCAGGCGGTAATATGCTTTTATCAAAAAGGTCTGAAATGCATTTGCCAAATAACTGGCCGAGTTACTTTTCCAAAACTGCCGGTATTTCAACATGGGACTTAGATGGGCGCCATTATTATGACTATTACTTGATGGGAGTTGGCACTAATATTCTAGGTTATTCCCATCCAGAAGTTGATGCGGCCGTTTTTGACGTAATAAAAAGTGGAAATATGTCGACGCTTAATGCGCCAGAGGAAGTAGCTTTAGCAGAAAAATTAATAGAGCTTGATCCCTGGGCTGGAATGGTTCGATTTGCACGTTCGGGCGGTGAGGCCAATGCAATTGCCATTCGCATTGCACGTGCAGCGTCCGGTCGAGACGGCGTGGCTGTTTGTGGCTATCACGGTTGGCATGATTGGTATCTAGCAGCTAACCTTGCTGAAAATGATCAATTAGCAGGACATTTGTTACCCGGTTTGAGCACTCTTGGAGTCCCCAAGTCCCTCAAAGGAAATGTTCACGCATTCAATTACAATGACTTTCAATATCTTGAGCAGTTGGTAAAATCAAAATCAATTGGGGTGATCAAAATGGAAGTTATTCGAAACGTTGAGCCTTATGATGATTTCCTAAAGAAGGTGCGTCAGCTATCAACAGATAATAACATTGTTTTGGTTTTCGATGAGTGTACTTCAGGGTTTCGTGAGTGTTATGGAGGACTCCACAAGAAGTATGGGGTTTATCCAGACATTGCTGTTTATGGAAAAACGCTGGGTAATGGATATGCGGTATCTGCTGTTGTTGGTCGTGAAGAAATAATGCAATCGGCTCAATCAACATTCATTAGCTCAACGTTTTGGACTGAAAGGATTGGTTCAGCCGCAGCTTTGAAAACCCTCGAAGTGATGGAGAATGTAAAGCCATGGGAGCACGCGAAGCAAGTCGGTTATTGCGTGAGAAAGATTTGGTCCGACGTCGCGAACAAAAATAATCTAGAAATTTCAATCAATGGTTTACCAGCCCTGTCCACTTACGTGATAAATTCAGAAAATGCATTAGCTTATAAGACGCTTATAACGCAGGAATTTTTAAAGCGTGGATTTTTGGCTGGGACCACTCTGTATGCAAGTAACGCACACAGCTTGAATAAATTTGATGAATATGCAGGTATTTTGGACGATGTTTATGCACTGATAGCTGAGTGCGAAAATGGTCGTAATGTTGACGATCTATTGGATGGCCCAATTTGCCATGCTGGATTTAAGAGGCTGAATTAATATGGTTAGGCAGATCGTTATTCGGGCGGATGCATCAGAATTGATAGGAACTGGTCACGTCATCCGGTGTCTGACGCTCGCTGACGAGGCTGCTGACAGAGGATGGTCAGTTTGCTTTGTAATGAGGACACCTACGGAGAATATCGTTAAAAGGATTCTAAATTCGGGCCATAGTGTGCGACCACTATTCAACGACGAGCAACAAAAAGCAGTAAGTCGTGGTGCAATAAGGCACTCTCATTGGCTAGCAGTGACACAGGAAGTCGATGCTAGCCAAACAAGATCCGTCGTCCAAGAACTTAAAGCAGATTGGGTCATAGTTGATCACTATGCTTTAGATGCTACGTGGCATCACATTATTGAACAGAGCTGCGAAAAAATCTTTGTGATTGATGACCTTGCCGACCGTGATCTTGATTGTTCACTTCTACTAAATCAAAATATCAGCCCTTCAGCAGAAGCGTATCGCGGGAAAGTTTCCGCTAAATGTAAATGTCTAATTGGGCCAAAATACGCATTACTTAGAAAAGAATTTCAGGAATGGCGTAGTAGAAGTATCGCTCGAAGATATACAAAACCCTTAAAAAGGATACTAATCACTATGGGCGGCGTTGATGCCTCAAATTATACACTGCAGGTGTTACATGAGCTAGAGAAAAGTGATTTAGCCGCCAAATGTGAATTTATTGTCATTTTAGGACCTGCCTATCCACACAAAATCTACCTTGATAAATTCATAAGTTTGAGTAGGCTATCGATAAAATGCAGATTCGATATTAGGAACATGGCAGAGACAATGACGTATTCTGATATGTGTGTTGGCGCGGCCGGCTCAACATCTTGGGAGCGTTGTTGTTTAGGGTTACCCACACTCATTTTTTCAACCGCGGAAAATCAACTGGAAATTGCTTGTGCGCTTGAGGAGCATGGAATCTCGCTGATGTCCAGTACTGAGACCATCCGCGATGATTTCGATAAATTACTTAGACATGACAATTCTGTTTTACTTAAAAACTTAGTCGACAATGCAATGGCTGCTTGCGATGGACTGGGTGTTGTAAGGGCTGTTGATTACATGGAGGGCATAAATGAAAATTGTTATACTGAATTCAGATCCTAATCATCCAATCAACCCCCACCTCGAACGGTTGACTAGTGAACTAGTTAAACGCCATCAAGTGGAGGTAGTTAGGACAGCTAGTAAAATTTCTGGAGGTCAAATACTGTTTTTGGTCTCTTGTAATGTAAAGGTCTCACAATCAATTCTTGATAAATTTGAACATTGCTTAGTCCTGCACGCAAGCGATCTGCCCAAAGGTAGAGGATGGAGCCCACATGTTTGGGAATTAATTAACAGAAATAGCGAAATTACAGTTACAATGCTCGAGGCTCGTGATCGAATTGACACTGGCGATATATACGCAAAGAAAACAATTAAAATACCGCGATTGGCACTTTGGGACGAAATAAATACACTACTATTTTCTGCTGAAATTGATATGATAAAATTTGCTGTTGATAACTATCAAAAATTAGCAAGGGTACCGCAAAACCCGGAAATAACACCCACATATTACAGGAAGCGTACTCCTGCTGATAGTAAACTGGATATATCAAAATCTATAAGTGAGCAGTTTGATCTAATTCGTGTTTGTGATCCAAATAGATTTCCAGCATACTTTGAGATAGGTGCTGTGAAATACAAGTTGACTTTAGAAAAAATTTAAAATGACAAAAAAATTTAGTATTAATGATCGTGAAGTCAGTGGAGGAAAAACTCCATATATAATTGCTGAAATTTCTGCTAACCATAATGGCGATATACAGAACGCTTTTAAAATTATTGATATGGCAAAACGGTCCGGTGCCGATGCTGTAAAAATGCAAACTTATAGACCTGACACGATCACTCTCAACTCTCAGAAAGAAGATTTCTTAATTAAAGATGGGTTGTGGAAAGGACAAACTCTTTACCAATTGTATGAATGGGCCCACACTCCTTGGGAGTGGCATGCTGAGCTATTTCAATATGCAAAAGAAATTGGGATAACAATCTTCAGCACGCCCTTTGATTTCACAGCAATTGACTTGCTTGAAAAATTAAACACTCCGGCATATAAGATCGCCTCTTTTGAGTGCACAGATTTGAACTTAATAAAACGTGTTGCCAGTACGATGAAACCTATAATTATTTCGACTGGAATGGCAAATGTAGCTGAAATTCAAGAAGCTGTTGATACCGCATTAGAAAATGGGTCAGGCGAGCTTACTTTATTGCACTGTGTAAGTGGATATCCTGCTCCAGCTGGAGAATATAACCTCCTGACGCTTCGCGATATGGCAGATCGGTATGGAACAAACGTCGGATTGTCCGATCATACTCTAGACAACACAACAGCCGTCGCTGCGGTAGCATTAGGTGCCGTCATGATCGAAAAGCATGTGACGCTGGATCGTAACGGCGGTGGACCCGACGACAGTTTTTCTCTTGAAGAAGAGGGGCTAAGGAATCTGTGCTCTACGACAAAGACTGCATGGCATGCATTGGGCAAAGTGAACTATGAACGCACTGAAAGTGAAAAGGGTAATCTAAAGTTCCGCCGGTCATTGTACTTTGTACGTTCAATGAATGCCGGTGACACTATAACAGCTGACGATATTCGCAGCGTTCGTCCAGGTTATGGCCTTCCACCTAAGTTCTTTGACAAGCTTATCGGCACTAAGGTCATTAAAGCAGTAGAGAAAAATACAGCCGTCACGGAGAAAACTGTAAGAATTTCTCTTTTTTAGACTTCAGGTGACATGAAAATGATAGAAAATAAATTCTAACTAGAGCTCCCTCTATTTAATCTGCAAAGTGCCAATGGTGCTTATCGAAATACAAACTGGCGTCTATTTGGGCGAAGATGATATCATCCGCTATGAGGATATTTATAAAATTCCGTTGTTGGCCTTAGCTTCGTTGGTTTGAAAGTGTATTTTTTAGATAGCACATAATGCGATTAAGGAGTTAAAAAAATGAGAGTACTAGTGACGGGTGGCACTGGATATATAGGCGCCCACGCCTGTGTTGCATTGCTACAAAAAGACCACGAAGTGTTAGTATTGGATAATTTATCAAATAGCTCTCCAGTCGTTATTGACCGAATACAGCTAATCACAAAACGGTCAATTGAATTTATTGAGGGCGACATTCGGGATCAGGCGCTCTTATTGAAAGTAATGAGCGAATTTAAGCCTGAAGTGGTTATGCATTTTGCAGGATTAAAGGCTGTAAGCGAAAGTGTGCAGCACCCGTTGCAATACTATAACGTAAATGTCTGTGGCTCTCTTGAGCTTCTTAAAGCTATGGAAACTTCTGAATCTAGCCTATTCATTTTTTCTTCCTCAGCAACCGTTTACGGTTTGCCAGAGTATTTACCTTATGATGAAAATCACCCTACAGTGCCTACAAGCCCATATGGCCAATCAAAATTGATGGTTGAACGCGTATTACGGGATTGGGTTAAAGCAAACAAGAACCGGAGAGCAATATGCCTGAGATATTTCAATCCAGTGGGTGCTCATATATCGGGATTAATTGGAGAGGATCCAAAAAATATTCCTAATAACTTGATGCCCCTTCTTGTCCAAACCGCTTCTGGTAGGCGAGCACGCCTCTCTATCTTTGGAAATGACTATGACACGCGTGACGGCACTGGTGAGCGTGACTATATACATGTCAGTGATCTTGCTAACGGCCATTTACTGGCCTTGGAGAAACACGGGCTATTAGATCATTATCAAATTATAAATTTAGGTACCGGTTCAGGAACTACAGTGAAAGAATTAATCGCAGAATTTGAGATTTCTACGAAGAAGAAAATAAAAATAAAAAAAATGGGGCGCCGTCTAGGTGATATTGCTAAATTTTACGCTGATCCAAAGTTAGCGGCTGAGCTTCTCGACTTCAAATGTGAAAAATCAATTTCAGATATGTGTATCGATAGTTGGAATTGGGAAAAACAAAATCCCCACGGATATTGAAACTGGAAGGCCTTTGCCGATTTGTTTAGAAACGACATGCCAGTATTAATATCGACAATTTATTACGCAATACAATATTGCGTTCGCCGACTGCTTTGAAAGTGGAGATAGACGCAGATGTGCGTGATGCGGGCATGCAGGGACCGCCAGAGACGCTAAATCGGTTTGAGTCATGGCAATATCTAGGAAACTGAATCAAAGCTGTTGACACTAAGATGGCATACATCGAACTTGGATCATCTTAAGAAAAAGGATACTGTGAAAGCTTCGATGGACGGGTGCGGGATGAATTGTTGAACGGTGAAAATTTCACTCGATGCGCATAGCCCAGATTACTATCGAAGAATAGAAAAAACATTACAATACTAAGCGAGCAAACAGTGCATTGGGCTAACGCCCACCAGCCCCTGAGACCATCATAACGATGGAACAAAGGCAGGGATCATGCACTAACTTTAAAACGGTTACAGCGGTCGGATTTTGACAGATGCAAGCAAACCAAATGGCGCCCCGCGCAAGCTGATGGATGTGACCAGACTTAAATCCATGGACTGGCAGGCCAAGATTTCACTGAAGGATGGTGTGTCTGAAACCTACAGTTGGTTTTTGCACAACAACCAAAGCTTAAGAGGTTAATCTATGACGCGAATTACGCCAATTTTGCTCGCAGGTGGCTCCGGTACTCGACTTTGGCCAGTATCCCGCAAGAGCTACCCTAAGCAGTTTTCGTCACTTTTAGGCGATGAAACCCTGTTTCAAAGCAGTGTCAAGCGCTTGGTCTCATCTCCAGCCGTGCATTTTGATGCACCTGTTACCATGACCAATTCAGATTTTCGCTTTATCGTTATAGAGCAGTTGCAAGGCGCGGGTATTGATCCCGGCGCGGTTTTGATCGAGCCGGAAGGCCGCAACACGGCTCCAGCGGTTTTGGCCGCGGCAATTTATGCCTGCAAGCGTGATCCAGAGGCTACGATTTTGATTGCGCCTTCCGACCATATTATCCCCGACACTTTGGCCTTCCACGCGGCGATTTGTGAGGGGTTGAAGGAAACGGCAAACGGGCGGATTGTCACCTTTGGTATCACTCCAACACGGCCTGAAACGGGTTACGGATATTTGGAATTGTCGGCGGCCTCATCTGGCGGCGCAGTGCCCCTGAAGCGATTTGTTGAAAAACCCGATACTGAAGCGGCCAAAGCGATGCTGGACGCTGGGACCTATCTTTGGAATGCCGGTATTTTCCTGTTCCGCGTTAAAGATATAATTGCCGCCTTTCAGGCCCATGCGCCAGAGTTGATGGACCCAGTGAGTGATGCCATTGAGCAAGGTCACGTAGACCTCGGCTTCTTCCGGCTTGCAGCTGAACCATGGGCGAAATGTGAAAATATCTCCATAGATTACGCAATCATGGAAAAAATCGACACGCTATCGGCAGTTCCTTATTCGGCGGGGTGGAATGATCTTGGCGGATGGGATGCGGTTTGGTTGGAGCAAGGGCCTGACGCTGAAGGCGTGGTGACCAGCGAAAATGCCACAGCCATTGAATGCCAAAATGTGTTGTTGCGCACAGAAAATGAGTCCCAGCACCTCGTAGGTTTGGGGCTGGAAAATATCATTGTGATTGCAATGCCAGATGCTGTTTTGGTGGCCCATAAAGACCGCGCGCAGGATATTAAGGAGGTTGTGTCCGCGCTCAAAGCCAAGGGCGTGCCTCAGGCTGAAACCTTCCCGAAGGATCACCGCCCTTGGGGCTGGTTTGAGAGCCTTGCGATGGGTGGACGCTTTCAAGTGAAGCGCATTCATGTGCTGGCGGGCGCTGCATTATCCTTGCAAAGCCATCACCACCGATCAGAACACTGGATTGTGGTGGAGGGGACAGCCAAGGTCACGGTTGACGACAGCGTGACACTTTTGACTGAGGGGCAATCTGTTTATATCCCACTCGGAGCTGTGCATAGAATGGAAAACCCCGGCAAAGTGCCGATGGTGCTTATTGAAGTGCAGACAGGCGTTTATTTGGGCGAAGATGATATTATCCGCTATGAAGATATTTATGACCGAAACTAACATCAATCAAAAAGGCCAACGCCATTTGTCTGGCAAAATAGGCTATGATAATGACTGCTGATCCCATAATTGAGCTGTTTCGGGCCAAAAAAGTTCTCATTACCGGTGGCGCCGGGTTCGTAGGCACGCATTTGGCCCAGAAGCTTGTGGCAGCATCT
>Ga0209710_1001173_pt1 | contig 20812 bp, 19 predicted proteins | sample ArcticOcean_MG_C_5_FD_187436 | JGI IMG/M metagenome (GOLD analysis project Ga0209710, IMG submission 187436) | Marine microbial communities from western Arctic Ocean - ArcticOcean_MG_CB4_138 (SPAdes) (version 2) | ecosystem: Environmental > Aquatic > Marine > Oceanic | place: Arctic Ocean...
GACTATCTTTTCTTCCCCAAGGGTCTTTATCATCATTTCCATTCCAAGACATTTTATACTGCTTCCTTTATTTTTAATTCTTTGTTTTTTAATACATTGAAACCTTCAATGAGCTTTAGTTCAGAAAGTTCATCGGTCCCAATTTCTATGTGCAATTGTATCAGACCTGCATCGTTTGTTGTTTCTTCAATTACACTTTTAGACGAATAAAGTTTTGATCTCAACTCTCCAAGGGCTGGTTGCAGGGTTACCCATCCTTTGTAAATTCCTCCTCTTAGAAAGATATTGATAGAATCCACCAATTCATCTAAACCCTCGTTGTTTTCAGCCGAAACCCAAATTTCTCCATCAACTGGCTTTGACAGTTCTGCAAAGTTTTTAATCCCTGCTTTATCACTTTTGTTATTAACTCTTAAAATGGGTAAATGAGATAAGGATAATTCACTCAATAACTCTTCAACCTGATCAACTTTGAAGCGATAATCTTCATCTGCAATATCAACAACGTGCACCAAAAGATCAGCAGAACGCAACTCATCTAGAGTGGCTTTAAAAGACTCTATTAGTTGAGTGGGTAGGTCAGAAATGAATCCAACCGTATCGGAAAACAATATAGAGCCGAGTTCGGGTATTGCATTTTTTCGAGTGACCGAGTCAAGGGTTGCAAAAGGTTTGTCTGCGATGTATTGAAGATTTTCAGTAAGAGAGTTAAACAGAGTTGTTTTACCTGCATTGGTGTAGCCGACCAAAGCAGCCAATTTATTTCTGCTCTTCTTTCTGGAGTATCTGTTAACTTCTTTTTGTTTGTGTGTTTTATCAAGTCTTTTCTTGATGGTCCTTATTCTATGACCCACCAACCTTCTGTCAGTTTCTAATTGTGTCTCTCCAGGACCTCTCAATCCTATTCCACCCTTCTGCCTTTCTAAGTGACTCCAGCCTCTGACCAGACGAGTGGATAAATGGGTAAGCTGAGCAAGCTCTACTTGCAATTTTCCTACATGACTAGATGCCCTAGAAGCAAATATGTGAAGAATTAATCCAGTTCTATCCAAAACCCTAGCTCCGAAGAAAGTTTCTAAATTCCTCTCTTGAGACGGGGACAAATCATGATTGATAATTACAAGATTTGCACAAAGTTCTTTGACCAGTTTTTGTATTTCTTCAGCTTTGCCTTTCTTTAAAAAAAGACTGGCACTTGGCTTGTCTAATTTCCCAGTAACCTTTGCTACGACTTCCGCTCCGGAAGAAATTGATAGCTCTGTAAATTCACTTGAAGAATTTAAAGGAGATTCAGTTTTATTAAAATTAAAAAACTCAATGTGCACCAGAATAGCTTTTTGAGTTGCTTCTGTAGTGCTATGCATTAATTGATAATTTATTTAAAATATCTGAGACCATATTTTTTGAATTCTCTTTGAGCCAGATAATATCATCCCAACTCTTAAGCCAAGTCATTTGTCTTTTAGCCAGTTGGCGTGTTGCGGTTATACCTTTAAATATCATCTCGTCGTAGCTTATTTTACCATCTAAATACTGACAAATCTGTCTGTAGCCAACACTTTTCATGGAAGAAGATTCTTGGTCCACCCCTTCAATGTTTAAAATGCCCTCTACTTCATTCACAAAGCCATTTTCAATCATTTCATGAAACCTACTAGCAATTTTCTCTCTATGCAATTCTTTATTTTCAGGCTCTAAACCAAATTGCTTTATTTTATAATTTGAAAGTCTGCTATTTCTTTCTTTTTTACTGTCCTTATGCCAGTCAGATAAAGTTTTTTTTGAAGACATGAAAACCTCCAACGCTCTCAAAATTCTTTGAGAATCATTAGGATGTATTCTGTTCCCAGATTCGGGGTCTACCTTTCTAAGTTCACCATGCATATACTCCAGGCCTCTTTTTTCAGATTCTTCTTTTAATCTTTCTCTAATAGCAGGATCTGTTTTAGGCATATCAGAAAGCCCACCCAGAAGAGAATGGAAATAGAGCATAGTTCCACCAACCAGAAGGGGTAATTTTTTTTTCTCGGTAGCTAAAAGGATTTCATCAAGAGCATCTTGATTAAATGAAGCTGTAGAATAAGATTCTGCAGGTTCCAATTTATTAATTAATTTATGTGGGAATCTTTCTAATAGGTCTTGTGAAGGCTTTCCACTTCCTATATCGAGCTGCTTATAAATCTGAACAGAATCTACGCTAATAATTTCTGAATCTATTTTCTCAAAAAGGGCAAAGGCTAAATTGGTTTTTCCTATACCAGTTGGACCCATTATTGATACAAGAGGAATAGTTTCTTTCAAGTAAGTGCTTATTTAATTTATCTTTTTATTCTAACAACCCTTCTTGGCAAGTCATAAATCATTTGTTCTCAAATAACCTTTATAGAGCGTCTTCGTTTAATTCACCCGTTCTAATTCTTACAACTTGCTCTAGTTCAGAGACAAAGATTTTTCCATCACCGATCTTTCCAGTATTTGAGGTATTAGCTATTGCATCTATTACCGCCTCAGCATTCTCATCACTTACAGCTACTTCTATTTTTGTTTTAGGTAGAAAATCTACTACATATTCTGAGCCTCTGTAGAGTTCAGTGTGCCCTTTTTGCCTTCCAAAGCCCTTTACATCGGTTATGGTTAAACCGTTAACTCCCACTTCAGATAAAGCTTCTCGAACTTCATCTAATTTATATGGCTTTATTACTGCTGATATTAATTTCATAAAAACTCCTAATTACTTACTTCCTATTTTTATCATATTTAACTTTCGTTAAAAAATCTAAATAACTTATTCAAGATTTAAGTTTTAACTTAAATCGTAACTCCTTTCTTCGTGCTCGGTAACATCAAGACCTACATATTCTTCCTCTTCACTTACCCTAAGATCAGTAAAGAGGCTTACAAATTTAAGAATTGTCCAAGAAGCTACTGCTGTCCATGTACCTATGACTGCTATTCCTTTAAGTTGGATAATAAGTTGGCTCACAGGGCTGCTGTTTGCTTGATCTGATAGACCTGCAGCTGCAGAACCTAAAAATCCATCTTCCAGTCCTAAAAAACTGAGCATTAAAATACCCACCATTCCTCCAACTCCATGAACAGGGAATACATCCAGCGTATCATCTATACGAAATGTTATTTTGACTAGCTGAGTTGCATAAAAACAAACAAATCCAGCCAACAATCCTATTAACAAAGCTCCTTCGGGTCCTACGGTTCCTGCTGCAGGAGTTATAGTTGCCAAGCCAGCTACCATACCTGTGGCTATGCCTATTACTGTGGGTTTGCCCATCTTAACCCACTCTATTCCCATCCAAGTTAGTGCTCCGACGGCAGCACTTATATGGGTTACCAACATGGCCATTCCAGCTGAACCGTCAGCAGCTACAGCGCTTCCAGCATTAAAGCCAAACCAACCAACCCACAGCATAGCCGCACCCATAACAACCATAGTTCTGTTGTGCGGTGGCATAGGTGAAGAAGGAAAACCCTTTCTAGGACCGAGAACAATTGCTGTAACCAGAGCCCCAATTCCGCAAGTAAGATGAACTACCAGTCCACCTGCAAAATCCATAACGCCTATCTCAGATAAATACCCTCCACCCCAGATCATATGACATGCTGGTAGGTAAACCACCGTAAACCAGAGAAGGGAAAATAAACACATGGCTCCGAATTTCATCCTCTCAGCAAAAGCACCTACAACAAGCGCAGGAGTGATAATGGCAAAAGTCATTTGAAACATTACAAAAACTGATTCCGGTATTGTTCCAGTCATAGAATCCCTTTCTACCCCCGATAAAAACATTGCACTAAGATCACCTATAAAAGCTCCGTCTCCTTTGAATGCCAAACTGTAACCGTAAACCACCCAAGCTACGGATACGATGCAGGCAATTGCAAAGCACTGAATTAATACGGAAATAGCATTTTTACTTCTTACAAGGCCTGCATAAAAGAGTGCCAATCCCGGAAGCGTCATAAAAAGTACAAGAGCTGTAGATGTTAATATCCAAGCCGTATCTCCGCTATCGAGGGTATCTGAAAAAATAGGTAAGGAACTTAATACCGATATCACACCAATCAAAATCTTTTTAGTCATTGCATTTCCCCATAGTTTTTTCTTAATTATATGCAAATTACGTGCCATTACTAATATAAGATTAAAAACTATGAAAAGCTGATTGCTGTAGTACCTTAAGTACTAGTAAAAAAATTTATTGGTGCAGTTTATAAAAAAACGCACCAATAAGAAGCATCCTTGGTTTACCTAAAAATATGGTGGGCTTTTTTTGCTAAGGCCCACCATATTAAAGCGCAACTTAAAACCTTATTTAAAATCTGGATAAGCTTCTACACCTATCTCAGCTTTATCTAAGCCCATTTCTTCATCTTCCTCAGATGCTCTTATACCAACTGATAAATCTATGAGTTTCAGTACAAGGTAGCTGGTAAAAAATACCCAGCTGAAAATGATTAATGCACCCAGGAACTGTGTTCCGAAAGCTCCAGCACCTGATAATGGTGTTGCCATGATGCCCCAAAGTCCTACTACGCCATGAGCAGAAATAGCGCCTACTGGATCATCAATTTTGAACTTAGAATCTAAGATAATCACTGAGAAATAGACTATGGCTCCGCCTACAAATCCTATAAGAGTTGCTAATCCAGCACTAGGAGTGTCTGGGGCTGCCGTAATAGAAACTAATCCAGCAATCGCTCCATTAATGGCCATAGTGACATCGACTTTTCCGCTCATAAGTTTACAAGCCAATAACGCTCCTATAACTCCACCTGCTGCAGCTGTATTGGTATTTAAAAATATCTGACCAACGGCTATTGCATCTCCTGCAGTGTGTATAGCTAATTGCGAACCGCCATTAAAACCAAACCATCCAAGCCATAAAACTAAAGCTCCTAGTGCAGCTAGAGGTATATTTGAGCCAGGGATTCCAATTACAGAACCGTCTTTTCCATATTTTCCTTTTCTAGGTCCTAAGATTAAAACAGCTGCTAAAGCTGCTGCTGCACCACAAAGGTGAACAACACCAGATCCTGCAAAATCTGTATAACCTAAAGCATCAAGTCCTCCTCCGCCCCATTTCCAATAACCTTGGACGGGATATATAAATCCAGTCAGGACTATTGCAAAAGCGAAGAAAGGCATTAATTTCATTCTTTCCGCTACTGCTCCCGAAACAATCGACATTGCAGTTGCTACGAACACTACTTGGAAGAAAAAATCAGATGCTTCTGAATAAGAACCATAAGACATGTCTTGAGACTCCATGCTCAGCCCAAGATAAGCTGTACTAAATCCTGGTATCCATGCAGAGATTGCAGCGTCACCTGGGTACATAATAAAAAAACCACACGTAAGATACATAATGCATGCAATAGCAAAAAGTCCCAAGTTCTTGGTAACTATTTCTGCTGCATTTTTAGATCTTACCAATCCAGCTTCTAACATTGTAAATCCTGCTGCCATCCACATGACGAGGGCTCCACTCATTAGAAGATAGAAAGTATTGAGGGCAAACTCTATTTCAGTCATATTAACTCCTTTATTTATTGATTAAATTGCATCGTCATCTAGATCACCTGTACGAATTCGTACGAGCTGGTCTAGTGAAGAAATGAATATTTTTCCATCACCAATTTTGTTTGTATTGGCAGAAGAAACTATTGCTTCTAGGACCGATTCGACATCGGCATCGGAAACAGCTACTTCTATTTTAGTTTTAGGTAGAAGATCAACTTCGTATTCAGAACCTCGATAAAGTTCTGTGTGGCCTTTTTGCCTACCGTAACCTTTGACATCAGTTAAAGTCATTCCAGTAACACCCACCCTAGTTAGTGCTTCTCTTACCTCTTCTAGTCTGAACGGTTTAATAACCGCGGTTATTAATTTCATCTTACCTCCTGTTATTTATTTAACTTACAACCAATACATGCAATTTATGTGCCAATAATTATCAATAGAATTAACAAGAATTTGTTTAAGGTTGGTGCTGAATAATAAATTTGTGCTCTTTTAAGGAGCAAAAACCTAGTCTCAATAAGAAAATAGTTTTTTCAAACTAAGCTAAAATTTTCTAAAGTTTATTTACTAAAGAGTGGCGAGTTAAAATCCTAATAGAACGGGATTAAGTTTTTCCAGGATTAGGTTCAATGAACCTCGGTTTTTTATAAAGACTTTATTGGCTGACTCCCCTGATATTCTTCTATTGTCCTCATTTTCTATTAAATCAAGAAAGTAAGAAGATAAATCTTGGCTGCTAGTAATGATCTTAAGAGCTCCAACAGATTCGAGTTCAAGAGCTATTTCTTGAAAATTTCTTAAACTAGGACCTGAAATTATAGGAAGAGATAACGAAGCGGGTTCGAGTAAATTTTGTCCTCCGTGATCAATCAAACTGCCTCCGACAAAGGCAACATCTGAAAGAGAATATAGAAAACTTAACTCTCCCATCGTATCGCCTAGAAGAACATCGGTACCTTCACTTACGTCTTGTTTCTTTGATCTTAGTGAAACTTTTAGATTATTGCTCAATACCAACTCAAGAACAGCTTCGAATCTCTCAGGATGTCTGGGAACCAAAATTAAAAGCGGGTTATTGAGTTGGCCTTTAATTTCATTGAAAGCATCTAAAATAATCTTTTCTTCTGGATCGTGAGTACTTGCAGCTATAAGCACTTCTCTGCGCTGGCCATTAACAGACCATTCGGATCTTATGTTATCAATGATACTGTTTATCTCATTTGGAATATCTTGGTCAAACTTTAAATTACCGCACAAGAATACTTCTCTGTTGGCAATCTCTTTAAATCGAGAAGCATCGGATTTGTATTGAGCCAAGATAATGTCTATGTTGGCAATGACTGGAGAAATTAAAGATTTAAATCGAAGGTATTTGATTTTAGATTTCTCAGATAATCTAGCATTAACTAAAGAAGAGTAAATACCCCTTTCTTTGCATGCAGAAATTAAGTTTGGCCAGATCTCAGTTTCTAGAATTATTAACATCTTAGGATTCCATTTATCTAGAAATTGATTAATACAGATCGGTAAATCAATAGGAATGTATTGATGTTTTACCCTACTGCCCATTTTCTTCAATAAAAGATCTGATCCAGTAGGTGTAGTCGTCGTTACCAAGAATTCCATTTCAGCATAGTCCTGCATTAGTTTTCTTAACAAAGGAATAGAGGCATTCACCTCCCCTACGGAAACTGCATGAATCCAAATAATCTTCTTATTTTTAGAAGGGATAAGTTTGCCAAGTCCCAAGCGCTCATTCCATCGAAATAAATAATCTTTATTGGAAGCACCTCTTATCAAGAGTCTTATAAAATAGACAGGAATTAGAAAATACAACAGGACCGTGTAGATAAATCTCGGCATTTGACTATGCTAACATAGTGAATTCGCAACAATCGACAAATTAAATTTATATAAATGATTATCGTTACTGGTAGCAATGGGTTCATAGGCTCGAACTTAATAAAAGAACTGAACAAGAATCAGAACACTGAAATTTTAGCCGTAGACAATCAAAAAGATCCAGAACTTCAAAAAAATATAATTGACTGCAACATCCATGAATTTTTTGATATAGATGAATTTTTAGGCAAAGTCGAAAATGGTGAATTTGATAATAAAAATATAGAAGCTATATTTCATCAAGGTGCTTGCTCCGACACAATGGAATGGGATTCAGAATATTTGCTAAAGAATAATTTTTATTACTCTAAAACTTTGTTGAATTTAGCAGAAAGAATAAATGTACCTTTTATCTATGCCTCCTCAGCTTCGGTGTATGGCAGTGGAAAAATATTTAAAGAATCTAAAGAGAATGAAGATCCCATAAACCTTTATGCTTTCTCTAAATATCTATTTGATCAATTGGTAAGAAAACGTCTAAAGAGCAACACATCTCAAATTGCAGGAATGCGGTATTTCAATGTGTATGGGCCTAATGAATCGCACAAAGGAGGCATGGCCAGTGTGGCCTATCATCTTCATCAACAACTCAAGACGGGAGATAAAGTTAAGCTCTTCGAAGGAACAGATGGTTACGGAAATGGAGAACAGCGTCGCGATTTTATTCATGTAGAAGACGTGGTTAAAGTAAATATTTGGCTCTTGAATAATTCAAACGTTTCAGGAATATTCAATGTTGGTACCGGGAGGAGTCAAACCTTCAATGAAGTGGCAAAAGCAGTCTTGGAATGGAATCAAAAAGGATCCCTAGAATACATACCTTTTCCAGATAAACTCCAAGGTTCCTATCAAAGCTATACGGAGGCCGACATCTCTAAATTAAGAAACGCGGGTTATTCTGAGAATTTCTTAGATGTGTCAATTGGTGTTAAAAAATATTTAGATACCCTTAAAAACTGGCCAAAAAATGAATACTGAAACAACCACTCCCTTTAACGAAAACCCTAAGTTTTCATTGAATCTAGTTCATCCAAGATATTTTCTAACCTGGCTTGGAATGGCTATTCTTTATTCGTGCAAGAATCTTCCGTACTCTTTAATCACTAAGATTGGCAGTTTCCTTGGCCTTCTGATGTTGAAACTTACCCCTCACAGAAAGGAGATTACTCAAACAAACTTGAAGGTTTGTTATCCAAATAAGACTGAGGATGAGATTGATGATTTGGTTAATAAGAATTTTCAAAATTTGGGAATAGGCTTGTTTGAAATGGGAATAGCCTGGTGGTCATCTACAAAAACAATAAGATCGTTACAAAATAAATTTATAAATAAAGAATTATTAGAAAATACTCAAAACAACAAAGGTACTCTTGTTTTATTGAGGCACTCTACTCACATTGAGTTAGACGTTCGGCTAATGTGTTTGGATTCTGAACTAGGAGGGATGTACAAATCTCAATCCAATGCAGTGGTTAACTACTTGATGATAAAAGCAAGAAACAGATACGCTAAAGGTGCTGTTGATAACCACGGAGCAAGAAAGGCTATAAGCTGGATGCAACAAGGTTATAATTTTATGTATGCTGCTGATCAAGATTATGGCATTAAAGTCTCTGAGTTTATTCCTTTTTTTGGCGTCCCATCTGCTACCGTTACATTTCCAGAAAATCTCTCAAATACAGGTATTAAAGTTGTTCTAGCTGATGTCTCAAGAAATGCGTCAGGGTTTGATATTGAAATTCATGAAATAAGCCCTAAGACGGAAAAAAATCAATTTTTAAGAGAGATGAACGAATGTTATGAAAATATTATTTCTACATCTCCTGATCAATACCTCTGGATGCATAGAAGATTTAAAACAAGACCGGATGGTCAAAGTGCGATCTACTCTAAGTGGAAGAGCAGGGATATTAAAAGGCAAAAAAGAAGAGAGCAAAGAGATTAAGACGGGTCTTTTTTCATTCTCTGTATTTTTTTTGTTGTAGATAAGCCCTTGACCAAAGGAATTGTCTTAACTTCTCCTTTATTCTTAAGAACAAAACTTGATCCAACTATATCTTTAGTCTTATAGTCGGCTCCTTTGACCAAAACATTGGGTTTCAGATATTTGATTAAATTTAGCGGAGTTTCTTCAGTAAACGGCACAACCCAGTCAACACACTCCAAAGCTTTGAGTATCGTCATTCTTTCCTCAAGAGAGTTAATTGGTCTTTCTTTACCTTTGAGTTTTTTCACTGATGAATCTGAATTGAGACCTACAACAAGTTTGTCACCAAGTTTTTTAGCTGCTTGAAGATACGTAACATGACCTGCATGCAAAACATCAAAACAACCGTTAGTAAAAACCACCTTCATGGAATCTTTTTGTGATTGCTGGCAAAGTTTTTTTACTTCAGCTTTAGATAAATTACCTTGGGAGTAAAAAGAATTCTTAAGTTCAGATAAAGTTGGCGTTGCCGTTCCTGACTTACCCACAACTATACCGGCTGCGATATTTGCTAATTTAACTGAATTGGCAAGATCAAAACCACTAGAAATTGCTGAAGCCAAACTGGCTATTACAGTATCTCCTGCTCCAGAGACGTCAAAGACATCTTGAGCCTCAGTAGAAAAATCATCCCTTTTAATTCCAGATTTATTCTTCTGAACCAACGTCATTCCTTCAGATCCTCTTGTAATAAGCAGCGCTTGAAGATTTAAATCAGACAACAGTTTCTTAGCTTTTTTTGTAAGATCTGAATCAGAAGAAACCTTACCGACAGCTGTTACAAACTCTGAATAATTTGGAGTGATTATAGAAGCACCCTTATATTTAGAAAAGTCTTGTCCCTTAGGATCAACTAAAACGAACACACCCTTCTTTTTAGCTTCTTTAATAAGATAAGGAATATCCTTTAAAGTTCCTTTTCCATAATCTGAGATAATTAATGCAGTTGCTTTGGTGGAAGAAATATTTTTATTAAAATTTATTTTAGTTGATTTCCAATCCTGCTCTGAAAATTCTTCTTCAGAATCAATTCTGATCAATTGTTGTTTTGAGGCTAGTAATCTCAGTTTAGAGATGGTTGGAGAAAGAGAAACAACAAAAGAACTTTTTATTTTTTTGTATTTAGCAAGCGCCTTCAATTCCTTGGCATTATCATCTTTGCCTACAACGCCTTGTAAAAAAACCTTTGAACCCAGAGAAGAAACATTGGAAGCCACATTAGCTGCTCCGCCCAACCTTACTTCTTCAGATTGTGGTTTTAAGACAGGAACAGGAGCTTCAGGAGATACTCTACTCACATTTCCGTGTATGTATTTATCGAGAACAACGTCGCCGATGACCAAGACATTGCCGTCTTTTAAGAGATCAAGATTCATTTCACCACTTCCTACTATTTATTTACTCATGAATGAGTGCATGCGGTCAATGAGGGTTTCAGAAAATTCCATAGGCAAGAAATGTGAAGAACCTTCAAAATATTCCAACTCCCAATTCTTACCCAATTTTTTTAGTGCTTTTCGGGCTTGATCTGAAAAAGTTGATCCGTAGCCTCCACAAGGTACGTAGCAGGGTATTTCTATTTTTTTTAAGTACTTCCAAGTGTCCATTGAAGAAGATCTAAAAGTTGCACTCTCCCAAGCAGGTGAACAAGTAAGCTCAATACCGCCTCCAGGCCTCTCTTTTGTTCCACCAACTAAATAGTCTTCTATCCACTGTCTGTCCCATGTTGAAAAAGCTCCTTTACCAACATAAGAATCAACAGCCTTATCTAAACCTTCAAAATTGAACCTTCGTTTAGCAGCCCCATCCGCTATCGATACTGTTTTAAAATTTATTCCTGATAGAAATCGATATTTCAGCGCCTGAAATGGACTCCACAGTACGGGTTCAATCATAATTAATTTCTTAACTTTATTTTGCCTAAGAGAGGCCACTTTAGCAGCAATGACAGCTCCCATAGAATGGCCTCCACAGATTACCGGGCCCTCTGTTGAGTCTACTAACTCTAGTGCGTCTTCTACAAAGTCATCCCAAGATTTTAGCTCTTCGGGATTGGCATTGGCCTTTGAAAATCCGTGTCCACGTTGATCCATAGCAATAATCTTAAGTTTATTATTAAACTTAAGATTCAAAGAATTAAAAAGTTGGTTATATGTAAAAGCATTAAAGCCTGTTGCGTGAAAAAAAATAAAAGTTCCATTTTCTGGATTAATGCATTCGTTGGTCATTAACGAAAAATTCTCTTCTTTTTTAGTACTGAATTCTGTTCTAATCATATAAGTGAACGCATGCTCTCATATTTTTGTTAGCATTTCCTAAAATAATTATGAATTTATCAATTGACCCTAAGACAGTAAAAGGCTTCTTAGACCCTGAAGAAGGTGAAGCTCTTTATAATAATGCTCTGCTTTACAGCTTAAAAGGACCGTGCCTAGAAATAGGGAGCTACTGTGGAAAATCAGCTCTATATATAGGAAGTGCAACAAAAATTAACAATCAAATTCTTTACTCCATAGACCACCACAAGGGTTCAGAGGAGCAACAACCTGGAGAAGAATATTGCGATCCCGATTTAATAGATCAGACCGGCAAAGGAATAAACACACTACCTTTTTTTCTGGAAACACTTAAAAGGGCTGATCTTGAATCTTCGGTTTCAGCAATAATCAGTTCTTCGTTGGATGCGGGAGAAAATTGGAAAAAGCCATTAGGAATGGTCTTCATAGATGGCAGCCATACCTTAGAAGCAGCAATGCAAGACTATTATCTTTGGCATGAGCACATATTACCTGGAGGGTTATTGGCCATCCATGACGTATTTCCTGACCCTAAAGACGGGGGCAGACCTCCTCATGAAATTTATCTTAAAGCACTAGAGAGCAGGCTCTTTCAAGAGGTTGGCATGGTTAAATCTCTGGCACTTCTAGAAAAAATTTCTTAATAAAAGCTATTCAAATTCCCATTCTTTTATAAACAATTCGCTTCCAGGAGTGAATTTAAAAATTGTATCTGCAGCAATAAGAACTGCCGCTGCCGTCCAGGTTGGTTTTTCTATTGGCCAATAAGCTTTGTCCGTATAAACGTAACCCGTCCAATAGAGGTTGTCGTTTTCACCACGCCACTGATGCAACCAATCAAAAACCATTTTAGCTTTTTCTTTCTGACCATTTACCATTAAAGCCACTACCAATTCTGAACTCTCTGCAACAGTAACCCAAGGCTCTTCTTCAACACATTTACTTCCCTTCCCATCAACAATGAATTCTCCCCACCTACTTTTTAGCCTTTCTTTTGCAGATTCATCTTTTAAGACTCCGCACATCACTGGATAGTACCAATCCATACTGTATCTACTTTTACTTTCCCATCCTCTATCAAACCTCTCCGGGTTCTGTTTCAAGCATTTTTTTAATAGGTTCTTTGATTCAATAAGAAAGTCTTCCTTGTAACCAAGAATTCTGTATATGGATATAGCACAATCAAGACTCTTGTAAATAGAACTGCAGCCTGTGATCAAAGAATCATCAAGAACATTATTATTCTCCTTGCCCCAATTGATATCTCCAAAGCTGGTTTGTAAGCTGATCACAAATTCCATAGATTTTTTAAGTGAAGGAAACATTAGTTCTAAAAATTCTTTATCTCTACTTATCAAATAATAATGCCACAGACCGGTTGCAATGTAGGCTGAAAAATTTGATTCTTTTCTTTCTGAAGTCGGCATAGAATTTTGATATTCTGCATACCACGATCCATCTTCTTCTTGTTTGTCTTTCAACCAAAGAAATGCCTTTTGTGCGCCTTTTAACTCTCCACCTATACTGAGTCCCATGGCCGCCTCTACATGATCCCATGGATCTAATTTCTTATCTTTTTCCCAAGGAATTGAGCCGTCCTTAGACTGAACTTTTAAAATGTATTCTAGAGATTCTTCATAGAACTGAAGGTTACTTGATTCAATCATCAATTGGTTTTCTAAAGTACATCACCAAACTCTTCCCTATCAATGGTTGTAAAATATATTCCAAAATTCTGGTTAAAATTGGTTTCTTCATTAAGTCCCAAACTAAAAGTTTGTGGTACATTTTTATTAAATAGGAATCATCTCGAGTGCTCCAGAACAAGCATTGCAGCCACCAATACGGAGAGTGCAGACCATGAGCCCAGTGAAAGCTTTCGTAGGACACCCCTTCACTCACTGCTAAAGATTTCAAAGTGCGATGTTTGAATATCCTTACATGACCTCCAGGCATTTGCTGATAACCTTTTGATAGTTTCCAACATATCCACTCTGGTAAGAATCTAGGAACACTTAAGGCCAGAATTCCACCTGGCTTAAGAACTCTAATTAACTCTTTTACAGATTCTTCAGGAGAATTAACATGTTCTAATACTTCAGAACATATAACAGAATCGAAGCTATCATCAGAAAAAGATAATTGATTTATATTAGATACTCCAAAGAAACAGCCATTTTCATTATTTTCTGAAGCAGGAAAATCATTTAATCTCCCCTCAGCAATTTTAAGATCCTTGTGTGACAGATCAAAACCAAATGCATTTATCTTTCTATCAACATAAAGTCCAATAGTATGCCTTCCTTCTCCGCATCCCATATCTAGGACCGAGCTCTCTTTTTTTAGTTCTAATTTATCAAATCTTATAGTTTGCATAATTTATTTTTTAAAACCATCAATGGCTTTTTTAAAAACTTTTAAATATTTTCTTGCCGCTAAATTCCAACTGAATTCCTTTTCAATTCTCTCCCTACCAATTTTTGAATAGTGTACTTTTTTTTGATCATCAGAGAATAAATCTATTACCGCTTTGGATATGGAATCAGAAGATTCAGATTCTATCTTAATCGCCGCATCGCCGATTACATCCTTCAGACCTCCTGATGTAGTAGAAATCAACGGAACTCCGCAAGCCATAGCTTCTCCAGCACCGAAACCAAACCCTTCGTAAAGAGATGGAATAACTGCAATATCAGCTGATGAATATATATCAACAACTTCTGACTCTGTAAGCTCCGAATTAAATGATACCTTGTCATTTAAATCCAAATCACTGATCAATGCTCTCATGGAACTGTCTTGAGGCGAAGTCCCTATAACTTTTAGATGAGTAAGAGGAAATTCTTTTATGATGCTTGGCAAAGAAGCAATTAGATACTTCAATCCTTTTAAAGGAATGTCTGCACTTGCAGTTGTAACAATCCTATTTTCTATTATTTTTTTATCATCCCTTACTTTAAAAGTATCTATATCTATTCCGTTCCAAATCATATCTATTGAATCTTCTTCAATTTTAAATTCTGCTTGGATATCTTCCTTAGATGAATTAGAAATAGTTATTATATGTTTAAGATTAGGAGCAACTTTCTTCTGCATTCTTAGAAATCCATGCCATCTGTTTGTAGACAATCTCTCCTTCCAATTTCTTGAGCGTTCCAATTCAAGCTTGTGATCTTTAGTTATTGGATGATGAATTGTTGTGACCAATGGATATTCATTTTGAATATCCTCTAGTGCATAACATAAAGATTGATTGTCCAAAATTACGTCAAATTTAATATTAGAAGACTTTAAGAATTTTTTTAATCTTCTTCCAAAAGTATAAGGCTCTGGGAAGCCCCCTGTCATTATACCAAGCCACTCTATAAGGTTCGTTAACGAGATTAAGAAGCTTAACTTGAATGCCTTGATTCTACTTTCAACAGAAAATAAATCTAAACTCGGGATTTTGATCAAGGTAACTTCATTCCTAATATCCGGATAAGGAGGTCCTGATATTACATAAACTTCGTGCCCCAACTCAACAAGGGAATTACTCAAATTTCTTACGTAAATTCCCTGCCCTCCAGAAAATGGGTTACTCCTATAACTTAAGATGGCAATCTTCATTAACCTTTCAGTCTTCTAGACAACAGGAGGTTTAATCTTTTATTTTTAATAGTACTTCTTAAAATTCTCTTTATATCTTTATTAATCATATTAGTTTTCATCATTGAGCTTATGCTTTTTCTAGACGCGTCTAGATCAAAAACAATCAGTTTGTCTTGATTGAAGTAGAAATTTGAAGTTTTAGCATCTCCGTGATTAAAGCCTATCCACTTGAGTCTTTTAAATAAGGATTGGATTCTAGCGGCAATTAGATAATCTTTCTCATTTTCTTTTAATGCATCAGATAATATCGCACCTTCAATCTTTTCAGTAATTAGATAAGTTTCTAAAATAAAGAGAGAGTTAAACCGTTCATAAACAACCACAGGATTAACGGTCTTAATGCTTGCTGCTCGTAACCAATGAATCGCTTTCCAGGAGATGCTTGCTCTAGACTCGCTAAAAAATTTCCTTAATAAATGACTTTTACTTTTAATTTGGTATTTTTTAATAAAAAACTCTTTTCCTCCCAACTCTAAAGAAACAATGAAATGTCCTGCTTCTTTTTTAATAATCCGCCCTGTTTGCATTATTTCATCCAGATCTTCGAGGGCATTAAGAATTGGATCATTCAAAGCACTCTTAAGTCCAATCCACCTGTAATCCATTCCCTTTTTCTTTAAGTAAAGAGAATTTTCTTCAAGCTTATTGCTGTTAGTTATATCGATCTCTTTTAATATGGGCTTCATGTGCATATCAAAAGCCCTCGATCTGGATTGATTAATAAATTTTGTCTTCTCTTTTATAAGGTTCTTAAAAGAGCAATCAAAATAAACCATTAAAAACCTGTAACAATCTGTCTCAGATATTCCAAAAGGAATTATGGAATGCAACAGGCCACCTATGTCTTTTGTTGCCCATCTCAGGGGGACTCTTTTCCTGATTTGGCCCCTATGGAGATCAATGATAAAGATCGTCTCTCCGAGTTTGTCATTTTCTTCTATGTGAAAATGACAAAGATAAAGATCTCTGTGATTTAGACCATTCAAGTGCATGGTTCTGCAAATAATTGCGAGCTTGGTAATAAGAGACTTTTTTTCTAGAGTAGACCTTTTTTTAAAAGCACCTTTTAAAAAAAGGTCTTCTAAGGAGATAGTTTTCTGCAGATCTTTGGTTATTAAAAAAGACTCGCTGTTAGCTGGATTCCACCCTCGCGACATGAAGGCAAGCGGTTCTGGGCAATCTAAACCTACAGAACGTAGTTTTAATAAAGCCCTCCACTCCCTTTCAGCTCCAATTACAGGAATTTTTAATTGTATAAAATTTTTTAGTATTTCTCTCCACCCAACGGGTCCGTGATATTTAATAAAGTAAGAAGACCCTCTGAAAAAAAATTGTTTTGTCTTTCTGTTAGCGTAATCTCTATACATCTTTCCTTCCAGATTCTTTGCAATCTTAAAAGCATTGCCGTCATCAAAAAGATGTTCTAAAGATTTGTCATTGAATACCCTTTTATTCATCAAAGTTTCTTTCTATGTAATTGGCTATGAAATTAGAACGTGAATAAAAGAAGTCATTCGATCCCAGTTCTGACATTTTAAGTCTTATTTCATTGTTAACTTCTTGAGAAACAATTAACTTTAAAAGTTTATCTAAGCCTTCTTGTCTAAAACTCCCTTTTAAGACAAATCCTGAACTGTATTCCTCAACTAAACTTGAAAATCCAACCGACTCACAAGTAAGAATTGGCAAAGAAGACACCATAGCTTCAATTATTACATTGCCTGCCGCTTCCTCTCTAGCAGGATGTATGAGAACATCAGCTTCTTTCATTAACCCACTTATATTGTTAAATGGTCCTAAAAAAATAACTCTATTAGTCAACTTCTCCCTGTCTATTAAACTTTTATATAGGTTTTCATTATCTTGTCCTGCTACCAATAAATAAGTATCTTTATATTCATCACCCAGAGAAGCAAGTGATCTTATTGCCCTGTCTAAACCCTTCCTCTTAAAGTCAGAACCAACAAAAGCTATAATTTTTGATTTGGGGATAAGATTAAGTTTTTCTCTAATTTTTAATTTATTCTTTGCCCCCCAATTTCTGCTGATTCCAGGAGGGATGATTTGCATCCTATTTACGTTAGTTGAATATTCTTCTACAAACTCATTCTTTTGCTTATTGTTTAGCAGAAGTATTTTTGTATTGGAGCCATCTCTAAAAACTTCAGCTTCGTATTCAACTGAATTTTTGTAACGACCTAAGAGTCTGTAAAAAATTGACTTTTTTGTTCTAGCCTTATATTTGAAGCAGGTATCTGCTGCAAAATACAAATCAAGGCCTGGCATTTTATTGAATCCGAATACCAAATCTGGTTGAAAATTTTTCAGTTCTTTTTGTACCTTCTTTGTAAAATTTATATTCTTTGCTTGATTGGTTGTTCCTTTAAATCCGAGCTCTACAACACCAAAATTTTCTGGATTACTACCCGTCCATTCACCAGTAAAAATTTTTAATTGGAAATTTCTTTTCTTTAATTCTGTAGCAATTAAATAAAAATCTTTCTGCAATCCGCCAAAAGGGAAATAATTAAAGAGCAAGAGGGCTATTTTTTTTTCTTTCATGAATGCTCTTTGAATAACAATTCAAGTTCTTTTGAAACTTCGCTGGGTTTTAGGTTGAAGAGGCTAGAATGATACCCTCCTTCCATATTCCCCATTCGAACTTTACTGTAGCCTTTACTTTTACATATTATTTTTGCTTTATCGCTTAGAGGAGGGGTGAATTCTGGACTTGAAGGTCCATATAAAGCCAGCAGAGGAACTCTTACAGCTGCAGCAATATGCATTAAACCAGAATCATTCGTCAGTACTAATTTACATGATGAAAGAAGATCTATCGCATCAACTAAACTGGTATTTCCTGTTAAATCAAAAAAATTGGAACACAAAGGAAGGCTATTTTTGATTTCTGAAGCAACAAAATTATCCTTTGAGGAGCCCAAAATCAACACATTCCATTCTTTAGCTAAATACTCTTCTGCTATTTTAGAATAATAACTAGCTGGCCAGCGTTTAGCAGGTCCAAATTCAGCTCCCGGACAAAGCCCTATTGATGGCCTGGTGTTATCTATCTCGAATTTTTCTTCTAATTGCTTAAGATTCTTGAAATCTACTTTTAAATTTGGCCTAGGTATATTTTCTTCTTCTATTGCGTCTTTAATTGGACCTAGAATAGAGAAGCGCTGAATCATAAGCTTAAGATCTTTTTTATTAAACTTTCTTATATCATTTAAAAGTCCGTATCTATACTCCCCTAGCCAACCGGTTCTCTTTGGGATATTAGCAAAATAAGGAACAAGTGAAGATTTAAAAGAATTTGTTAAGATTATAGCTTGGTCATAACTTTTTTCACTTAGAGAGATTCCAAGCTGCCTTCTGCTTTTTATGGCTATCTCACCATGTTTAAAAGGTGACAATATCGCATTATTTACTTCATTCATCCTAGACAATATTCCTAGAGACCATTCTGGAGATAAGACGTCTAGTTGAATATCTTCTTCATTGGCAACTAACCTATAAAGACTTTGAGCCATTACCGCATCTCCAACCCACGAAGGTCCCACTGCTAATATTTTCATTTTTAAACCTTAAAATACTAGCTTACATATGTATGCCAAGAAGCATTTTCTTCTCTCAAACCTCTAACTTGGTCAAAATAGGTTGATTGCAAGTTTGTAGTTAATGGGCCTCTCTTGCCATCACCTATGGCCTGACCATTGACACTGTTTATTGGCACAACTTCTGCGGCAGTTCCAGTAAAGAAAGCTTCATCACTTTGCATAACTTCTTTTAAGCTAATCTTCTTAATCACTACTTCTATTTTCTTTTCTTTGGCAATCTCAATAATTGTTTTTCTAGTAATGCCGTCCAGCGAGGCATCTAGATCAGGCGTTTGGAGAACGTTGTCTTTAACTAAAAAAAAGTTTTCACCAGTTCCTTCAGAAATATTATCCTCAGCATCAAGCATCAAAGCTTCGTCATAACCTTGTTCAATTGCTTCATTCAATGCAACGATAGAGGTTACATAATTTCCATTAACTTTTGCAGATGAAACAGGATTTCTTACTTGCCTCTTATAAGAAGAGATCATAACTTTAATTCCTTTTTCTCTTGATTCTGGATCCATATAGGATGGCCACTCCCAAGCTGCAACCATCAAATGAACTGATAAGTTATCAGCACGAATACCCATTCCCTCTGATCCATAAAAACACATAGGCCTAATATAAGATTCCGAGAGGTTATTAGAATTCACAACTTCACAATGTGCTTTATTGATAATTTCTCTAGAATAAGGTATTTTCATATTGACCGTTTCTGCAGATTTAAAAAGTCTTTCAGTATGATCATTAAGTCTAAATATTGAAGGTCCTTTAGGAGAATTGTAGGCCCTAACTCCTTCAAAGACTCCCAGTCCGTAGTGAAGGGTGTGAGTCAAAACATGTACATTGGCTTCTTGCCAATTTACCATTTTACCATCCAACCAAATCAGTCCTTTTATTTTAGATAAATCCAAAAAAATCTCCTTTTTATTTTTATAAATTCTATTTTATCTATAATTTTTTATTTTCCTAGATTAATTAATACTCATAAATCTATATAATCACAATTAAAGGGAATCAAAAAATGCAACTTAACAAAAATATCTTTCGTGCCAATGATATAAGAGGTATAGCTTACGAAGATCTAAATGAGCAAGTAATAATAGCCTTAGGTCAAGCCTTAGGAAGTTCTAGTATTAAAAAAGGATCTGATAGTTTTATTGTAGGCAGGGACGGAAGGAACTCAAGTCCTGACATGTTCAAATGGCTTACAAAAGGAATCATGCTATCTGGCTGCAATGTTATAGATATAGGTGTAGTACCTAGTCCTGTTTTATATTTTTCAACACATAAACTAGACAGTTCAAATGGGGTAATTATCACGGGCAGTCATAATCCTTCTGAATACAATGGCTTCAAGATAATTATGGATGGTAAATCCCTTTTAAGTGAGGAAATACAAGACATTAAAAAAATTATTGAAAATGCAGAGTTTTTAGAAGGGCCAGGAAAGTTAACTCAGATCAATATTTTAAACGACTATCAGAATAGCATAGTAGAAAGTGTTAACATCAAAAGACCTTTAAGAATTGCCATAGACTGTGGAAATGGTGCTGGGAGTGTGCATGCTCAAAATACTTTTGAGAGATTGGGCTGCGAGGTAACGCCTTTGTATTGTGAGCTAGATGGAGATTTTCCCAATCATCACCCTGATCCCTCAAGACCTGAAAATTTAGCAGATCTAAAAAAAGAAGTTTGTGATTCTAGACTCGATATTGGTTTTGCCTTTGATGGAGATGCCGATAGAATAGGAGTTATATCTCCTAAGGGAGAAATAATTTATCCCGATATGCAAATGATTATATTTGCGGAGCACATCTTAAAATCCAGACCA
>Ga0209710_1001179_pt1 | contig 20747 bp, 8 predicted proteins | sample ArcticOcean_MG_C_5_FD_187436 | JGI IMG/M metagenome (GOLD analysis project Ga0209710, IMG submission 187436) | Marine microbial communities from western Arctic Ocean - ArcticOcean_MG_CB4_138 (SPAdes) (version 2) | ecosystem: Environmental > Aquatic > Marine > Oceanic | place: Arctic Ocean: Canada...
TGATTTCTACGTAAAGTTCGAACTACAAAAACGGGTGTGAAAAGAGGAAGAAAAATAACTTTGCTGCATTTGGAAAATTCAAAAAATGTGAAACCCTAAATCCATTTTTGCACCATATTTCCAGACCACATCTTCTGTCCATAAAACGCATAAAGACAGAATACTACTACTACTACACACTAGCAATAATAATAAGGGAATAAGAAAGTCGCGCTCGCTGCGTCGCCCTTTTACGCACAACAGAGAGAGAGAGACAGAGACAGAGAGAGAGAGAATCCAATTCTTTAATAGAATCGAAAAGAGAGATCTCGTCCAATCAATAGAACGATGAGCGAATTACTGAGGAAACATATCGAGATCTACAACGAACGACTGCGCGAGGGGAAGTTGAAGAACGTGATTGAGTTCAAGGAATTCGATGCGCAAGGAATGCAAGTGAGATTTAGGATTAGTACGGCGTGTAATGCGAACGATGATGATCGGGAGGAGGGGTTATGTGGCGGCCTTTGTGTGATGTTCCCGGTGCGTTTTATTTCTTTTGTGATGCGTGGGATGTTTTTCGATTTACTTTGATTATTATAATCTAGCGCACGCGATCATATATGTATATATATATATGTATACATATATGTATCGAGTGAGTATCGTGTGTATGTATGTGTATATACTGACTGCTTACGCGCGCTCGCTCTTATTAACTTAACAGGAGAACTATCCGAGGGCGGAAGTATACGCGTTGGGGGAGGACGGCATAGACGAGACGGCTTTGAACGAATTGCTCGAGGAAAACGACGAAGAGGATTTTAACGTGAATGAGGTAACGCCGAGGTCACTTTTTGAAGTATTAAGAGCGATTGCGAGTGTTTATTTCAGTGCAATGGATAGGGAAGAGATTGAGAAGGTTTTAGAGAGTTCGGAGGTCGCGGCCGTTAGGGGTTGCGGGTTAGGTTTCGTCGTAAAAGAGGAGGATAAAATGGATGTGTGGGAGAATTCAGAGGCGACTAAGCAACGCGAGACGAGGCACTTTTTGCAAGCGAAGCAAAGGTGTAAAGATCGCGAAGAAAAGAGAATAGAAGAGAGTTCGGAAGGGAATGGTAATAAAGACGGTGACATGGCTGCGGTTGCTCCGTTAGATCAGTGCGAATTGAAGCGAGCGGCGAGAGAACAAATTTTCTCGACCTCGACCGCTTTTAAGAGATTGTTGAACGAATTTTGCGAGTTGCATAAGTATAACATTGAGAACAAATATCGAGAGTTCATCTCAGTCGAAGCGATTGAGGATTCTGTGTACGAATGGGACGTGAAGTTCATGAACTTCTCGACGCACGAGGAGGGCAAAAATATTAGCGCGGATTTAGCCGATTTGAAGCAAAAATTTGGCTACGATTACGTTCAAGTTCGCGTTTCGCTCAAAGAAGATTTGCATCCTTTTTATCCTCCGAAAATGGTTGTCGTTCGTCCAAGACTCGAAGGCATCGTAGCCTCTGCGATGTGTGCGCATCCAAAATTTCGTTTGAAGAACTGGCAGCCGATGACTTCGATGACTGAAATCCTCGTCGCGACTCGTAAGTTCCTCGAGCGCTTCGCCAGAGTCGATGTGAACTGTGCAGCAAACAACATGCGTTCATTCCAAACAGGCGCTTATGAAGATCGTTTGTCGAAATTAGAATTTGGGATTTGTACGCTCACGTGCTCTGGAGAAACGCCTTTAATACCTAAAGCGTTCGAGGTTTTATACGAGAAAGATTCAGAAATGAGCAAACTCGCGGCGGAGAGATCTATGAAGAGCGACGACATGATCATTTCTGAGACTTTCAATGGCGGCGGCGGTGTGAATGCGAACGTCGTTTTAAGTGAAGAAATGGAAAAACTCAACGCATCAATAAAATCAAAACAAAACGAACAACAACAAGAGAGCAAGACTAGACAAAGAGGGTTCCATTCAGGGATCGGCTACGGCTCAGATTCCGTGTCTCGATCGACGAAATCGACGGCTTGGGATACCAAAACGAGCAAAAAAATGCAAGATGTACATGACAGGAGCATTAGTATCCACGTCAATAGTGCCACCGCGGCACTTAACGAGATTTCCGAACGACAATCGTCTGGCAAAGTCGATAAAGATTGCGAAAAAATGTCGGCCGTTTTCGAAAATTCTGCCCTGATTTCTTTCCTAGCGCGCGAACTCAAGATTTGCAACTTCGAGAACATGGCCGATCGATCGGAGTATTATACTTCTCTGCTTAATTGCGTTTTGATTTTTTGCAAAACGTTCGTCGAGCTTTCGCGCGAAGCGTTCGAACAGTACGATAACATGCGCGAAGTTACGAGCCAAGCGAAAACGTTTCTTAAAATTCAAAATTCAACGACTGCCACAGCACTCGTTGGTGATTTAGACGACGGTTTAAAAGAAAAAATAAACAACAACGACGACGACGACGACGAAACGAACAACAAAAGAAGTCCGGAAGAGAGTGTGTTGGAAAATCTCGCGAAATTCATTGTTGACGTAGGCAAAGTAGTCGACTGCAACGCAACTATCGATCTTACCGGTGATTTTGACGACGACAAAGAATTAAAACAACACGGAATGAAATCAAAAGGAAGTAATAAGAGAAAAAGTGACGAACAAGCATATTCCGAGGCTTTAGGTCAATTTCAATTTGCAAACTTTCCTCTCGCAGAGTCGAGTCTTTTTAAAACCGAAATCGTGAAGCAGTCCATGAAGCCTAATATGGGAGCGATTGCGCGCGCGGTGGCAGGAATTTCGCGTTCCTTGCCGTTATCGTCGTCATCATCCGCGTTCGTTCGCGTCGATGAAAATCAAGCGCAACTTTGGTCTATGCTCGTCACCGGTCCTGAAGATACACCGTACGACTCGGGTGCGTTTATTTTCGACGTGATGTTACCTCCCGATTTCCCGAATAAGCCGCCAAAGGTTTTGATCAAGACCACTGGTGGCGGAACCGTCAGATTCAACCCGAACCTGTATAATGAAGGCAAAGTCTGCTTATCGCTTCTTGGAACTTGGCAAGGGTCAGATGGCGAGGAATGGAATCCATCTGCATCGACTATGTTGCAAGTAATCGTCTCCATTCAATCGTTGATTTTGGTCCCCGATCCATATTTCAACGAACCTGGTTGGGAAAAAGATCGAGGCACCGACGCTGGCGATAAGAACGATTTCGAATACAGCGCGAAAATCAAAGGACACACTTTAGACTTTGCAATGCTCGATCATATTCGTCGCATAAACAAGAAAAAAACGCAAAAGCACGCGCAGAAAGACCATCCGTTCGACGAAGTTCTCAGGACGCACTTTTTGCGTCGCCGCGACCATATTCTCGGCAAGCTCAAAAACAAGTGGCTAACCGACGCTAAAGAGCATAAATATTCACCAGGAGAAGCGCACGCGAGCTCGTTGCAAAAGAAATTCGCCGATTTGGAAACCGAATTAAGGCAATTATGACACGCATACACGCGGCGCCAGTACTAGAAAATAATAATACGTAGAACGTCACGCGCGCATACGCCGTCGTACTTTTAGTAAACATACAACCGCAACAAACCACGACGCTTCTCCCTCTCTCTCTACACACGCTTGCGCACACTCAGTTCTTACTTCTTCATTTTCCACTACGGTTCAAATCGTTCTATGGCCCTTTCTCTCTCGCCTTATTTTAAGCGAGTATATCTACACGGCCTAAACTTCGAATCGGCATCACAAATTTGAAAATAAAGAGCTCGCTCTACTTTTTAACGAGCAGAAGAAGAAGAAGAAGAAGAAGAAGAAGAGGAAAAAGAGGAAGAAGAAGAAGAAGAGGAAAGATGAGACGCTCGTCGCAGCGCGCGAACGTAAACAAACAAAGATCGTACAAAGAACTCTCGGACGATTCAGAATCACAATCAGTAGTAGTAGTAGTAGATGATGATGATGTTGTTGTTGATGATGTTGTTTTTGATGCCAGAGAGATTGCGAAGAAGAACGAAACGAGTCAAGCGACGAAGAAGAGGAAGGGGAAGATCTTAACGAAGAAGTCCAAGGTCGAGTTCGATATGTTATTACTAGAGAGCTGCGAGAAAGCCGCGAAGAAGGTCGAGAAGACGGCGAGGGAGAGGATGAAGAGTAAACAGAAGAGAGAGAGCGCGAAACTGAAGTTCTTAGAACGAGCGTTCAGTGACGCGAGCTCGAAGAAGAAGAAGAAGGAGAGGAAGAGGAACGGGGCGAAACTTTCATCTTCTGAAGACGACGACGAGGAGGATAGTGATGGTGATGGTGGTAACGAGAACGATGAATCTGAGACAGAACCGACCGCTGCGATGAAACGAGTGAAGAGTGTGCCGGAGAAATCACCTGGGTGGAAGGAAGAGAGAGCGAGGAAAGCGAAGCCGAAGGTTATTAAGGACGCGAGCGATAACGAGGACGAGTTCTTAGTAACCGAGGACGAGCAGTCGAGCGGTTTGTCCTCGAGCAATGAGAGCTCTTCGTTCGACGACGACGACGATGATGACGATGAGAGGAAACGATGGGGGAAGAAGAAGAAGAAGGCGAAGAAAGAGGACCAAGGGTATCGGAAGGACGATTTGAAAGAACGGGAGCTCGAGAAAATTGAGAAAATTTTAGGCAGTCGGAAAAATGTAGAAACGAACGAGATTGAGTATTTGTGCAAGTGGGAGTATTTTTCGTTTCGTGATTTGTCCTGGGTAGGTGAGACTGAGATGAAATCAATTGCAAAACCGAAAATAGACGCGTATAAGAGGAAATTCGGTTTCGCGCCAATAAGCGAAGATCCGGATAACTTACATCCAAAGGAATATTTAGAAATCGATCGCATTTGCTCAACGAAAGAAGTGGAAGAATATGACACCGAAACTGGAAATTTAGAATCTTCGACGTATTATTTGTGCAAGTGGAGGAAATTAAACTATAAAGACGCTACTTGGATGCCCGAGACAGATTTAACGAGCGTTGAAGATATCGCTCAAATCGAGCGCTTCAAGCTCTTTTCTGATCCGCCTTTGCCGAATAAGAAAGAAGTTGCGAGAGAAGTGGCGCGCGTCATTCATAATCAAAAAAATAATAAACGCGAAGATGGTTCTTTTGATGTGACAATTCCCGAGTTCAAGAACGGCATGTGCTTGAGAGACTATCAAGAATCGTCGTTTCGTTGGATGGTAAACAACTGTTATAAGAAGAAAAATGTCATTTTAGGAGACGAAATGGGCTTGGGCAAAACCGCTCAAACGATTGCAGTCATGGAATATATGAGAAAGTATAAACATGATTATCGCCCGACGTTTTGCGTCATCGCGCCTCTCTCGACGTTAATGCATTGGCGAAGAGAAATCGAAAAATGGACCGATATGAACGCCGTTATTTACGACGGCACTGCCATAGACAGACAAAAGTGCGAAGAGTTTGAATTTTGGCTCGATCCAACAGCTTCGGTTCACGACAAAGAAACAAAGTTCGATGTCGTTTTAGTTTCGTACGAAAATGTACTTAAATTCGGCTCAACAGTGTTCAAAACGTTTACATTTGAAGTTCTTGTCGTAGACGAGGGCCATCGCTTGAAGAATATCGAAAGTGCGACTGCAAAAGCGATACTCGCATTGAATTACGACTGGTTGCTCATGTTGACTGGAACGCCTATTCAAAACAACGTTAAGGATTTGTTCGGTCTCATGCACGTATTAGCGCCAAAAGAATATCCAAACTGGTACGCTTTTTGTGATTTGTTCTCGATCGACCCTCTGTTTCAAAATGATCCAACGGCTGAACAAGTTATGCAAATACGTGACGCGTTAAAACCAAGACTATTGCGTAGATTGAAAGATGACGTTGAGAAAATTCCCGCGAAGGAAGAGATTATCCTTTGGGTAGAATTAACGCCTTTACAACGCACGTATTACAAGGCTGTTTACGAGAAAAAAGTAGACGTCTTGCTCCAAGGCGCAAAGAGTAAAAATACGCCTCAGCTTAGAAACATTTGCATGGAACTCAGAAAAGTTTGCAACCATCCGTTTCTTTGCGATGGTTTAGAAGAAGATTACGAGCATAAGCGTCGCATGGCACTTAAAGAGAACCAAAAGATGCCGACTCCCTTTGAACTCTTGAGACAAAGTTCTGGGAAAATGGGCATCACCGCAAAACTTTTGCAATGGTTGAGAGAATCCGGGCATAAGGTGTTAATTTTCTCTCAATTCAAACGCGTGTTAGATATTTTGCAAGACTTTTTAGGATGCTTGGACTATCCAGTCGAACGTTTAGATGGTGATACCCCTGTACAACAGCGCCAGGAAGGCATCGATAGATTCAACTCGCCAGATAGCGGTTCGTTTGCTTTCCTGCTTTCGACGAGAGCTGGCGGCGTTGGAATTACACTTACGGCTGCAGATACTGCAATTATTTTTGATTCGGATTGGAATCCACAAAATGATTTGCAAGCCATGGCACGTTGTCATCGCATCGGCCAGACAAAAGAAGTTAAAGTCTATCGATTAATCACAAAAAATACGTATGAGGAGCATCTGTTCAAAACGGCTTCGAAAAAAGCTGGTTTGGACGAAGCAATACTCGGTGGTACTGATGATTTAGACGACGATGATGGTGAAAACAACGACAATGACGATGGTGATAATGACATGAATGATGGTGATGATGAAAAGCAAACAAAGAAGAAAAAGACGAAGAAAGAAAACGAAGCGCAGCGCATCACTTTACTTTTGAAGAAAGGTTTACAATTTACGCACGCGGATGAGGAAAAGGCGGATGAAGAATCAAAGAAGTTTGAGAATGAAGACATAATGACGATTATAAAGAATAGAGCGAGCGTGAAAAGCATTGGAAACAAAGCTGGAAACGCGTTTGCTATGTTTAAATTCAAGGAAGATGACGAAGAAGATTCCGAAGACCCTGGCGATGATTGGGTCGCGAATATATTTCCAGAAGCTGCCAAAAAAGCAGAAGAAGAAAAATTGAATCGAAGTTGGATAGACGACCGCTTTCTCGCTGAAGGCAAACGAAAGCGCGTTGTTATCGGTAGTTATCAAGAAGATGGGGTTGAAAAGCAGCAGAGACGGAAAGATGAGAGAGAAAACAGCTCGCGAGATAGATGTTGGTCGCGCCAAGACGTCAAAACGATGTATAACGCTATATTTACGTACGGGTGCCCGCATGGCGATATCCGAAGGGTATTACTTTCGCCAGAAGTTTTGGAGGAAATTCGAGGTCGACCGTTCATGGAGAAACAAGAGATGTGCCGATCATTACTGGGAATCATAGACGTCATTTATAGCTGGAACGCAGATCTAACTGCTCAAACAATCATTACAAATGGACTGAGTAGTGGGCAAATTCCAGATAATTTTCCTCCCAATGCTGAGACTTTGATTCACGAGTTGAAGACGGCGTGTTGGAAGCGACGAGAGCGATTGAAAGAGAGGGAAATGCTCGCCAACTTGTACGAAAAAGAGCGCACTGATGAGGATTATGGTGAAATAGACTCGAGCAAGTTGCCAACTTTGAAAGACGTCTTCGTGTTGAAAGATCACGATTCGTGGTACGGTGAGGAGGATTTTGTAGTCTCGAAATTCGTGATTGAATGGTGGAAGTCTGAACACGACGACGCTTTGCTCAGAGGAAGTTTGCGCTTTGGTTACTCGCCGTGGAACGCGAACAAGTATTCCGAGCAACTCGAACAAATTCAACAACACTATCCAATTTTTTCTTCGACTGAAAATAAGAAATCGGGAGAAGGTGATGATGATGATAATACTATCAACAACAACAACGACAACAACGACGGCGGAGTGCCAAATTTTGAAAATAGCGACGACGATGATTATAACGAAGATGGCGAACTTGATGAAGAAACGTTCAAAATGATTGCTCGAGCGAGACTCGTGGTTTTACTCGGACGCTTAATCGGTGTTTTGAAAAAGCCGCCTCCGAAACCAAAACCAATTTTGATGATCCCACCCCCTACTGTCGTTGAACATATTAATGGTGTGCAGTCGCAAGCGTTGATGATGATGACGATGCAACAACAACAACAACAACAACAAAATCCATCATCAATATCTGTTAACAACAACGCCATGCTTTCATCATCTGATTGGCAAAATCATCATTTTCTCAACAAAAACGGGCAACAACTACACCGAGCTCAAGAAGGTCCGCAGCAAATAATCTATAAAGGAGAAATAATCTATAAAGAACAAAATAAAGCGTTCTTTCGAGTTCAGAAAATTCAAACAAAAAATGGCCTATGGAAGATTGTTTGGACGGATGTTTTGCACAAAAGGTTCGTCGATGCATTTACGCAACTTGAGGAGCTTAATCAACGCATTACTGCGACGACGATTCTGAAAGAAATGGATTTAAGCGACTTTTTGGAGAAAGAAATCTTGACCGCGACGCATGTCTCGAGTCACTTGCAAACGTATAGACAACAAAACGAGCCGATGCAAAATAATTTTCCTAAACAAGAGAAAGATTACCTTCTCGTCAAGAACAACGAAGGGAATCAGCAACAACAACAACGACAACAATTGCAATTCCCTGTTTATCCAGCAATAAATGTGCGACAAAAACCACAACAACAAACGCAAGAACAAGCGCGTGTGCACGAATGTTATAGACAACAGCTCTTGCTAAAGCAACAACAGATGCAACAAATTGCGCAACAAAAAGTTCCAGTGTCCTTGAATCCAGAAAAAGTAGCTTACCCAGATTTGATGAACTTACCCGAGCTTTATCTTTATAAACGCAACTTAAGAGACAGATTGACTGTGCTGTATCGAGAGCGACAGGAAGAGCTTACGCGAATGGAGCTGCGACACGAATCGCAAAAAAACGCAATAATGGCGCGAATTGGGAAAGAAAAAGGGGAACACATTAATGCCAACGGAGGAGATCAAATCTCTGCAGAAATGCGTGCTCGAATCAACCATTCATATGAAGGAAGAGTACAACAGTGCATACAAGAACTCGAAGCCGAGCGACAACAGCACGTTCGAAAGATCGAAAGTGAGTTAGAACAGTTTCAACTCAAGTTGAGTCAGTTGGAAAATATTATCGAGAGAAAGGAAAAAGAAGAACAAAAAACGAAGGATGTTGATAATAATAATCAGAGGAAGAACGAAGAATTGAATGAATACGAAAGGAAATTGGAGGAAGAAATGTTATTAGAGGAAGATGATGATGAGGGAGAAGAAGAAGACGATGATGATGATGATTTCGAAATGGTCGAGACACCTGTTGAAGAGAAAAAAGAAAAAGAAAACGCGGGTGTAGAAAGAAGAGAAGCCAACGAAATCGATTCGGATTGAACACATTAATCATTAAATTCTCTTCTCAATCGCTCTGAGAGATTTTAAGCTCAAAACAGCAACTCGAGTATGAAAAAGGAGATATAACCGATTTTTTTAACCGAAATACATATAAACGACAACAACAATAAACAAATAAACGTAGTTTAAAAATACGTACGCATGGACAATTTGTATACAACAACCAATATATGCATACTAGTATATAACTACAGTGTACACAATTTCAACACTTTCGCTTTTGTCTTTGCCTTTTTTTGAAGTGTTTTGAACATTACTTATTTCTTCCACTAAACCCTAGGGACATGATTTCTTGGCCGAGTGGTCTAAGGCGCCAGATTAAGGCTCTGGTTCTCACGAGCGTGGGTTCAAATCCCACAGAAATCAGTTTCTTTTTTTTGCATCTTTACCACTGACATTTCATCCTCTTTCGTTCGCGTTTGGTTTCATAGCGAACGGATGTGTCTCCTTCTATAGTTTCTGGTATGCGTATTTCTTGATATCCTTGCTGAATTTGCACCTAAAATTTTTACGCGGGTGCAAAAAATGGCTGAAAGCCCTTTCGCGAGGGAAATTTTGAAATTCCATTTGCGTTTTGAACAAAACTCAGCGAGAACGTTCATAAACAACACTGACATCTTCTCACACACACACACACACACTCTCTCGCTCTGCTCTGTGTGTTTGTGTGTTTGTGTGTTTACTTATAACCATAAAATCGTCAATATAATCATCGTCGTCGTCGTCGTCTTGAGATCGAGAGTCGTGTTTCCAAAATGTCATCCGAACAAAATCAAAATCAAAACCAGTTGCCGGCACAGACGCAGGCGCAGATGAACAGTACTAAGATGAGTAGTTCTTTATCGCAGGAAGCGCCAAGGTCACCGAAACAGTCGTCGTCGTCGTCACCGAAACCTGCTCAATCGTTACCGAAGATCTCCGAAGATCGAGAGGAACAGAAGAAGAAGACGGAGAAACCACAAACGGTCGAGTTATTGAAACTGAACTCTCCGCAGGAAGTCGCAGAGGGTCAGATCATGGAAGAGCAATTATTATTGAGGGCGAAGAGCGAGGAAGTACACGTGAGGGTTAATGAGATCTTTGGAGACATCTCGATCGGTGGTGGTACGATTAAAGAGAGCGGTAGTAACGGTCCCACTACTGCCGCCGTTACTGTTAACGACGGTACTAAAACGAATCAACAAGAAACGAAACCACAATTAATACATTTAGCGTCATCGAACTCGCAAAACGGGTCGAATCAGGACGAGGAAGATGCTTCGTATCATGGGAAGAAATCGTTCACGTTTTCAAAGGACGATGGGTTTCAGTTAACGAACGAACAGAGGCAAATAAGGAGAATGAAACAGATGTGGTATTTCTCTATACACACCGCGGTGATTACGATGTTAGTTTTAGCGGTTTTGAATAACTCGCGCTTGTTCGGGTTCATCGCAATCGCCATGGGCGGAAGAACGATTCTGAACTTGATCGTAGTCACCTCTCTAGCGTTGTTCTTAGAGTCGAGCACGCACGTCGTTGGGAAGATGTTATATTTCACTTTGAACGGTATTCAAACAGAGTTCGTGGAGTTATTACATGGTATTTTATGTCTATGCTGTTGGACGTACTACGTTAAAGACGTCGATTTAATAAACGATACTTTGGAACTAAAACAGTATTGGTATTTAACCACGTATAGAATTTTAGCATCTTGGACCGCTAGGTGCTGCATGCACATCATCTCGCGCGCTATATTCAACTACATGTTAGTTAATTTACAACGACGCGTATATTCAGACCAAATGATGTCCGTCCTAATCGAAGAGTTCGCTTTGATGAAATTATTCAAAGCAATCGTGCCTCAGAGAGAAATTTACAACGCGGCGCATAATAAATTGAAAGACAAACCGAAAGAGTTTGCTAAAAAAATCAGAAGAGTAGGATCGACGTCGACTTTATTGCATCAATACGCAGGCTTTGGTCATACGACGTTCCCGGTTCACGAGGATTACGTATTAGAGCAACACGCGAAGATATCGGGGAGGAAAAAGAGAAGTGGGCCGAGACCGTTTGAACCCGATCGCGATCGTGGGGGGGCAAAATTAGGTGCTATCACGGCACAACCTTCTACTCAGAAACATCAAATGACCTTGACGAGAGCGGCGCGTTTGGCGAGGTATATTAAAAAATACAACTTGCGAATTCCAAGGATGTTCGCCGATCGCGCGAACCAAACGTTCATTAAAGACGAGCCTTTGATTATTGACGATATCATTTTAGACGAATCCGTTGCTTCTACGTGTGGCTCGCGATTGGCAATCACCTTACGAAAGATTCAACAATCCAAACGTTTACGAGTGACTGCAGAGTTCTTAAAATCGTTAGGGTGTTCGAAGGACATTACGAACGTCATCATGGATGTTTTCGATGTCGAAAAAACTGGTCATATCGATCGCGATATGATGATTGATAAAGTCATCGATATTTACGAAAACAGAAAAAACATGCAATTAACTTTAGGTGGCTCTAAAACGGTCTTGGCCACGTTGGAAAGAATGATGCTAATCGCTCTTTATTTAGTTTTAACGTTTATCATTTTAGCTATTTTCAAGCAAAACGTTTTAGAGATGTGGCTAACGTTATCATCGTTCATTCTAGCGTTTGCGTTCATGTTTGGAAACGCAATCAGAGAATGCTTCGAAGGCGTCGTGTTCATTTTCATCACGCATCCATACGACGTCGGCGATAACATCTTAGTCAACGGAAACAGATTCGTCGTGAAGAATATCACAATCTTACAAACCGAAACGGTCAATTGGAACGGAGAAGTTACTTATTACAGGAACCAACAATTCATGAGTTCGACTATTGTGAACATGTCGAGATCAAAATCTCGATGCGAATCCTTCGATTGGTTAGTCGACATGGAAACCCCCGACAAATGCTTCGACGGTCTATTATCTTCGTTGCATAACTTCACGGCTTTGAATTCAGCCGACGTCGAGGAATGTTTTTTAAAAGTCGCCCCAGACGCTTTCAATGGCAAAATAAGAATCACAGTATTCATTGATTTGAAGTTCAACGGTTTACCTGTCATTCGTTCCTTGGCCGTAAGAAACGCGTGTAATAATCACGTGAGGAAATATTTCGTCACGAATAACGTTAAGTTACACGCTTTACCAATGATCATCGCGGGCAACATCGCTACTACGACAACTACCGTGTCAACGCCGTCGACGCCTTCTTCTTCTCAGCCACCGTAAAAACAATAACGTAGCAGCAGAGAATAAAGTTGAGAAACTTTATAGGAGAAATAGAAGAAAAAAGATGCTCTGTGCATCGTGCGAGGGATCAAAAAATAAAAAATCACACCACCATCGCTCTCGACGCTTTCTCCCTTTATCTCTCTCCGCGTCTCCTCTTTGTTTCTTTCGTTCTGCTCCTCGATTGTTTTTTTTCTACCGCTTCATTATTAATATTCTCTGCATTTTGATCTCTTTCCAATTGTAGAAAAACCGCGTTCGCGAACAATTCCTCCATTTTTACCACGGTCAAAATCAAGTTTTCATCGATATACATCACATACACACTCCTAATGGAAGCGCGAGAAGCCTTGAACGAAGACGCACTCGATGACGGACGAGCTCGTGCGATTGAAACTTCCATCCAAAAGTTTATCAATCGAACGTTTTAATTTTGTCCATCACGCATAGTCTCTCACGTAATTATCTGCATGATTTATTGGTGCTTGATTTTCTGCGTCAATAATGCCGTTCAAATCACCAAGGATTCGAGCGGCTCGTCCGTCATATCGAGTGCGTCCTCGTTCAAGGCTTCTTTCGCTTCCACTAGGAGTGTGTGTGTGATGCATATCGATGAAAACTCGTTTTTGACCGTAGTAAAAATGGAGGAAATATTTGTAACTTTTTTATTTATGCAAAAAAACCCTAAACCCTAAACCCTTATACCCTTAGTTGAAACCCTAAATACTACACCAAAGAAAAAATATCAAGAAAATATCTCCCACTTTTTTATACACAGTCAGCATCCGGCTGGATCGGTTTAATCACTAAATAAATAACACGCGCGCACAGGTACGCAGCCCGTAAAAAGATCCGCAAAGTACTACACAGGGCGAAACTGAATCGAACTAAGAACTGAATCGAACTGTCTTTCCGTGCTCACAAAAAATCGATCGAAAACCTCGCCCTGTTCTTTACGTCGCGCGTTCATTATTTTTTCCAATCATCACTGTACTAAAAGAGATATAGATATTTTTGTGCACAAATAGACGACGACGACGATCATTAAAAGAATAAGAAATGAGCGCGTTCGATGCAGAACAAACGGTTCAGATATTAGCGAACAACGAGAAACAGACGATCGAGAAGAGAATCGAGCGAACGAAAGAGGTCGTCGATTCATTGAAATCTTCGCAAAATCAAGATATTTTAGAAGCTTTCGCCAGTGATGCGAGATTAGTCGAGGCAGTGCTCGCGAACTGCGGCGAAGCGAAGAACTCGAAAGAACTCGCGGATTTTTCGATGGATTTATTGATACAGGCATCGAAGAAAGTGAACGAACACGCCGTGTTGAATTACGTGAGTTCGATGATTAAGGCGATGGATTCTACGCAGAATAGGGCCGGGACGATCGCCGGCGCTTTAGATTTCTTATCGAGTTTATCGGAGACGGCCCCGACCGGCGTATCGGTTAATTTAGTGCGCTTGATGCCAGTCGTTGCTGGGTTAGTGAACGATGCTTCGCAGTTAGTCGCTGATGCGGCGAGAAAATGCGTTGAGAAGTTATGTCACACGATCGATAACCGAGATATTGAACCGTTTATTGATGATATGGTTGCCGCGACGATCGATCACGACAGGACGGACGATTGCGTTCAAAAGCTCGCTTCGACGACGTTCGTGCAAACGATTACGGCTGCCCCTTTGGCGTTGATTTCGCCCATTTTGTTGCTCGGGTTTCGAGCGCGTACGACTGCAACGAAGAGAATGTGCGCGGTTATCTTGAACAACATGTCCAAGCTCGTGGAAGATCCAGAAGACGCCGAGCCGTTTTTGGATAAGCTTTTGACCTCGGTAGAGAAAGCTTCGAACGAGATCTCCGATCCAGAGGCGAGAGCTGTGTGCAGTAAGTGTACTGATCAATTGAAATCGATCGGTGAACGCTTAGCCGATCCGAAATTCGTCTCAAAACGACCAACGGAGAAGAAATTGAAGGAGCTCTTAGGTCCATCGATTTCTGCTTACGAAGTCATCATCTTATCGTCGTTGATCATGTCAAAAGTCGAAGATTACGACTTTGAACAAGCGTTGAAAGGTAAAGGTAAAGCGTATTACCAAAAGCTCGAAAGCTTTTACTTTGAAGATGGCGAAGTAGATGACGACGATGGAGACGCCGAGGAACTCGCAAACTGCAAATTTACGTTAGCATATGGCTCGAAAGTTTTGCTTCATAACACGAAGCTTAAACTTAAGCGTGGATATAAATACGGCTTACTGGGCGGTAACGACTCCGGTAAGACTACTTTAATGCGAGCAATTGCGAACGAACAAGTCGAAGGTTTTCCGCCAGCGTCAGAGCTCAGGACCGTTTTCGTCGAAGCCGATATCGTCGGCGAATTATCCGATTTGCCTTGCGTCGATTACATTTTGGCAGATGCTCGCATTAAAGAGTTCGGTATCACCGAAGCGACCGTCGAGAAGATGTTATTATCGGTCGGTTTTGGTGAAATGCAAAATGGTGCCAGAAACTTGGTCACGTATTTATCCGGCGGTTGGAGAATGAAATTGGCCTTGGCTCGAGCGATGTGTTTGAACGCGGATATTCTTTTGATGGATGAACCGACGAATCACTTGGACGTCATGAACGTCAAATGGGTCGAGACGTACTTATTGTCTTTGAAGAACGTCACTTGCATCATCGTTTCGCACGATACTGGATTGTTAAATCGAGTTTGCGATAACATCATCGCCATCGATAGTTTAAAACTTAAGCAATTCCATGGTAATTTAACGGCTTACGTCGAAAAGAACCCGAAAGCGAAGCAATTTTTCGAACTTAAATCAGCCTCTGGATGGAAAATGCAATTTCCACAACCTGGATTTCTCGAAGGCGTCAAGTCCAAGGGTAAGCCACTGATGAAAATGGCCAACTGTACGTACACGTATCCAGTGAATTCAGTGCCAACAGTGAAGGATGTCACGGTCCAAGTATCGTTGGCATCTCGTGTTGCATGCGTCGGTCCAAACGGCGTCGGTAAATCTACAATGATTAAGTTGTTGACCGGTGAAGTTGAACCGCAAGAGGGTACGGTTTGGAAGCACCCAAACGCGCGTGTCGCGTACGTTGCGCAGCACGCGTTTCATCACATCGAGCAACATTTGGATAAAACGCCAAATGAGTACATTCGTTGGAGATACCAGCACGGTGACGATAAAGAGGCGTTGGAAAAGGATTCCATGACGTTGACAGAAGAAGAAGTTGAAAAGTGTAAGAAGCCATTTGAAATCTCTTTGCCGCCTGACGAGAAAGGTAACGTTCGTAAACTCAAATGGGTTATCGAAAAACTCACCGGTGGTCGTAAAACGGTCAAAAAAGAGACTGAATACGAAGTTCAATTTGTTGGTCAATCGCACGACGCGAATACGTATATTCGCGCCGATAAGCTCGAAAAGGCCGGTTTCGCCAAGCACATGAAAATTGTCGACGAGAAGGTTGCGGCAAGAGCTGGCGCGATGGCGACACCTCTCACGGCGGCTAATTGCGAGAAGCATCTTGAAAACGTCGGATTGGACAAGGAGTTTGGTACGCACACGAGAATGGCTGCATTATCTGGCGGTCAAAAAGTGAAGGTCGTCATCGCCGCATGCATGTGGAACTGCCCGCATATTGTCATTTTAGATGAACCGACTAACTACCTCGATCGGGACTCTTTAGGCGCTCTCGCTGGTGCCATTGAAGACTACGAAGGTGGTGTTGTCATGATTACGCATAACAACGAGTTCTGCTCCGCTTTATGCCCAGAGACATGGCTCATGGCGAAGGACGAGACCGACGGTATCGCTCGATGCAACTGCAAAGGCGACGCCGAATGGATGACAAAAATGTCCAAAAAGGAAGTCACCGCCGCAGTCGACTCAGATTCATTCGTCGATGCGTTGGGTAACGAAGTTGAAGTTACGAAAAAGAAGACTCTTTCGAAGAAGGAACAAAAGCAAAAAGAGAAATTGCGCAAGGCAAGAAAAGCGCGCGGAGAAGAAGTCAGCGCTACCGACGAAGAAGAATGGGCCGGCTTTGGCGAAGAAGAATAATTTAAGATAAATAAAGAAGGGATAAAGAATAACTCTTTTAATCACTACACATTACTACATATTAAGTTAAAAATATATAATGAGGTATGTCTAACCTAACGCGATACTAAAGTGCTAACTATTTTCCAATGAGGCGATTTTTCAGTCTTAATCCATCCAAAATCTTCAACCTTGTCCCATAAATTCTCTCTTACTATTTCACCTTCATTCTGTACTCCTCCTTCATTAATACAAGCTAACAACGGTGCGAATTCGAGAGTTTCGCATCGTTCTATAATCGGCCCACTCGCGACTCGACAATGAAACCTCGTCGCTTTCGAGTCGTGTATGCGCAACTGCCTCGCTCCAACGAACACCGTACAATCGTTCATATTCTCAACTAATACGCTCCCATCGATATCTATGGCATGAATCTCGCACTCTTCGCAATCTCTCATCCTTACCGATCTCGGCTTCTTTCCTCTCTCACTTTTTATTATAACCGAACTTTTCTTACATCTCTCAATTGTCACGTCTTTCCCATCGACTTCACACGCTTCGACGACGAACTCTGTCTCGCAAACTAAATCCGCATACACGCAGAGCGTATTCATCTCCAAATACTTCTTCTGCAACAGCGCTACTGCATCATCACCATCATCATCACCATTATCTACAATAGTACTACTTTTACTACTACTGCTTTTATTACTACTCATCTTCGCCGCGGCGCTACTACTACTACTTCTCGCGAAACTAAACCCGGTCTTCTTCTTCTCCCGCTCTACTCCACCGCGCTGTAACGAATTACTTTCACTCACTTTCACTAACTCGAACATTAAATCGCATTCTTTCATGGCCCTTTCAATATCAAACTTCGCTAAGAAATAACTCTTTCTCGCTACGAACTCTTGCGCGTCCCCTATTCTCGCCTTTATGAGCGCGAACGACGAAAAGTCAACGCGTTTTGAATCCGGCATCGTTCCATTTAGGGTTTCATCTCGCTCGCTCTCCTCAATTTTCTCCCTAATCTCCCTATTCATGCACTCGAACGAGGACCAGAACTGGTCCGCAGATTCCCCTGGATCTCTCTCTAGCTCCAATCGTTCCTTTTTCATTCGCTTCGTTTCGTTCAACGCGGACTCGTTCTCTTTCAGTCTTTCGATCATTTTTTGATGTTTCTCTTCCATTGTAGGATGATGCAGAATATCGCCGTCGTCGCGTATTACGTTCTCGCGAATGTTCATGACGATTGTTTTTTTTTCGATGGTCTTAATCGATCGTTTTTGTCGTTCGATTTCTTCCCCTTCTTCTTCTTCCTTCTTCTTCTTCTTCTTCTGTTTCTTTTTGTAGTAGGGAAGTGCCTGCTTATGATAAATATGATGGTGTTTATTCCTTCACAGTAGCAAAAGAAAAAAGTGTGGAATGAAGAGTGAAAGTCGCGAAGTCGGTCGTTTGCGCAATCCAGCGCCGCGATGTAAAGAGAGTTTTGATGCATAGTTTCTACTGCTACTGCTACTGCTGACTAATACTATGTATGCATAAATATATGCACGCATATATATCGATCGATGATGATCAATGCATTGAAGAGTGAACGTTCTCGAGCTCTGATTGTAACGAATTGAACCAATCGGCGAAGCGAGCAATTGTACGCTCCATGCGTCGGCATAAACCTGCGTATGTTTCGCAAACGACTTCGATGACGCGATTTTCTTTGTTTGAGTTCTTTTTGGTATCAGCGTTGTTGTTATTTTTTTTGTTATTCGAAACGCTCTCTTCGGCGTCGTGGAAATCGCGTTCGATTTTCGCGCGCGCTTCTGATAATTTACGCAAACTTTTTTGTAAGTCGTCGCAATTCACGAGAACGCGAGCGCATCGTTCGAGTTTTCGATTAGCCTCGTCTTCGCGTTTTTTAGCGATTGCGCAAAGTTTCCTTAAATTCGTTTTCGCAGAGTTTGTTTTGTTTTCGATTTGCAAGATTGAGCGCTTGGAGTCCATGGCGTTTTTTTCCTTCGTAGCTCGTTGAATGATTTCTTGCGCGTTCGCGACTGCTTTGTTTTGTTCGAGTAATCCATCGCGGAAAGCAATCAATTCTTCGCGTTCTTGAAGTAATTCTCGCTCAAACTCTTTCAAATCTTTAATTCGTTCGTTGTTCGTTTTTGCTAAATCGTTCAAAACCTTTTCGCGATTTTGCAACTCGAGCCAAGAGTTTTGCAATTCGTCCTTCTCCTGTTGCAAGATTTCACCGGTTTCTTTCAAAGTTTCCGCTTCGCGAAGTAGCGCTGGGTGAACTTTGTCAGTAAACTCGCGAATTTTCGCCTCTCTCGACTCTAAATCTTCCAACTTTGTGTGCGTGATTTTAGCTAAATCTAAGCCGTTAAGTTCTTGCTTTCGAATAGATGCCAAATGCGTAGCGTTTTCGAGCTTACGTTCGGCGTCTTCGAGTTCTACGCGCACGGCTTTTAGTTTCTTCTTCATTAAATCTTCATCCGTTTTAAACGCATCGTTCACTGCTCTGTTCTTCTCTAAATCAAGCTGTTCGCGTCGAATATACTCTCTTCTCGCTTCTACGTCAATGCGTTCGGATTCTGCCGAAGCGACGGCTGCTCTCGCTTTCGCGTACTCTTTTTCAACGCGTTCTAATCCATCTACAAGCTCTTTTTCTCGAATTCTTGCATTTTCTTCGCGTTTTTTAACATCAATAGACGCTTTCTTTACTGTTTCTGCGCGCGCATCTAAAGCGTCACGAGCTTCGCGCACTGCGCGCATAGCCGAAGCTTCCCATGCCTTACGACGCTCTGTTTCTTTCTTTGTCTTGCCGCTCGGCGAGTTCGCGCTCGCTAATTGCCTTGCCTCTGCAAGCTGCTGCTCTAAATGTTCTCTATGTGTTTGCTGTGAAGATATTTCTTGCTTCAAGACGACGATTTCTTGCTTCAAGGTTTCAACGAATTCAAACGAGTGAACATTATCTGAAGAAGTCGAAGTGCCGACATTGTTTTTGACGCTCGAAGAACCATCAAAAAACGTCGTCGTTTGCGAAGATTCATTTCTTAAACGTAAATATGCGCTCTCTCGCTCTTTCCTTGCTTCGGCAGCTTCAGATACCAAGTCGCGATTTTCTCGTCTCGATTCGTTGAGCTGGTTTTCCAAAGCTTTCCTATGAGCCTCGATTTCAATCTCTTTCGTTCGAAACGATTCGCGTATAACGTCCATTTCATTTGCCATTTTTTTCATCACGAGCTCTACGTCTTTCGTCGCTTCGTCGAGTTGCGTCCTCAAGCGTTCACTCTCGCGCGTTTTCTCATCAACTTCAATCTCCAAATCTCGAACTTTTGTAACTCGTTTTGCATCGTCGCTTCTCAATAGCTGTCGGAGCTCAGTCTCTCGCATTTTTAAGTTCTCTTCAACCATCGCAGATCTTGCAAGTTGCGACGCGATATCGTTCTCGCGCGTATCTAGATGCATTTCTCGGTTATCAATCTCTTCAATGCGCGATTTTGCGAATTTTTCAGACTCTAGCAAAGCTCTTCTTCGATTCTCGAGATTTTGCTTCTCCTTCTCAAACTCCTCTCGATCTTTCTTAAGAGCAGATTCCATTCGTTGAATCTCTTCCGCAAACTTTTCGAGAGCGCTTCCTTTCAAATCTAACTCCTCGTCTCCGTTTTTCATAAGTTCCAATCGTTCTTGAATCGTCCCTTGTGCTATTTTTAATTCGTTTTCTTTGGCGTCCAACTGTTTTCTTCCTTCGGTGACTTTCGCCCACGCTTGCGCGACGACGTCGCACTCTTTTGCCGCGGCTTCAGCGGCTACCGCCGTATGTCGTTCGCGCGCATCAAGCTCTTCCTTTATTTGTTCGCGTTCCACTTTTGCTTTTTTCAAAGCGTGTTCGGCTCTTTCGATTGCTTCTTTTTTCTCCAAAAATAACGAATCGAGTTCTTTCATTTTCAGAGTAGCGTCGTTCTTCGCGTCCTCGATTTTCTTAGCTTTGATTTCGGTTTCTCGCAACTGTTCCATGAACGCTTTTAAATGCTTTTCCGCAACATCTCTTTTCTCTCTAAATTCACTCGCCAACTGTTCTTCTTCTTCGCGTTCTTTCTT
>Ga0209710_1001183_pt1 | contig 20715 bp, 12 predicted proteins | sample ArcticOcean_MG_C_5_FD_187436 | JGI IMG/M metagenome (GOLD analysis project Ga0209710, IMG submission 187436) | Marine microbial communities from western Arctic Ocean - ArcticOcean_MG_CB4_138 (SPAdes) (version 2) | ecosystem: Environmental > Aquatic > Marine > Oceanic | place: Arctic Ocean...
CCTCTGCCTCCTCCTCAACCTTCTTGGCAGCCTCTGCCTCCTCCTCAACCTTCTTGGCAGCCTCTGCCTCCTCCTCAACCTTCTTGGCAGCCTCTGCCTTCTTAGTATTTGTTTTATTGTTGCTTATTTGATTAGTTGCCTCTTTGACTATATCTTGCTGTTTTTCATTTTCAACAATCAATTGTATATTTTCCACACTGGTTGTAGGAGTTAGTTTTTTACTGGCCATAATTTTTTGAATATGATCTTCCATATTATCAACTATTATATATTATGCAAACAAATAAAAAAACTTGTAAAAACGACTATGTATATTTATCTAAAATACTCTTCGGGAGCAAAGTATCCTGTAAAAGTTCTAGTTTCTTGAAACACTTGTTGATTGTAACTTCACTAACACCTGAAACATTCTTAATTTCGTTTTTTGATATAGTAAGATTACAATTCACTGCTACGAAATAAATAATACCTGCCGAAATAGCGTGCGGAATATTATCTGGTATAATATCATTCTTTTCTATTTTTAAAGCAATGAACTTAGATAACATCGTTAATTCTTGATTGAATTGTAATTTGCTGCAGTGTCTTTCTATAAATGAACTCGGTAACGACGAGCATAAATCAGTTTGTTTTGATGGTTCGACACCACGTTCGATATTATGTAATATATTCACAGCAACACTACATCCAGTAGTAGCACTGGTTTTATCCAATTTAAATATGTCTGCGATTTCGTGCGCATTTCGCGGACAACCATTCAGACGACACGACAGATATATAGACGCAGATTTAATACCATCGCGATTAAGACCCCTAAACATCTTTTGTTCGGATATGTCTTTGTGTATTGAGATAGCATCGTCTATAAATATTTTAGGTATGTTTGCGTTTTGCGCCATTACTGTAATAAACTGGAATTCGTCATATAACGATTTTTCGCGATGTGGCATAGACTGCCATTCGGTCCATTTACGTATTTTTTTCATTTCATAAGAAGATTTATTTCCACATAATATTTTACAACCGAATGATGACTGAACCAGCAATGGATTTATTGGATTTCCACACCTCGACGGGTCTTTTGCGTTTCTATCTTCAGCACCATAAAATCTCCATTCGGGTGAATAATCGAGAATTTCCCTGAAAATAACTCCACAAGATGTATCAGAACACGTAGGGAAGCCGTCGTCCATCGTGATTAATTTGGCATCGCATTTTTTACAATATAGTCCTTCCTTTTCGTATACACATTCTACAGGTGTCTCGTCTGATATATTTTGTGTTACTATTTCTTCTTTGTCGGTATCAAAAATGTCCCATATTTTTGATTTTTCGACAATCGTTAAATCATTTTTTTTCTTTTTTGTTTTACGATTTACAAGAGAAACCAAGCGTGGTTTAGATGCGTTATCGTTAGTATCTAAACTTGCTACCGCCAACATGTTATATTAATCTATTATAATTCATATATTTTTTAAACGCAGATGTTTCAATTTTTAAATATTCCGATACTATAGTAGAAAAAATGAATAAGTTTGCAGATATGGCAAAAAAGGCAGAAGGTATGGCAAATAAGGCAGACGATATGGCAAATAAGGCAGACGATATGGCAAATAATGCAGAAGGTATGGCAAATGATATCACAAATAATGCAGAAGGTATGGCAAATAATGCAGAAGGTATGGCAAATAATGCAGAAGGTACAACAATCGGTGTTGGTGTACTACCACAAGATGAAGATAAAGAACTGGATGTAATAGACCAGATACGTTGTGCAAATCATTTTTCATACAAAGACGAAGGTCATACAAAACGAGTTGTCAAGAGACAATTAGATAAGCTTTGCGACCAATTGCAAACACTATCAGACCTAATAAAAGAAAATTTAAAAACAACGTTTAGTAAAATTTTAAAAAAACGAATTACAAAGAGTGTTGCGTGTATTACAAAAAATATTACTTTAGAAAAAATACGGGAACGACCTGAATATATTAGTGAAACATTTGAAGAAAATGAAGAGTCGGGACAGAATAAAAAAACGAATTTGGTAAAAACAGATATCCAGGTTTATGTCAGTGATTTGGTTACAATGATAGATAACAAATATAAAGAAATGGACGGCGATATATGTGCCGAAGATACTAAACAGGATGACGAAGATGATTTCGATGACGAAGATGATTCCGATGACGAAGATGATTCCGATGACGAAGATGATTCCGATGACGAAGGTGATTCCAATGACGAAAATATGTCGGCTGAAGATAAAAATAAAAAAATTACAGAATTAAAAACAAAACAAAACAAACTCCAAACAAAAGAGAAACGTATAACGAGTAGATTGAATAGTTTGGAGAGTTCATTAACAAACAAATCTGAACCTGAATCTGGATCTGAAATGACGGGAGGCAAAGAATCATTAGATAATAAGGAAGTAAATGTTGTTACAAGTTTTATGAAAACAGAATTTATCTCTGACACAATGTTATTAACTGTTGCTGAAGAATTGTTTGGAAAAAAAGTTACTATCGTAAAATCGGTTAAAAAAAGAATTGAATTAATTAATGAAATATTTAATAATTTTCCAAAAGAATTGATAGATGAAGTTCAAGTTCAATTCAATAATTTAATTACCGAGAATAACAAACAACTGAAAGATATTTTAGATGAACATATGAAACAAGTGACACCTAAATTTCAGAATACACTACCACCTCCACCGCAAGATAACAAATCGAATGATTCGAATGACCCCAACGTAACAGCAGGTGGCAAGAAAAGAAAAACACGCAAATCAATTGTTTTACGAAAAAAAAATAAACGTCTCACACAAAATCGTAAATTAAGAAAATGAGACTTTTTTTTCGATTTTTTCAAACATATCGTTCGTATATACTAATTTGCCAGTCGGTTTATAATCATTCGTGTCATTATATTGCTTTGCCTCTTTTTGTAAATTATTTTGATTGTCGTTAAACATACCCGAATTGGGGTCATTTGTATCGTGTTCATCTTCTTGTTTGTTGTGTTTTTCTATAATATTCCCATGTTCATCAATGTTTTTTCCAGTTTTCTTTCTTATTTCATCGCGAACATAGGATGGTATCCATTTCCCCCAAGAAATAAATAGTGTATTTGGATGAATATATCTTACGTGGAATCCATCTTCTTCTAATTTTGCAACTAAATATCCGGTACAATCGCCATTGTTATATATAGGTTCTCCAAAAATGAATTCGGGAACATTAAACCATATATGTGTTTCGTTGGTTCGAGCACGAGAAGTAAATTTTATACGTTTTTGAACTCGGTTCAAAATTTTATTATAAATAGAAAGCTGCCGTAAGTCTCTTTTTTGTCGTTTTTCGAATAAGCCATCTATATCTATTTTATTATTGTTATCATCTTCATTTGTATATAAAAAATAGGACATTCTCAAATCACCTTATTATATTGTTACAAAGAAAAAACATAAACGAATACAACGTAATACAAAGTAAATGGGTACTAAAATCGAACAGAAAGAAACGAAAGAAACGAAAGAAACGAAAGAAAAAACTAAAATACGCCATATAGTTTGTTCTGGTGGAGGAGTAACTGGTCTCGTATTTTATGGAATTCTGAAAGAAACTCATAAACAAAATGTATGGAAATATGAAGACATTGAAACATTATATGGCACGTCCGTCGGTTCAATTATACTAACATTATTATCATTGGAATATGAATGGTCTGTAATAGATGATTTCATTATAAAAAAACCTTGGAAAAATGTGTTTAAATATAATATTTATTCCATATTAGATTCTATACAACAAAAAGGTGTCTTTACAATAAAAGTAATTGAGGATATGTTGCTACCGTTTTTTAAGGGTAAAAATATGGATGAAACGATTACCCTTTTAGAATTATACGAAAAAACCAAAAAGGAGTTACATATCTACGCAACAGAAACAAACGAAAATTCATTAGTCGATTTTTCATATAAAACACATCCAAATTGGCGGGTAATAGATGTAGTATTTGCGTCTTGTTCGATACCAATTATATTTACACCTTTAATCAAAGGAAAGCAATGTTTTTGCGATGGTTCAGGGAAGTTACATTATCCATTAGTCCGATGCATAGAACAAAACCCAAATATTAATATGGATGAAATATTAGGGATCCGTCAAAATATGATTACAAATACCCAGATATATGAGGGGGATGAAAGCACATTATTTGATTATATCGGTCATTTGATGCGTAAATTAATCGAAGACAGTAAAGAGGAAACCATAGATATCGATATAAAAAATGAATATATTGTAAGTTCAACCCACGTATCATTAGATGATATAATAGAGTTCTCTACTAATCAAGACTTGCGAATGAAATTAATACTTGATGGAAAAGTCATTGTAGATCAACAAATTCCGTAAAATGTATAGATAGTATGATAAATCTATACATTTTGTAATGCGATTATTCTTGCAATACGGTTTCTACAAAATATGTTAACGAATCTACATTGATTTTTGAATCAAACTCAATATCTTTACCGTTTTTAGTTAGTTTTACTGTAGGGAAAGACTCAATATTGGGACAAATTTCTTCACTTTCACATTCGACATCCTTACATTTTAATGTGTAATTATTGATACGTTTGTTGTTATATTGTCTACGGAAATTTTCCCATTCGGGTTGGGCGGTTTTGCAATGAGGGCACCAATCCACGTGATAAAATGTGATTACAACTTCCCCATTATCACTTACACCAGCTTCCCCAGTATCACTTATATTTTTGGAATAAAATGGCTTATAATAGGTTTCATAACCGTATCTAGCAAGAATGAAAAATATAGCCACCGCAATTGCTGCTATAATGTAACTTCTAAAATTCTTAATATATCCAAATTTTTTTTGTATAACCTCGTAGAATGTCGACATATCTATATATTATCATATTATTTTTTTATCTGGCAAATAACGAATCGCGTAATACAAACGACTAAATCAAAATTTAGTAAATCTTCTTTTCTAATGATTGTATAGTAGAATGACAAAGAATAAAACACGAAAAAAAACGTATTCAAAAGAGGATTATAGTAGCAATGATGGTATGTTAACTAGTGTTTGGGGTCCTGGATTATGGCATTATCTACATACAATGAGTTTTAATTATCCAATCAAACCCACTTGCAATGATAAAGTCAGTTATAAAAATGTTATATTAAACTTGAAAAATACTTTACCGTGTGGGAAATGTCGTAAGAATTTATGTAAAAATTTAACAGAATTGCCGTTGACAGACAAAGTTATGACGTCGCGAGAGACATTCTCGCGTTATATTTACAAATTACATGAATTAATTAATAAAATGCTTAATAAAGTATCTGGTCTTTCCTATAACGATGTTCGAGAACGATACGAACATTTCAGAGCGCGTTGTAGTATACCATTTGATAAGATTGACATATTGCCTACGGTGGATAAAATGGAAGATGGATGTACTGAACCATTGTATGGTAACAAATCAAAATGTATTTTAAAAATTGTTCCTGCTACTACCAAGTGTGAAACTCTTGAAATAGATAAAACGTGTATCAAGACAAAGAACTAGGTAACAATCAAATCGGACATCGTTTTTGGAATGTTTAGAAAGTTTCATTTCTACACTTTCCACCACATAGATATAATAGGCGAGTTGCTGTTTTTTTATGCGAAGATATAATATATAAAGAATTCATAATGAAAATGTCGCAAAAAGTCAAAAACGAACCTATTAATATGAATGAACAAACAAAAGAAGTAGCGTTTGAAGGTCTTCACAATGAAAAGAATGACGAAATCGCTACTATACCATTTTGGAGCGATAATCCCAATATATTATTTCATAGTTCTTATTTATTTGAATTTTTTCCTATTGAAGCAATGTCATACGAACAAAAACTCAATGCGGTAACCCGAAGTGTTATTATACTTACTCTGGTCGGGTTCTTACTATCTACAAATGTTCGTACAATAATTGTTGGCATAGTCACTATTGTTGCTATATTCATAATGCATTTTTATCACGAAAAAGAAAAGAAAACAAACGCGGATAAGAAACCAACAATCGATATAAAAGAAAATTTTGAGAGTCCTGCAGTAGCTTATTTAAACGAAGCAAATAAGCAAGTGTCTGATGATGTTTTTTCAGGAATGGACGTAAGTAATCCATTTAACAATGTTTTAATGGATGATTATAAGTATAATCCTAATAAAAAACCCGCACCTCCTGCTTTTAATTCAAACGTAAATGACAGTATATTGGCCACCGCAAAACAGGCGGTTATTGACTCGAATCCGGATCAACCAGATATTGCAGATAAATTATTCAAAGATTTAGGAGATGAATATGTTTTTGAACAATCACTACGTCCGTTTAATTCTAATCCTTCTACTACTATACCAAACGACCAACAATCATTTGCGGATTTTTGTTATGGCAGTATGGTGTCGTGTAAAGAAGGTAATGAGTTTGCTTGTGCCAGAAATCAAACCAGACATACCAATTATTAGAAAAATAATTTTGATATTAATTATTTTTCTCACCACAAAATTCCTTCTCTACCTATATTATAATAGTGAATATAAGATGTCATCTGTAAATTCATACATGTTTAATAATACCGGTCGTATTGGTTCCGATGTAGGTGAACAAACACAAAACAATCTTCATAATACTCGTTTCGCAAATCACACATTGTCTAATTTTTTTAGCAATAATACCAGTAATAGTCACGTTCAGTTTGCGGTTAAGCAACCAACAATGTCATTTAGTGGTATTTCTCACGGCAATGGATTGAATGCGAGTGTTGTTGATGCTGAATCCAAATTAGTTATCAAAACCGAACAAACAAATCCCGCTGAGAAATTACAATTATTTCAACGTCCTTTTGCAACTGTTCCTTATTTAGGACGCGGTAGTTGTGACCCATCTATTGAATCTCAACTTCAACAGGGTGAGAACGTTACTGATAAGAAAAGCACGTCTACTATTATGGACAAGTCATTCACCCAGTACAGTCTATACCCGGTTGATGACAAGATGGAGCAACAAGTTCGAGATGCGTCACATACGGTTGAAGAGGCAGCATTAGATGGTTGGGTCCGCGGCGGACAGACTACCCGCGAGATGTCTAATGATGATGTAATGAAAGCACAAAATCGTCCCAATACTTTACTATAATCTTGTCAATTTATTTCCTATAGGTCTTCAAATGTGTGTATATATAATTTACACATTTGATGTAAATTATATCACTGTCAATATAGAGAATATATTTTTTACAAATAAAATGATACAAATGTTATCGGGTGATAATGTATATAACTATTGTATACAATGGGTGATAGCATTGACCCAATTATTGAACCAATTATTGAACCAATTATTGAACCAATTATTGAATCAAAACATATTCAACCTGTATTCAAAGTTTCTCTGGTTGGTTCTCAAAACGAGGAAAATATTTTCAATATAAAACAAACAATTCTGTTTCAAGGTAGAACTATTGAAGATACAAACGTTTCCAGTTATTTTAGTGATATAGAAAATACAAGCAATAAATTAAATTCTACGAAAATATCTACAACTACACAATATATACATCGCGATGATACGTTACACGGGATAAAAAATAAAATTATAAAGGAATTGGGTGTAAACGATGTATGTTACGATGAACTCTATTTGTTTGCGAAAGTAGAGGACAAATTGAATTTATATTATATTTATTCAAATCTAACGCGTAATGATACTGTTGATTTTACCCACTCCATGTTAGAAACTCTCGCGAGAAACTTACGAATTAATTTAAAATTATATCATATTCCTATACAAAGCACATATACTTTTGAATTGTTATATAGACACTTGTATAAAGAGTTTGAAAAAAAACAGTCATATTATATTCCATTAGGTCAGCGATTTCCCAAGTTCAATAATTTTTTATTCTCATCAAACCCATACGATAATATATCGGACACAGAGAACCCGTTCAAATTAACAAGCGATAATCCATTACAAACCTTTGACAATACTTTATTGTTAACATATGGTATGATTTTGGACAATTCCATATATGTTGCATTAATAAAAGATGTCTATGAGTATACGCAAATATCGAAATATGATTATACTTATATTACAAGTTTATATTATCCATTACTCGGAACAAAAGGAATTGATACATATACAAAATATAATGAGCGACATATGGAACTAATAGAAAACAACAAAGAAAATATTGACAGTAATTTTGAAAATTATAACAATAAAATAGATACATTACGCGAAATCTATTACACGCCGCAGAATGAACGCTTATCTTATGATAAGCGTGGTATAAAAAATTTCCATTTCATCATTCATCCAACTTCGCAAGTGAAGTTACCATTAGACATTATATTTAAAAAAATCCACTGTACGAAGAGTATGCCTTTTATAAAATACAACCCAGGTTTTCGAAAAGAGAACATGTATCGTTTATATTCACTTCTTACATCAAAATCCGGTCAAAAAGTACCAGAGGTAAATTCATCGAAAATAAAAACATATTCAAAGACGATGGGTAAAAACAATCAACAATTGTCGTGTCTTCTTCTAATAGATTATAAAGATAATGATGGGGACGAACACGTCGTGGAAGTTGTTATAGATATAAATGCGAACGGAGATATACATATTGTATGTAATAATATTGAATACATTGACAAGGACAAATTAGATATATTTTTGAACGAAAATATTAATAGTGTTCTGAATGATATCAATGGATTTCTTCAGACCACTGGTGGATACAAACTGGATTTGTTCAACACGTTCAATGACACAAACATTGAAATATTATCTCTTGTCTATATGACACAATTGATTTTGAATAAAAAGATGAAGTTTGATAGCAATAAACAATGTATTAGTTCGTTCTTTGACGTGATAACAGAAAACCGAAATGGAAAAGAAAATGTAATCGAACTAAGATACAAACGTGTTGAAAATTACAAACTGATGGACGCAGTTAGTGCGTTATTGCATGATATTTATAGCAAAGGTGAGGATGACGATAATGTTATGATGAAATTATTAATGGATAAATTCACAATGACGAAAGAAACAGCGTTAGACAAAATAAAGGACTATTTTAATACATATACACTTGTTAATGGAGAATGGGCGAATAAAGGTGTGAATGTGGTGGAACATCCAGGGTTCATAAGTTATATTCGAATAGTGGAGAACAATAATACTGCTCTTTTATCAATCAATAATATTAATAATATTCTATATATAAATGAAATAGAACAATATATTGATAGTTTTTTTAGAATTTCTCAAATGCCAGAAAGCATAAAGGTTTCGACCAAAGATATTTGTTCTAGTAAAGAAATTATTGATAAACAAGTAGATATGGTAGTCGGTCCCAAAAACATAGTTGCTGTTATACCAGAAGATGAAGATGAAAGTGATTTGGATGATGAAGATGAAAGTGAAGATGAAAGTGATTCGGATAATAACTTTATATTTTTTTCAGACGAAGAGGACGATGAAGAGGATGAAGATGGTTTTGAAAAAGAACTGGAAGAAGTTGTGGAAGGCGAAAATGATTTGAAAGGTGGTGTAAAAAGTAATATTGATCGTAAAGATTATACAAAAACGCAAAAAAAGAGACAAGATAATTTCGCATATGACAGATTAAAACGATACGCGCCTAAGTTGATTATACTGTCTGACACAAAAGACGACAGTGACGGTACAAACAAAATCAAATACAAGGCATATTCACGAAGTTGTGCTGCAAGTATGGGAAAACAACCCATTATATTATCTGACAAGGAAAAAAAAACATTAGATGACATGGCAGATGATAAAGGAAAATCTTATACATATGCTCTTAAATACGGACCGGACAATAAAGACAAATATTGGTATATATGTCCCCGATATTGGTGTAAATCAGAACAACGACCTTTAACCGAAAAAGAAGTAAAGGATAAGGTATGTGACAGTCCGAATGATATAGTCGAATTTTCAAATAAAGCTAATCATTTTGATGAAAATGGGAACTATCAACATTTTGTGCCGGGTTTTTTTGATAAAAGTGAACACCCCAAAGGATACGGAATCCCTTGTTGTTTTCGTAAAAAGTGGGAGTCAACACAATTAGTAAATCGACGTATCGAACAAAATGTAAATGAAGACACGGACGTTACCAAGGGGACCGTAAAACACAAAACAGAAGAAGAGAAAACAGAAGAAGAGAAAACAGAAGAAGAGAAAACAAAAAACAAAACAAAAGTTCAATCCAACAAATCTAATTACATAGTCGACTCTAATAAAAAGGTAGGATTCGAGAAATTTGGATATCTTCCTATAAATGTATTATCATTATTTGGAATGAACCCATCACATTCAAATTCTATTACTGTCGGTGAAAAAACCTTACTACGAAATGGTGTTCAGACCAGCGAAGCTCAATCATTTATAAGTTCAATCGCAAATATATACGGTTACAAAAAAAATATGCGTAAACCACCAACAATCGAAGAAATGCGTAACCTAATCGCAGACTCGATTACATTTGATGATTTTTTACAATATTTTAATGGTAACTTGACTTCAGTATTTATACCAGTTCAAATATCCGTAAATGATACTGAAGAATATAAATCGTCCAATTATTACATTAATAACATTAAAGACAAATCGAATGTGGTTTCTTTGAAAATGTTCCAAAATCGTATTGCGTCGTATAAACATTTCTTGCAATATTTAAGGGATGTGGATTCGTGGATCGACCATACATATCTATGGGATGTAATTTCTACAAAAAACAAAGTTCTTTTCCCAGACGGTATAAATTTACTCATTATAGCAATTCCTGAAAATGATATCACAGATAATATAGAACTTATTTGTCCAACAAATACATATAAATCTCCATTATATGATGACAAATTGGATACGATAATACTTTTGAAAACACAATCCAGATATGAACCTGTATTTTCTTACCAGAAAGTTATTGATAACAACAAAACGACTACTGTGAATAACCCATTTTTCAAGAAAGATGATTTTATTGGTACACCAATCGAAGAAATGAAAGATACTATCAATAAACATTGTAAACCATTTCCAAGTATGAGAAATGTATATACATTTAAACAAAACTATAATGTGAATAAAATAGTAGACATTTTAATTGCGAACCAATATTATATACAAAAACAAGTGACAAATTACAGTGATAGACTTATTGGTTTGATTGTTTCTGAAACAAAAGAACATACGAATGGTGTATTTGTTCCTTGTTCGCCTTCAGGTATTATTAAGGATAAATCGATTATTCGTATGGACGAAGTTGTTTGGACTTCTTATGCGCGGACAACTGAATTTCTAACGCAACTTTCTAAGAATACACGTAAACAAATATTATCCAACCCGGTTTTCAAAGTAATTGAGGATGAACTAATTGTAGGCATCTTTACCGAAACAAATCAAATGGTTCAAGTAGACCCGCCTATACAAAATGATGTTATTGACGATATACCAGAATATAATGTGTCTGGATACAAAGATAATGGTTATTATGAAGCAGATAAAACAATTATGACAAGTGATAAAATTGACGATGCACGTATAGATACGATAAAGAATATTAAGCTGGAAACAAAGTTTTATATTTCTTTTAGAAACACATTGCGTATTGTTTTTAAAGACCCCACACACGGTGATAAACGACAGTCGTTGGTTGACGCACTCGACAACCCAAATTATCTATATCAAGTAAAACTTAAAAAGATTGTATTAATCGTTCGTAACATTTTAAAACATTATGTTTCGTTTGATAAAATAGGAGAAGAATTGTTGAATAGTATTACTGAGATGACTGAATGTATATCCGGTTGTTCCAATGAAAAACAATATTGTTTATTGAAAGATAATGATTGTACGTTAATTATACCTAACAAAAATTTAATTACAAACGCGGACAACGAAATATTTTATTATTTGAAAATAGCGGATGAACTTATACGTCATAGTCGCGTTCGAATGTTTTTATTAGAACCAAATAAATTTTTAAATATCGGGAAGATTGATTATGAAATAGATAAAAATGAAATTCTACTTCTACAAAGTACCCTTGATGGAGGTTACCTTGATAATCTGAAAGGTAGGAAGGATACAGAAAAGATACCAACCATTACATATGATTTTGCACATCCAATTATAAGTGACAACTATTCTAATGCGATTGAATATAACCCAAGTGAGATCATAATCGACAAAGAAGATAATATACAATTCAACAATAATTGTATAAAAAAAACGGGTCTTGTCATTGGAAATGTGGGACAAGGTTCTAGTTATTGGAAAAACGTGTTTCACATAAATTCAAAAGAAATCCAATATAATATTGATAACAAGTGTAATTTTTACATAATATTACATATATTGCATGACATGAAACGCATAAATACGAATATACTCGATAACGACTTTATTAAAGATATAAAAGAAAAATTAGTGAAAGGATACAATGAATTATTGCCAGAATACAAAAAACAGATTTATAATATTCTCAAATTACAACACGGTAAAAAAGAGATGGTAAAACAATTAGAAAAAAATCAAATTGAGTTTGAAACACTCATACAAAGTGAAGAATATTTTTTGACTGAACTTGACTTATGGATATTAGCAATCGAATTAGAATTACCGATTGTACTGTTTTCTAAAAAGGATCTGAAACAATTGAATTTAAATATAACCTGGTTATTCTTAGATCGGGGGGATTTGAAAGGACATTATTATTTTATACGGTGTCCTTCGTTGAAAAAAGACCCTCTCAATACAAATAAAGTACTACATCCTGATTTTCATTTGATATTACCCGCACAACGAGTGAACGATATGGTAAATAACGCTGAAGAACCTGTTAAAACAGATGATAAAGTGCTTACAGAAGAAGCTAAACAAAAAAAAGAAGCTAAACAAAAAGAAGAAGCAAAGAACTTTGAAGAACGTGTAAATGACCTGACCAACGTCCAAGGCACTATCGATATAAAAGATCATTTTAATAATTTGGGATAAATTCGGCATAATAAATGTATTTGATAAAATTACAAAATGATAAGATATGAAAATTATATTATCATTTCCGCATAATCGGAATCGAACCGATGACAACTCGATATTCTACTAATATGTATTAGACTACTACAGTCGAGCGCTCTACCAACTGAGCTATATGCGGCGATGTGTATCACTACACATATTACTTTGTCCGTTTCTTTTTATGTTACTTACAACAAAAATAATATTATTATTTACACGTTACAATCTACATTAGAATCCAGCATCATATCCATCATCGCACATACCAGTATCTTCGCCAACTTTACACAAATCGCAAGGAAGAAATAGAGATATACACCTTTGAACCAAATATATTTGTCTATATTATGTATAATAAATGGAACATCAACCACTGTTTAAATTTACATCAAACGAAAAACGTATGAAATTTATTGAACATTCATACCCATTTAGAAAACAATTACTACAAATGCCTGGAAATATCCATAAACTAGAATTCGACATAAATGATAAATTAAATGTAATACACGTGGTCGACAACACAACTTCAGTTAATCAGATCGACATCACAGAAAGAGAAGTTAAAGACATACAATATTCTTGTTCTAATACAGGATCCTATAGAATAATAGGAGGTGCGGTTTTTGAACTTTTGAATATGAAATATAACAAGGTTGATTTATTTAAATATACCGATTTAACTAATGATATTGATGTGGCAGTTATTTTGCCCGAAGTTAAAATTACAACTCATTCTACGGAGTTACAAAATGAATTTAATTCTATGCAAATAAGGTTTTATGATATTGATAATAATACTATCAACAATTTTTATCGTAATTATATTAATTGGTATTTTAAGGGAATAGTTGAAGAAACTAAAACTATGCTTCAAATTAACCCACCAACTAATTTATTTGTCGAATTTGATATAAATGAATATAAAATTCATAATATGGGCGATCGTAATAATATATCATCATCTGTGTTATTTTTATCTTATAAAATTGAAAATATATACGTTATTGGATTTTTTAATCCAGCAATGAATAATGATAATGCTGATTATCGTTTTCAGATTGTATGTAAATATAAAGATAATAATGTAGAAATAATAGATCATATGTTGGAATTTATAATTCCTCTACCCAATGTTAACAGTTCAGAAGACGACGATTTTAACCCCATCTCAGATTCTTACTCACCATCGGGATATGATACGATAGAAATAGATGATATAAAGTATATAACGCGCAATATTTATAGTGAAGTCGGTCCACTATTCGACGCAATGCTTGCTTGGAGCGACACCAAACCCGATTTTTATTTCAAAGAAATTAATTACACAGGACGATTTCTTTATTTACTAGAATTAATTTATAAATATCCAGACGAAGACCTCTTTCCACGTAAGTCAATAATATTTTATGACATCCTACATTCACGCATTAGAAAATTAAGAACGATAAGATTCTATAGATATACTACTAATGAAACAGGTGAGAACGAATTTAATATTTGTGATATAGATCTACGATTTATATTTAATTCTTATATAAAAATAAAAGATATATTATATAAACCGGGTGGAAGCAATAGAGATAATATAGTCAGAACATATCATTATTTTAATGAAGTTGTTAACCCGGATGAATTACATGACAAATTTATAGAGCGTTTATTCGATACAGACGCATTGCCTGAGAATTTATTGACATTTCAAGAGGAAGGACAAAGAAAAATAACGGATAATTTTTATAATGGATTAGATATTTTAGATACTCAAACAAAAAAAGAACGCGAAAAACGGGATATACTGCGCGCTCAAACAAAACAAAAACGCGAAGAAAATAAATTAACAAAACAAAAACGCGAAGAAAATAAATTACCAAAACAACACGTGTTGATGGCAGACCAAAATAAAACAATTGCCACGAAATCAAAAAGTCCTTACAGAAAAACGAAATCAAAAAGTCCTTACAGAAAAACGAAATCAAAAAGTCCTTACAGAAAAACGAAATCAAAAAGTCCTTACGTTAAAAAAAATATATCGATAAAAAAAAACAAATCTATTTGATATATGTCAAATGATAACATAACATAATGAAATTATATTATCATTTTCCGCATAATCGGAATCAAACCGATGACAACTCGATATTCTACAACATGTGTTCTACCTACACTACTACAGTCGAGAGCTCTACCAACTGAACTATATGCTGCGATGTGTATGACTACACGTGTTACTTACAACAAAAATAATATTATTATTACACGTTACAATCTACATTAGAATCCAGCATCATATCCATCATCGCACATACCAGTATCTTCGCGTTTAATTGCTTCCAAGTTGTTACGTATATTTATGTTATCAGTAGAACAAATATCAGTTTGGTCTTCGATACCACCAAATAAATTGTCAATTTCGGTGTCTACGTTTGATTTATTTACTTCAATATCTTCCATATTCTTCATCTTTTCCATATCTAAAACTAAACTGAAGTTTCCAGTTCCACCTGTAAATGTTTGACCGGTCATAACGTTCGCAGAAACACCTCGCATATAATCAATATCCGCGTGTCTTGACGCATTCAATAATACTTCTGTGTGAACCTCAAATGTTGACTTTGAAATAGGACCAATATCATCATTTAATATACCCGAACGGAAAATCGCAACCATATCCTCGTTTGATGTCATACGGTCACATAACAAACTGAGATGATGATAATTGATATAGACATCTGAAAATTCCATCACTTCAACAAATTCATTGTAAATCACTTGTCTCGCTGCTTCAATACCCAATACATTAAATATCTCACGAATATCATTACTGTATGTGTTCATCGCATCTATGAAATCTAATGATAATGTCTCTAATAAATTTGATCCGGTGGTATCTAATACCCATATATCTTTGCGGCTATATTTACCATCTTCCTTTCTTACAGAATTTTGAAATTTTCTAGGAATCACATTTGAAATTCCGGTAACGCCACGTAATACAATATTATTCAAAATGTTTTCTTGGAATGTTCTTAAAATATAAATCTCGTCCGTTTGATCCAGTGGTGAAACACTTCCCTTTTTCTTTTTTGCCATCTTGTCGGATATACGAATCCTGAAAACCAGATTGTCAGAATTATAATCAGAATATACACACGATATTTCTTCATATCCACTGTTTGTAATCGCGAAATGGATGTCGTCCATTGTAATGTTTTTATCTAACAATGTCTCGGTATCCATAACTATACGAACCACCCATTTTGACTTATTTGACACAGCACTGGTTCTATCCGTTTCATCCATACATTCATTTGCCATACTTTCAAATTCATAGAACTCATCTAATACTTGTTTATCCTCCAATATCTGTGTATTATTATCATTTGGATCAAATACGATTTGGACCGAACGCACCACATCCACTAATTTTGTATGACTAATCATATTCGAATATTGGGTCGCTTTTTCCTTGTCCAGTTCATCGCGCTCGTGCATTTGAATAGTTAATGATGGATGTTTGGGGTTCTTTGTCAACCGCAAAATCTCTTCAATACGAGGCACACCACGAGTCACATTGGATTTTGATGATACACCAGATAAATGGAACGTATTCAAAGTCAATTGAGTTGTAGGCTCACCAATTGATTGCCCAGCAACTACACCCACCATTTCACCAGGATGAACGATCGACTTTTTATACTTTAACAATACGGTTTCTAATAAAAGCACCAATGCTGCCTTATGAAAACGCTTGTTTACAATCAAATCGCGAGGAGTAAGATAGTAATAATATACTATTTCAAAAAGCGAATTGGGTTTTACAAAATGAATCTTTTGGATTTTACGGTAATATTCTTCGATGAGTTCAAACGCTTCCAATGGTGTAATATCTACAATTGTATTACTACCTAATCGCAACTCACCTTGTATATTTGAGATAGTATGTTGAAACGCAACCGGTAATTTTACGCCATTCTCGTTCTTTTTATTAAACACGCGATGAACTATATCTTCTCTCGCTTTCAACATCATCGTAATATATTCGTTACATTTATCCTTTGTTGCCTGTTTTTGTTTTGAGATGCGTCTTTTGGTTGCAGTATTATATACTTGTATTGTTTCATTTCGTTGTTCGTTTATACCAACTATATCATAATGTAAATAGATATCCTCGCTCGTCATTCCTACTAATGGAATAAACTGATTCTCTACTTTGGTAGAATCAAACCCATCATCGCCATACGCGAACTGAATTATCTTTCCCTTATTATTTCTAACAGTCATATCATATTCTACCTTCAAATCTTCTAGACCCTTAATTAATCTTCGTTGAATATATCCTGTCTGAGATGTTTTCACTGCTGTATCAATCAAACCAATACGACCACCCATCGCATGAAAGAATAATTCGGGCGCAGTTAATCCGGAAATATAAGAATTCTCAATAAATCCACGAGCACCAGGTGTATCGTCAAATTTACTGAAATGGGGCAATGTTCGATTTTCAAATCCGTATGGAATTCGCTTACCATCAATATTAGTCTGTCCCAAACAGGAGATCATTTGAGATATATTAATCAATGAACCCTTTGAACCTGAATTCACAATCATGATAAAACGATTATCTTTGTTTAATGATTTACGACTAATTGTTCCTGCTTGTTTTGTTGCCTCGTTCAATATATTGTTTACATTTGTTTCAAATTCAACGCTATTTGAAGCAGAAGTTTCATTCATAAATGAACCCATATGCACCTGGTCGATCAATGTATATACATCTCGTTTTTGTTTTGTTATTTCTTGAATAATCGCATCCTGGGTGCTGCGATTCGCTACTAAATCACTAATTCCTACACTGAATGTACTTGATTTCATATATTCGGTTATTACATTTTGGATATCATCGATAAACTGGGCCGCGTGTTCGTTGCCATAGTCATTTGTTATGCGATGAATTATACCCTTTGTAGAAGACCCCAACACACCTTTTTCGATTTGACCACGAATGTATTTACCATTGCGGATTTCAACTATATTATTTGATGTATTTGGGTCTTCACTTTCTTCAAAATATTTTGTTTTAAATTTCATTGTCAATGGTTGTAATATTTGAGATAATATCTCAAAACTCGAGATTGACCCGTTTTTTTTTGTTAATTCACGAATACTATTTACATCTACTTTTGAATACATCATCAATAAATTCATCGCATCACGCGGCGTAAACTTTATGTTTTCACGTGTAAAACGATAACACCCCAATAATGAATCCTGGAATATACCGATAATTGGGGAATTACTGGCTGGACTAATTATATGTTGGGTTGTTGCGGCTAAGTGTTTTAGTTCTGTTTCTGCCATTACATTCTGTGGCATATGCATGTTCATTTCGTCTCCCGACTAATCCCAAAAGTTTCCTAGAGGGTCGGACTGTATCTTAGACAAATTCAAGTTGATTAGACTATCATCATTCACCAACACCCGTTCAGTCTCTGAATGCCTATCATATCCTATCATAACGGACTTAGATAGTAACACTGCGGATTGCCCAATCCTACGACATTATTACCATTGGGTTCGGCTATTAACCGAGTTCCCCCAATTATGTTTCCATTATATTGGGGTGGTAGTTGTAGGCTCTAAGGGGTTTCCCGCATCAAGGTGTTTTGCTAATTCTTCTAAAAATTCTATTGTCATTTTTTTACTATCATCTATACTTATATGTGAACCACCGAAATCTGCTTTATATGAAGTTCCATTTTCGGTTATGTAAATATACCATCCATATTGTTTTTTGTCACGATTTAATGGTCTAATATATTTTTCATAATTCGAATCTATGGTTTTTAAATTCATAAATCTATCAAATTTTTGTTGTTTGTAATACTTCATTACACCAGCAGATACTCTTTTTTTACTTTCATCACAATGTCTAAATGTTTTACCTCCTATTTTCAAATTATATCCATTTGGATATATTGAATTAGATTCGATAATATATTTAGTTTCTAAATCATCCGCATCCTTTACTTCGCAATTATCAAGTATCTCTAATTCAAATTCACAACAACCATATTTTTTTATTGCTGAATTTAAATAATGACACTGATTTTTTTTACTAGAATATGCTTCTGATATATGACATTTTAAACGACCATTTCCACCATATGGACGATATCGTTTATGATTAAGTATGTGTGAGACTGCTTGACCTATATAAATCTTATTATTATTCATATTTGTAATTTTGTATATTTCACAATATCTTAATTTTTCATCATCTAATATTGTGTTTGACAGTTTCATTCGGTTTGATAGTTCCATTTATATAGTATGATATTTTTATTTCTTTATATTATTTTTGAAGAATTAACTAGGGGGTAGCAACCTTTTCAGTCCCCCTGTTTCCGACAGAGATTTATTCACTGCTTACACGCAGTGGAAACCTTAGTTTATCGAAATCCGCATTATACGGTTTAGTGCAGGCAACATTCATCCTAAATGTATCACCTTCTTTCATCACCTTTACAATATGACACATCATACTCATTCTATGTAGACTGGGTTGCCTATTGAATAAAATCGCATCACCATCCATCATATGACGATGGACGACATCACCATTTTCAAGACGAATCGAGCTGCGGTCAACATACCGGAGAGAGATGTTATCGCCATTTTTCCTTTCCAGAATATTGGAACCTGGGTATTTATCCGGACCATTCTGTATTAATGACAATAGGAAATCACGATTGCGATTATTAACCACCACCGGTTTCGTAATATTCTTTGCGATTTTCATCGGAACACCCAATTGACGAATAGATAAGTTTGGGTCGCCGGTAATGACAGAACGAGCACTAAAGTCTACGCGCTTACCCATCAGATTACCACGGATACGACCCGTCTTACTGTTCAGTCTACCCATAATACATTGGAATTGACGACCAGACCGCTGACGTAAACTATCAGCACCCTTCACCTTATTATTTACAACCATCGCAATATAATATTGTAACATGGTTGTCAAACTTTCAATCGAATTAGATGCCGCATCTGTCGCGATTTTATCGGCCAAGTCCTTGTTATACTTGATAATATTGCTGTAAATATGTGTCAAATCATCTTCACTTCGTTGCTGTGCGTCGTGTTTTACAGAAGGTCTCATCGCAGGTGGTGGGACCGGTAGAACTTGACATACCATCCATTCAGGACGAGACCAAATTGGACTATATCCCATAAATGAAACATCTTCATCCGAAATACGCTTGAATTGTTTTAAAATGATTTCTGGAGTATATACAACGGTCGCTTCCTCTTCAGCACCATTCAATCCCTTTAACCAAGTCGCATTGACAGTTGCGATATTATCTAAACGTATCTTATCGGGTTGTTTACATCCACAGCCATCAGTATTACCTTCGGTTTTACCGTCTCCACCGCAACGTTTTACCTTATTTTTCATAGTGGTGCTTGTAACATAATCCCAACGTTTTTCAGGGGCAAGATCTAAGATATGTTTATGGTCTTCTTTATTAATTAATAATTTACTACATTTATAGCATACG
>Ga0209710_1001184_pt1 | contig 20681 bp, 24 predicted proteins | sample ArcticOcean_MG_C_5_FD_187436 | JGI IMG/M metagenome (GOLD analysis project Ga0209710, IMG submission 187436) | Marine microbial communities from western Arctic Ocean - ArcticOcean_MG_CB4_138 (SPAdes) (version 2) | ecosystem: Environmental > Aquatic > Marine > Oceanic | place: Arctic Ocean...
TTGTGACCTCACATATTATGAGGCGTTCTTTTGCATCTAACTATTATGGGAAAATTGAAACGCCACTACTTATGAATATAACCGGGCATTCTAAAGAAAGTACTTTTCTAACCTATATTGGTACGCGTCAAAATAAAGATGCACTGGCAGATTTATTTATGCAACAGGCGGGGGTTATTTGGTGATTTTATTTTTTTATTCCAAATTGAACTAATTTTTGATTGTACCAATTTTTATCTGTTAGTGCATTAAATAACCACACCCGATACTCTTTAAACACTATTACTTTATAAAAAACATTTAAATTGTATTTGATCAATAGATAGATCTTAATACATACGTGTTTTCTTTTTGTTTTTCTTCTATTGATAAACTGATTATTAAAATCCCTTAAATAAGAATCTGTTTTTGTTGTTTTGTTGTATTCTAGACTTGCGACCCTATTAAAAACTTCGTGAGTAGCTGCTAAAAAACAATTTAAAGGATGGTTTAGTTTATCTAAAGTATTCACCGCATCTTTTGCATTTGTTTTTTTAGACAATAAAAAAACATCATAGACATTTCGTAAAGCCATCAGCTTATAATAAAAACCACGGTCGTTTATTTGATTGGCAATAATGGATAGGTTTAATTTGTTTGCATAGCTTAAAACTGCAGCACCATTTACAATCTGACTGTCTTTTTCTATAAAACTGTAATTAAATTCATTGTTGTATTTTTCTAATAAAAGCTCTTTATGAATTTCAATAGCTGCAATATTATTTTCTTTTTGAAGTCTTCTATAATGTCTTTGCTCAGGAAAATAATAATTATACTTTCCTACTTCCGAATATCCAAAATCTCTTAAAACTGTAATCACTTTTGAATAGTCCTCTTTTGAGCAAATAAAATCTATATCCCCAACCATACGTTCGGCTGTATCTTCATATAGTTCTGCTAATAGATTACCAGTTCCTTTTAAAAATATAGGAGTAATTTTATTTGCTAATAAAACACTGTTTAAATCTTTTGCTTGTGAAATTATTTGTTTGTTCCTCTCCCGGTTTATATCTGTAATATACTCCATGTAGCTCACCAACTCTTGAGGTAAATACTTTAAGAAATCAGCTCTTTTAAAATTACAGTAGAGCGCAGGAAACACATAATGGGCTGTACTCACTTTTACAACAGCATCCCAGTCTATACACGTTGATTTTAATTGCTTTTCTATTTCTTGTCTATTTTTTTCTTCTAAAGAAATAGTCAAACATTTGGCAATAAAAAATAAGGTTTCTTTATAATTCAATTGATATTTTTTTTAATCCAAAAAAAATTATTTGGTTGGATCTGGATCTTGATTGAAGTGATCTTCTCTTTTGTCTTTTAATTGTTCTAGGGTAAATTTGTCTCGTACAGATTTTGTTTTTGGGAAGATATAATTAGAAAGGGTTACAAAAACTTTTACCCGTTCTGTTTTTGTAAGCTTGTCTTGGTTTATAAGCAGATCATCTAGCACTTTTTCATAGAGCATTTCCATCTTTTCCTTAATGGAAGGTCCTTCTTTTTTAGCAGGTCCTCTTTTAGATTTTTTTCCTGCTTTCTTTGCTGAATTGGGATCGAATGGCATATGTATTAAAATTAGATTCTAAACCAAATGTAACCAAAAAAGTTTACTTTTTTAGCAACCAACTGCTAGACTGTATTTTATCACCCAACCCATCAACTAAAGTAATTCCCATTTGATCACAGATTGGTCTTTCCGGGATGGTATTGTTATTTTGATCGCCTCCATTGGCAAAACTCAAATCATAGTCACCACCAAAATCTAGAGATATTTTTTCAATAGTTTTACATACGCTTCTGTCTTTATCTATAGACAAAACACAATGATTTACAGATTTTATATTAGTGACAATAAAGACACGCTCTGCTTCTTGCTGAAATTCATTTGATCCTTTTAATGCTCTTTGATGATCGTTATTTACAATTACAAATAACTCATCTGCCAATTCTTTCGCATTGTTAAAATACTCAATATGCCCTTTATGTATTGGATTAAAATAACCCGATACAATCATTCCTTTTTTCTTACTCATACTAAATTTATTTAATTTTGATTTTAGATCTAATTTTTTCAACTTTGTCACTAATAAAAACATCTAATAAGTAAGAAACGAATAGTGTTCCAACAATAACACAGAAGTAATAATTATAGCTTTTAACAATTTCAAAATAATTAAAAATATCAGACATTAAATAAATTATTAACATATGACTTATATAAACAGGATAGGAAAACTTAGATATCCAATGATCTAATTTACTACTTCTTTGAAATTTTGATATTATGGGTAAACTTAAAGTCATTATAGAAATTAGTATAAGAGATAAAAGCGATCGGTTGAAAGGGATAAAAGAAAAACTAATAATAAATAGTATTATTAACAAGGTAGTGGCATTAATAATTAATTTATTTTCCAACAAAGAATATTTATTATAAAGAGGTAGCAAGTATTGATGAGAAAAAGCTCCAAATAAAAATAAAGATAGTTCGGAAGGAAAAAATCTATAAGAAAATGGGTCTTTATTTCCCAATCCTATGTGTAGAAGGTAAACACGAACTAAAACCGAGAGGATTAAAAGAGAAATCCATATATTTTTCTTTTTTTAAGATAAATGGACATATTGCATAAAAAGTCAATTCAATTCCCAATGTCCAGGCTTGGGGAACCAACAAACCATTATATACTAAAATCTCTGATTTTCTAAAGTCTGTAACGAATTGAAAAACTCCTTCATTAACCCCTGTAAACATTAACCAATCTTGTCCTATAATTAAAATATTTGAAAGAAAAAGGGAAAATCCTGCTAAAAACCCTACATCAAAATATGTTTGAAAGAAAAAATCCTCACCTCCAATAATATAATTAACTAGAAAATATACAAATGTCAAAATAGCAACACCCCAATAAACAGGAAACAACCTTAACAGCCTATTAGAATAAAATTTGTATAAGTTTGAATATGTTTTGTTATTTAATAAAATCAATGACATTAAATAACCTGATATGATATAAAATAATTGTACCGCTAATTTACCCCCAGTAAATAAATAACCATATGAATGTGTAAATACTACGGCCAATGCCAATAAAAGTCTAATTGTTCCCATATTTATTTTTTATTTAAAAATTTCAAAGAAGTACTTTTAATTATAGATTTTAAATCTGTTAATTTTATCTGTTTTTTCAATTTTAAGTCAAAATTAGAAGTTAAATATCCTATTCCATTATGTTCACCATTTTTTATTGCCACAAAAGCTAAATAAGATTTAAAATTTTCTAATATAAAATTTGATTCTTTTGAATAAACCGAATCACTATCATTGATATCATTTGCATATACCAATTCAACAAACAAACTTGAACCCCTATTATCAACCTCAAATAATTTAACATCATCACTAGTTCCATAAAAACTATTTAGTAATTTTTCAGCATTTATAGCATCATCTTCATTATCGAATTTCACTAGAAAATCTCTAGACATTCTTGGCAAAATTTCACTGAAATTTTCAAGTCCAATCATCTTTGCAAATGGAATATGCTCTTTTAAGCGCCAATAAAATGTTAAATGCTCATGTGGCTGTTGATGAAGGCCTGTTGCTATTATTATTTTTACATCTTTTTGTTTCAATAACCTCCCGATTTGTTTGTCATATTCAGAAAGGATATGAATTAACGGATCATAATCTTTAGGACAATACCATTCTGGATTTTTAATATTACCTATGTATGCCTTTGAATTAAATAAATAATGATGTTGTATGTGTGCTCCTGAATTTAAAAATAAATTTGAAAAATCAGGTTTATTCTTTTTCCAAAGTGTTAAATGAACATCAGCTAGTAAACTATCAAGAATTAAAGCTTTAGATCCAGGTTTCTCAATATTAAAAACTATTTTAAGGTAATGAGTCCATCTCGACAAAGGCACATACAGTAACAACCCTAAACCTAATGAAAAGATTGTTTTAAAATTCAATTTTGATTTAGCATTATCATTTACAGATTGATGAACAGCTTGATACAGGGCTTTTACAACCCAGTTTCCAGAGGGATTTGTTTTAGTCCAAGGATCTGGGACAAAAAATGCTGGATTATTTAAACGGTTCTCAGCATTGAAGGGAGATACTGCACCAACAGAAAGCCCTTCAGCCTCCAACTCTTCAAATAACTGAGAAAGTTTAGGGTTATTAACAATATCGCCTAAGCGAAATACCTTATGCTCATCAAAGGTTTTTCCTGTATGAATAGTTACCCATTGTACCCATGGCTCTAGTAGTTTATACTCCTTTTCTGAAGTAGTTTCAATAGGTGGTTGTATTTCAAATAATTTTTTAAAATTAGGCAAGAGTCCTTGCTTAATATAAAATTTTATATAATCGAAATTAAGTTCGTTTAAACCAAGAAGAATAGTTTTGTTGTTCATAATTATTTATTAACTTCTAAATACCATTTAGCCATGTTTTGAATTCTATCTTTAACAGAATATTTCTGAGTAAAACCATTGTTTTTGAGTTTTTCAGATCTATAATCTGTAGGCATTGTAAATTTGTGAATTCTTTCCCTTGTTATACCCAAGTCTTTTCTAATTAAAAAAGAAAAACATTCAAAAAATAAACCAATAAAATATGCAAACCATTTAGGTATAAATACTTTAGGCTTTGAAAACCCTTTTATTTCACTAATATATTTAATTACTTCTTTAAGTTTTGGATAGGGTTTGTCTGTACAATTATAAATTTGCAAACCTTCTAATTTATTTATACTAAATATTGTTATATCTACAATATTCTCTACTGCAACCATAGATTTTATATAATTACCATTGCCAACAGAGACTGGAAATTTTTTATTTAACTGGTCTAATAAATTATACATATTTGCAAAATTATTTTCTCCGTAAATAACTGAGGGTCTTAATATGGTTAATTTATTTTTAATTGGATCTAGATTATGCCATCCAATAAATAGATTTTCTGACTCCAACTTTGTCGCACCGTATGGATTATTTGGAATTAAATCTGCTTCTTCAGACTTTATTTTATTATCGTGGCCATATACAGATACTGTGCTATAGGCAATAACAGAAATAATATCTAAAACTTTAACTAAGCTTATTATTTTTTCACTAGCAGTTACATTATCTCTATAAAAGTCATCATATTTTAAATTATAGTCACCTTTTGCAGCTGCTAAATGTATCAGAACATCAAACTTTATTTCCTTCAATACTTTCACTAGCTCATCTGAAGGTGTTTGTGATAAATCATGAATAAAATATTTATTCCTTGTAATATCAACTCTGTCTATACAATAAATATTGTGGTTGTTTTGCTCAAGTTCTTTGATTAAGTATTTTCCTACAAAGCCCTCAGAACCAGTAACTAATATATTCATATTCCTTTTTTAATATTTAAATTTTACTTTTTAAGTATTTAGAAAACCTTAATTCAATTATTTTGTATGTATAATTACTATAGATCAAAACTACTGATGATCATAATGATAAAACATTACTAAAATTGTAGCTAAGCCTCTCAATGCAACCAATTGAGGTATATATTGTTTCATTACTTTTTTGATCATAATACTTCAGTAATTATATTTTCTTCTTTCAAAAATAATTGTTTTAACTTCAAAACATATCTTTTTAATAATATTAAGGCCACCTGAAATTTAGAAAAGCCTAATTCTTTATAGATGGAATTGAATTCTTTAAATGAAGTGAGCTGACCTTTCAAAGTTGTTGATGCTCCTCCAAGTCTCATATAAATTAGAGTCTCATTTAGATGAATGACCTCATTAGCGATACTTAAAATTTTTATCATCCACTTTAAATCTGCACATATTTTATATGAAGTGTCATAATAAATATTATTTGTTAAAATTAATTCTTTCTTAACAAAGAAAGCTGGATGGGGAGGATGCCAACCATTTTTTATTTTTTTTAATTTAAAAACGCCAGCATTCCATCTTCTTTTAATTGAATTTCCTTTAAAAAAATCAATATTTCCATAAACTACAGAACAAGAAGACTCTTTAAATTTCTTGGAAACCATACTTAAAGAATCTTTATTGGCAAAGACATCATCAGAATGCAGAATCCCAACAATATCTCCTGTACAGTGTCTTAAACCTTTATTCAGAGCATCATAAGTTCCTTCATCGGCCTCTGAGATTAATATATCAATAGTTGAATTAAATTCTTTAAGTATATTTAGGGTTTCATCTGTTGAACCACCATCAATTACAACTAGTTCTAATTGAACATCCGTTTGATTTTTTATAGATTTAATTGCAGAACGAAGAGTTTTATCTGAATTAAATGTGACCATAATTATAGAAATCTTCATATTTTTTTCCAATGTTTTTGATATATATCATTCATGGGATATACTCCATTATTCCATTTTTTTGGAGCTAATACTAACTTTTCTTTTTTATCATGAGTAGATAAATAATCTGCCCACCAAGAAAAAGTGCTATTTGATATTATCATATTTTTGAACAAGGACATAGCAAATATATCTTCTTGAAAAGTTCTTGATGATAATCGTTGTAAATTAAAAACTTGCAACTTTGACCAACTAGTTTTAATATAATTGAAATCTGAATCACTATTCGTGAAAATATAGAAAGTTAATTTTCCTCCTAAAATTTTCTCACAATAAGTCATTGATTTATAAAAATACTCTTCATTACAAGTAAATAAACTGTCTTTGTACTTTGGGTCTAAATAATCTCCTAAACGAATGTGAACTGCTACAGAAATTGATTCATTTAATAAAGAATATTCAGTTGCTATATTTTTAAAAAACTTAAGTTTTATATGCTTCCGAATAACCTCCTCTGTTGGAAAATACTTTTCAGACATCCAATTTCCTTGAATATAATTTACAGGTAAAATATTTGAGTAATAATATTCATTAGAGTACAAAGTAGAGCTCTCAATCACAGTTCCTACCCCCTGTTGAGCACTAGCAGAAAACTTCCTTGTTAATAAATACAAATATCTTGATATAAAAACTATGAATTTTTGAAATTTAGTTTTTGGTAGTAAAATTTTTTCACCATTTAAAAAATCACTTAAACCGTATGAAAAATTAGTTCGATTAAAAACATAATTATCTAGTAATATTTTGTCATTTAATCTTGCACGACCCAGGGCATTTGCTATTTGAAAAAGTTGATTGCCTGCAAAGCCATCTAACCTAACTACTATATACTTCATTTTTTTTTGCTAAACCTATTAATACCATTATAATAAAAAACCCTGACGGCACCCCTATTAATCCTAGTGCCATAAAAAAACTCATAAACAAACCTGCCATTATAAATAATTTAATTTGGAGATATTTATCTCCTAACTTAGAAAGATTTATTAATGATGATCTTAAAACTAATAAAGCAAAAATTAATCCTGGAAATCCATAAATTATTAATAAATTAAGTATTCCAGAATCCCCTGTTGGAGCTTTTACAAAACCTTCTGAAATTAAAGTAGACAACATTTCTTTTGCATCATAAACTTCCCAATCATAAAAGGATCCAAACCAATTATTAGTTAGCCAATCGAGAGTATTTAAATAATGATCTAAGCGCGTTAATGCACTAAAATCTAAAATATTTGTAGAACTAATTAAAGTAAGCAAACTTATGGATGAATATAATATATACAGAGATCCAAAAAGGATGCTTAATTTTATTTTACCATGGATATATAAGCTTAAAATTAGAGACAATATTAATAAATTCCTATGCCCAATGAATACTACTGCTGTAAAAGCTAAAATTAGATTCAATAAAGTGACAAAACTGAAATTATTTTTTAATTTAATATTTAGATTAATTATACTAAATATTACGAATACATTCAAAGGAGTTAACATCCGTAAAGTTCTACCCAATATATTTGATTCCACGAATATTGTTGTATCTCCTAAAACAGTCCCATTAGTTTTGTACAAAAACATCTGTATTAATACCATATAAACAGATATTAAAGAGAATTTATTAAAAAATTTAATTATGTATTCAGTACTTAAATTACTTATAATATATATTATTATGGGAAGTTGTAAAACAAATTTAATTTTTAAAAAATTTGTAATTGTTGATGATAATGATGAACCACTAAATAAAAGTGAAATAATCACAGTAGATAATAAAAATAGATAAAGTAGAATTACCTTTTTTTTAAAAAGAGTATTTGAAAATAATAAAATTATACCTATCAGAGCGAAAGTTAATTGAATAAACGAATACCATCCCAAATTCGATAACCCAAAGGACCCCCAAAAACTATATCTAAAGCCTAAAAACTCAGACCAAAAAAGAAGCATGACAAAAAGATAAAACTTAGCTAATTTCATTATATATGTTTATATATTTAGAAGTTACTTCTTTCCAAGTAATAAAACTTATAGATTCAGACACTTCCTTCCGCTTGAAATTTCTTGATATTCCATTTAGAATGCCATTACATATTTCCTTAATTGAATTATCTTCGATTATAATAGAATTACTTTCATTTAACAGCCCAACTTCTTGAACTATTGGCAAATGATTTGGTACAATTACAGGAGTTCCACAAGCAATACTTTCTATAGCAACAAGCCCAAAACCTTCAGATGAACTTGGCATTATTAACAAGTCTAAACTGTTATAAAATATTCGTAAATTTTCTGGCGAAAGCATCCCTAAGTATTCGAAATTAACACCTTCTTTTTTAGAATATTTAATAATTTTTTCAAGATACAGCTTGTCTGGCAAACCAGCGCAATAATAAGTTACAGCTAAATCACTACTTAATTTAGGAATAGACTTAATAACACTGAGTTGACCTTTATTATCGCATAAAGCGCCTACTGATCCTATTTTAATGGTTTCCAAAAATCTTTATTTATTGCATTAGGTATTATTAAACTATCACATTTTAAAGGGCCATAAAATTGCTCCCATATTATTTTAGCGCCCTCTGAAACAAAAACTATGAAATCTATTTTTTTTCTAGAAATTAGTTTTTCTCTATTTTGTATATTTAAGAAATTATTAATTTTCTTCTCGTCTGCTATTACTCCGTGATTAGTATATATTGATTTTGTGTTAGAGTTTTTAACATTTAACACAAAACCATGATCAATTGAATGAATATGGATTATATCCCATTTTTTTAAGGACGAAAAGGAACAAACTAATATGTATTGTAAAAAAAATTTACAACTCAATCCTTCTGGATAAAACTCTTTGATTGAATTTAGATAAAATCTTATATTAAATAACTTTTTAATAAACATTAGAATTACACATGGTGAAATTAAACCATAATTTTTGAATTTATAGTTACCACCAAATAAAGTATCTGTAGATATGGTGACATAATTAATATTTTTATCTTGTCTCATTTCATTTGAGATATTGAACATAACTCTAGATAAACCTGAAAATTGACGACCACCAACATCTTTAGGAAAATGAACTATTGATAATACATTTTTCATTATAGATTTATTTTTATTTTTTTTCTCAGTAAAAAATTTGAACATGTAAAACTAAAAATCAAAATAATTAACAAGTTTGTAAATGAGCTTATCATATTAAAATAATTTGTTGAAAACAATAAAATTATAAACATACAATTCAAAATAAGTTGCAATTTCAGTTTACTTAATCCATTTAAAATATATGAGTATGTAGTATTTACAACAATCAAAATACTTAATATGGAGAATAAAGCTCCTAAAATATATGAATAAGTAAACCCTTCATTTCCAAGCCATATAAGAAAAATCAACTTTCCACTTATAAATGTTATGAATAAAACCCCCATAACTATTAAAAACGATTTTTCAATTTTTAAAAATATATTTTTCTTCCAAATAGAATCATTATTCTCATTAGCTGATGCAAATGCACTCCAAATAGGTAACAAACCTGCCACGGCTATTTGATTTACTGCAAAAAACAACTTGGAATAAATATTAAATTCACTGACTGATGACGACCCCAAATTTCGTATTATTATAATATTTACTATTTGAAAAATTATTAAATATGTAAAGGCCGTTATAAAAAAAAGAAAGCCACTTTTTATTAAATCAGTAGCCTCCAAAATATTAAATGAAATATTGCTTAAGTTTTTAACTCTTGAAAATAATACGTAGAAACAAAAAATTAATTGGATTAAAACAGAAGTGATACTAAAAATTAAAACAATTATATACAAAGAATTTTCAACTTTTAACTTTTCTAAAATAAAATAACATAATAAACAAAGAAATTGTATGAATAATATTAAAAATGAAACAAGATGACTTTTGTGTTCTGCTTGTATGACTGCATAAGCAGGCTTGACACATATGTTTATAATAAATAGATAAAAAAGTATGCTAACTATATTTTCAAGCCCAACGATTTCCTCTTTCAATTTTAAATAATCTATAAAAAAATTAGAAATACTAAAAACTTCAAAAAGAATACTAAAAATTAAAGCTATTATTATAGTTAATACAAAAGTTTGAATGATTAAATTATTAGATTTAACTCTGTCATCTTCGAATTTTGGTAATGCGTTTCTTAAACCATTAGCAAGACCTAAATCAACAAAACTAAGTGATGCAAAAAACCCTGAAATTGTAATCCAAATACCATATTGATTTGGTCCTAGAATTTGCAACAATATCGAAATTGCAATAAATGAGATTATAGAAGTTAATATTCGTGAAATTATTGACCAAGAACCTTGTTTGTAAATATTAAATTTATTTTTCACGATTCAGCTAAGCAATAAGGTTTGATAAACTGATAATATAAAGCATATACATAATATTTTTTACCATTTTATTTTTTTTAGTGCTAATTTATTTTTTAATTGATCTAAATCTGCGCCAACCAGATCGCGTAATTTACTAATTATCTCTTCTGGATCATTTTCCCACCACTTAGAATTTTGTAAAACATTTATGGTGTCATTATCAAATCTCATTTTTATTAATTTTGCTGGAACACCCCCTACTATTGAGTATGGCGGAACATTTTTTGTAACCACAGAGCCAGCTGCGATAATACTACCATCACCAATATTTACACCATCCATCAAAATAACATTTAGACCAATCCATACATCGTTTCCAATTATGGTTTCCTTAAATTCTTCAAAATTATTTTCTAAAATATATTTTTTTTTGAACACATTATTACTTGAATGAAATATTGGACTTGTAGAAAAAAAATTTGTTGGATGAGTACCGAAGCCAGTATTTAAGCCTTTAGCAATACTCGTGTATGATCCAATTTTAGCATTTCTAATTCTTGATTTTCCAGCGATATAGGTAAAATCACCTATTTGCACATTGTTTAAATTATTAAACATACCGATGAATACATTCTTTCCAGATCTTACATTTATTTTTAGAGATGAAATTTTATACAAAATTATTTTTGCTATTTCTATCATATTATTAAATTTTTTTCTTTTCGAAAGACTCTATATGGCTATTAACAGTGTAATTTATTATTGTAATTCCCATTTCTTTTGCGTAGCAGTTTAGAACTGAGTACTCTTTGAGCATTGTTTGAATTTGACTTATAAAGACATAAGCTTTTTTTGGTGATTTATCAGTGTTCACTAGCTTGATCGTTTTGCTTTCATAAAAATGGTGATCTTTTAAATAAACAATATTATTCTCATCAACTACTAAATCATTTAACCAGCTATGATCAGTACCAAACAAATTTATTTCTTTATACTTTCGATTGACACCAAAAAAAATAGCTGCGATAAGAACATTTTGCAAAACAGGTGTGCTCAATTCCAAATTAAGAAGACTTTTTTTTATAAAACTTAAGTTACCTACAATTGGGACATACTTAATATATCCAATGGATATATTCGTTTTATTGGATAGTTGTTTTACTGATTTTGAATTTTTCCATTTTCTTGGGATGATGAGTAAAAGATTCCAATTTGTTTTTTGCTTAATACTCGAAAGTGTTGAATTAGCTATATCATAGCTTTCCCAATCATTTTTAAAAAAAACTGGGTCTATCAAAAAATAAATTTCAGGTTTTAATGATTCATATTCAATATTTCTACTAAATCCATTGACACAAATTAACTCAGATTTTTCTCTGTTTTCATAAATAAAATCAAACTGATCCAATAAACTTGGTCCATTTCCTAAAATAAAAAGTTTACTATTCTTTTTAGGTAAATATTTTGGAAGAACTCTTCTTGGTGATTTAATAAAGGATATTAAACTTATAAATAATCCCAAAAACAACTCAAAGAGACTAACTATTCTGTAATAAAATTTCATAAATTAAGTTGCTTTCCAAAAAAAATTGTCTCTGCCTATACAAAAAATAAATACTTTCATTTAATTAAGGCTTTTAATTATTAATTCTAAATCTTCGTTTGTCATGTCTGGATAATTACCACAATAAAAACCACATTTATCGACGAACTCAGTATTTGGTAATTTTTGCTTTGGCAAATTATATTTGTCGTAAAAGGGTTGCTTAGTCATATTTCCTGCAATAATTGGTCTTATTTCAATACCATTTTTATCAAATTTTTCTTTTGATTTCAACATTATAGACTCATCTATAAATATAAATACCATAGCAAAATTAGATATGCTTTTGTGAAGATTGTGGTCAAATTTTATTAGGTTATTGTTTTTAGCACAAGCTTTAAGTATTATACTGTAATTTTCGATTCTCTTTTGAATATTTTGAGTTAAAAATTTAAGTTGATGATTTCCTAAAAAACCAGTAATTTCTGTTGGACGAATATTAAACCCAATGTCATAAAATGTGTATTTAGATCTGAATTCATCAATAATTCCATGTTTAGTTCTTAGCTTTTGTTGTGTGTTTTCCGACAAATCTCTATCCCAACCATTAGCTCTTGCCATCTTTAAGGCTTCATATACCTCAAAATCATCTGTGAGAACCATCCCTCCCTCAATTGTACTCATGTGGTGCGCTATAAAAAAACTATGACTACTCATTAAACCATGAGACCCAGTTCTTGAATCGTCCCAAAGAATTGTTCCTAAAGACTCACAGTTATCTTCTAATAAAAGAACTCCATTAGAATCACAATAATTTTTAATTCTAGGTAGATCTGATGAATATCCTAAAACATTAGTCAAAAACAAACATTTAAGATCATATTTTTCAATACTATCAACAACTTGATCATAAGAAGAATTCAATAGTTCCGGTTTTATATCAATAGGCATTGGCACAAAACCATGTTGCATTATTGGAAAAACATTTGTGGACCAAGTAAGTGCAGTAAAACCAATTTTATCTCCTTCATTTAATTTACCTAAATTCTTGAGAACTTGCAACATAACAAGGTTTGCACTACCTCCACTATTTACTAAAACTGCATATTTAGAGTCAGTCCAATCAGCAAAATTAGATTCAAATTTCCTACACTGATCGCCCATTGAAAATTTACCTGCATTCAAAATGAATTCTGCTAAATCTTTTCGAACAGAATCTTCATCTAAAAAAGCATTTCTCATTAGTGGAACGTTATATTTTTTTATCATTTTACTATAGTTTTATAAAATTCATATGTTTTTTTTATTCCTTCAAAAAGATCTACTTGAGGTTTGTAACCCAAATTGAGGAACTTAGTACTATCCATTAATTTTCTTGGGGTACCGTTAGGTTTTTCAATATCCCATACCACACTACCGGAATATCCAGTGACTTGAGCAATTGTATTTGCTAACTCTTTAATTGTGACTTCTTGCCCGGAACCGACATTATAAAGAGTATCACCAAGCTTAGTATTTAATGAGAAAATAATTGCCTCAGCCAAATCATCAACATGCATAAATTCTCTCATTGGAGAACCATCACCCCATAATTTTACAAATGGTTTATTTTCTAATTTTGCTTGATACATTTTAGCTATCAAACCTGGTATAACATGACTTGTTTTTAAATCAAAGTTATCATTTTCACCATATAAGTTAGTTGGCATTAAAGAATAATAATTTATATCCTCTCTTTCCCTTAAAAATTCAATAGCCTTAACACCAGTTATTTTAGCTAGTGCGTAACCCTCATTGGTAGGCTCTAATAAACCTGTTAATAGAGCATTTTCATTCATTGGTTGAATAGCGTGTTTTGGGTATATACAACTACTCCCTAAAAAAACAAAATTTGGAATATTATTGTCAAGTGCTGCTTCAAGTAGATTATTTTGAATTGAAATATTATCTAACATAAAAGAGAGTTTATTCTCTGAGTTAGCTACAATACCTCCAACCTTGGCTGCAGCATTAATTATAACATCCGGTTTATGTTTGTTTATAAAATCAAAAACATCATTTTTTACAGTTAAATCTAGTTCAGATGAAGACTTTCCTAATAAATTAGTATATCCTTTTAATTCTAATTTTCTCCAACATGCAGAACCTACCATTCCATTGTGACCTGCAATATAAATTTTAGCCTTTTTACCTATCATTATTCATAATAATTTAAAGTTTTATATCCACTATCTATCAAAAACTTGTCTTTTTTAAACAGATTTATATCCGAACTCATCATGTCATCTACTAATTCATTTAGTTGAATGTGTGGCTCCCATCCTAATTTATTCTTAGCCTTACTTGCATCTCCAATTAATAAATCAACCTCAGTTGGTCTGAAATATTTTGGATCAATACTTAATATTTCTTTGCCAATTTCAATCTGAAATTCAGTTTTTGAACAGCTAACAATAAATGCTTTTTCATTTACACCATCTCCTTTGAACTCTAGGTCTATACCTACATAGGCAAATGCCATTGTAACAAAATCTCGAATAGTGGTAGTCTTTCCAGTAGCAATAACCCAATCCTCAGCTTCTTTTGCTTGTAGTATCATCCACATCATTCTGACATAATCTTTTGCGTGTCCCCAGTCCCTCTTTGCATCTAGATTACCTAAATAAAATTTATCTTGAATACCCAAGGCTATTCTCGATACAGCACGTGTTATCTTTCTTGTAACAAAAGTCTCCCCTCGAACAGGACTTTCATGGTTAAAAAGTATACCATTAGAGGCAAACAAACCATAAGCTTCACGATAATTTACAGTGATCCAATATGCATACATTTTAGCAACAGCATAAGGAGATCTAGGATAAAAAGGGGTGGTTTCTGTTTGTGGTACTTCTTGAACTTTACCATATAATTCAGAAGTTGATGCTTGGTAAATTTTCGTTTTCTTTTCTAGATTTAGAATACGAACTGCTTCTAACAACCTAAGAGTACCAATACCATCAGTATCTGCAACATATTCAGGAATTTCAAATGAAACTCTAACATGAGACATAGCTGCTAAATTATATATTTCATCAGGTTGTATTTCTTGAATTAATCTGATTAAATTTGTACTATCTGTCATGTCACCAAAATGTAAAACTAATTTTGGATTTGGATCATGAGGATCTTGATATAAGTGATCAATACGCTCAGTATTGAAAAGGGAACTTCTTCTTTTTAAACCATGAACCACATAATCTTTTTTCAATAGAAACTCAGTTAAATATGCTCCGTCTTGGCCAGTTATTCCTGTTATAAAAGCGACTTTACTCATTTTTTTTGATTTTTACACAATATTATTTAATAATTAAATTTTATCGAACTATAATAAGTTAAATGATTCTTAACATCTTTAAGTAATGTAATCATTTCCTCTTTATTCATTTCCTCAGCAGTAATACTATTAACTGGATTCGTTAATTTCTCTCCCAATAAATTACTTTCATTATTTTTAATAATGACTATATATTCAGCTTTATCGTCACTTAACTGATAAGCATATTTAACTTCTTTACTCGAAATTAAATCTTCCGATAATATTTCTCCAGGTCTAAGTCCTATAATTGTAGTTTCATCACTTATAAGACTAGCTAGATCTATCATTTTACAAGCTTTCATCTTTTTTGAAAGAATAAAAAAAGAATCTAAATCATCAGCAAGTGTTATTGATTTATTAATTAGCCTAGCTGCCTCTTTGGAAGTAAAGATCAAACGTGTCATATTAATATCTGTTATAGGTAGTGGTTTATTTGATTCTTTAACATTTAACCAAAACGGTAAAACACTTCCATTACTCCATGCAACATTACCAAACCTACAGCACACCGTATTTAAATTAGGACTACGGTATTCTTCGAATAGCTTTTCCATTAAATACTTTGACATCCCATATACATTATCAGGACTACAAGCTTTGTCAGTAGATATACCTATAACTTTTTTAATGTTATATTTTTGACAAATCTCTAGAACATTTAAAGTTCCTAATAAATTTATCTTAATTGCTTGCGAAGGTTGCTTTTCTGCAGTATCTACATGCTTCAACGCTGCTGCATGTATCATTATATCTATGTCTAAATTTGCAATAGCACAGTCTAATGTATGGATATCTTCAATAGAACCTATAATGATTTCAACATTAGGAAATTCTCTTTTAAGAGCAACCTGACTTTTCTCATTTCTGCTATAACTGTATATATCATATAAGTTATAATATTCTTTTATAAACGCCTTTCCAACAGTTCCTGAAGCACCAGTAATAAAAACTTTCTTTTTCATTAGTATGTTATTTGTTTTTGTATAATGTTACTTGAAATATCTAATTCTTTAATATATTTTACAATTTGAGAAGACGAATTACCTTTTCCATAAACTTTATCAGCGATGCTACCTTGCCAATTTATTGCTGAGTTTATGGCTTTAATTATTTCATCTTTATTGTAATTTGCATCAAATACATTATTAGATCTTAATCTTCCACTCTGCCTAGAACCTATATTAATGGTCGGTATATTAAATGTTGGAGTCTCATGAATACCACTACTCGAATTACCAATCAAGCCACTAGATCTTTTAAGAAGATTAACATAATCTGCAATTCCAAGTGCATCCACATATTTTCTTTCACTTGCTTTAACTTTATCTATAATTTTTTCGTGACCTGCATCATTATTTGGAAGTATAAATAATGAATCATAATTTTCAAATTCATTAATCGCTTTCAAAGTCTCTATAATTTGGTTTTCAGATTCCCCAAATTCAGTTGTAACTGGGTGCTGAAGTACAAGGAAAAATGGAGTTGTTAAATTATATCTCTCTAACACAGTGCTGTCGTCTTTAACGTTTAATAAAGCATCAATTGAGGGACAGCCTACGTCAAAAACATGTTCAGGTATTTCTCCTAGTTTAATTAATCTTTGGCATGCATCTTCATTAGCAGCAAAATGATAATGTGCGAATTTTGACATTGCATGCCTAATTGATTCATCAATAGTACCAGTTACTTCCCCTCCTTGAATATGAAATACAGGTATATTCATATGAGCTCCTACTATTGTAATTGCTAAATTAGCTGCTATATCAAACCCAGATAAAATCAGATCAGGTTTTTGATCATTTAAAATATCTGGTAACTTATTTATTGCTATGCCTAAAGCTTTTGACATTCCTGCACCTGAATCCTCATCGTCGATGAACATTTTAAAAGTATAATCAATTTTAATATTATCTTTTTTAATTTCATCAATTGTCAATCCATGATTTTCCATTAAATGGTTTCCTGTAACAATCAAAGAATAATCTAAATCATTATGTTTCTCGATTTCCTTAATAATTGGCAAAAACCTTGAATAATCAGCTCTTCTTTCTGTAATTATACTTATTTTCCTCATGACATATTTATTAAATTATTTCATTCCTTTTTAGATGGATATCACTAATCAAGTCTTTAGCTGCAATTTTCCCAATAATACTTTTGTATTCTTCAGCTAATATTTCACCTGTTCCTGGTCTTTTAACCCATAAATTATCTTTAGTGAACTTCTCACCTTTTTTAATATCTTTGATTGTAACTACTGTTGAAAAAGCGAAATCAATTGTTACCTTTTCTTCAGCAGCTGCCTCCTTTTTCCCACCTCTCATTTTAGCAATTTCAATAGAACCTTTAATCAATTCATTCATAGCTATAGGATCCATTGAATTAACAATGTCTGGCCCAGTTCTATCCATTGAATCTGTAAAGTGTCTTTCTAATATTGATGCACCTAATGCTACAGCTCCATAACAAGCTAAATTAGATGTTGTATGGTCTGATAATCCGATAATAGCATTAGGGAATTCTCTATTTAGTTCCTCCATTGCTCCAAGTCTGACTAAATGGGATGGAGTTGGATATAAATTTGTAGTGTGCAATAATGCATAAGGAACTTTATAATCTTCTAGTATTTTTACTGTTTTTCTAACAGATTCAATATTATTCATACCTGTACTTACTATCATTGGTTTTCCAAAAGAAGCCACATGTTCTATTAAAGGATAATTATTACATTCTCCTGATCCAATTTTATATGAAGAAACATTCATTCTCTCAAGTCGGTCAGCAGCTGCTCTAGAGAATGGAGTACTAATAAAAATCATTCCTTTAGATTCTATATAATCTTTTAATTTAATTTCATCCTCTTCATTTAAGGCACACCTTTCCATTATCTCATATATAGATATAGAAGCATTCCCTGGGATAACATTTTTAGCTTCTTTACTCATCTCATCTTCGACTATATGAGTTTGATGTTTTACAATTTCTGCTCCGGCTTTCCAAGCTGAATCAACCATTTCAAAAGCCGTATCTAGAGAACCTTCATGATTTATTCCTATTTCTGCAATGACAACGGGGTCATAGTTTAATCCTATCTTTCTGTTTCCTATTGTTATATATTTTTCTATTTTATTTTTCATTTTATTTTATTTTATTTTCAACAATGCTTCTGCAAAAATGAAATCTTCCAAATAATCAATATCTACCGTCGCCTCTATATTATCACATATAATAGGAAAAACATCATCTGTAATTATTTTATTATTTAGAATACTTTCAACTTTTGTGATATATAATAATCCATTTTCGAAATATGAATTTTCTAAATCTTGAGACCTCTGTCCAGGAGTATAGTTAGTTGGTCTAAAAAAATCACCTTCTATTTTACCTAGTTTTTTTTCATTCTTAGAAAATGTAGCTAAACTACACCTACCCGATTCTTGAAATTTCAATATTGCATGCTCTAACAAATCATCTTCTCTAAAGGGATTTGTTGGTTGTAAAAGTATGATTGCATTACATTTTATATTTCTATTTTTAAAATAGTCTATTTGATGTTTTAATACGTCAACTGTAGTTGTAGAGTCTAATGCTAAATTATCAGGCCTAAGCATCGTATTTAATCCTTTTAACTTAGCATATTTTATAATTTGATCATCATCTGTGTTTACCCATACTCTTTCTTTAGGAAAAATAAGCAAAGCAGTATCGATTGAATACTCAATTAAAGGTTTACTCCCCAAAAGTTTCATGTTTTTTCCGGGGAGCCGTTTAGAATTTGCTCTAGCAGGTATGATTATTTGATACTCCAATGTTCTATGATTTTAAATAATTTAAGTTTTAACTCTTTTATAGATAATGTGTTTATTTTTGAGTTCCTCTCCAAATTTTATCGTCCAAAATCATCTTGTATCCGTATGATATCTTCTTCATCTGAGGGATGTGTAAGAGATGTGTGTTGCCAGATTTCTGAGACTACAGAATAATCATCCAGCCCTATAAGTCGGTGCCGTTCACCTTGCTTTAAGGTAATTCGATCACCTTCGTTGTAGACCTTCATTTTTGTCTCTACGTCGCTATCGCTTGTAATAATACCTGCGCTACCTTTGTATACTTGCCATATTTCGGCACGTCGGTTATGATACTGCCAAGACAGGCGTGCTTTTGGTTTAACAATTAAAATCTTTGGACTTAGTTTACCACCGATTTTTAGAGTATCAACATCAATCCCTTTAAAGAATTGATTGGAAAATTCTTGTGCTTGCTGTTCATCAATTACCAAAAATCCACCCCAAGGGCGCTGATCATCTTTGGAGGTAATCTTAAAACCAAAGGATTTGATGAGGGTTTCGATGCTATTAAAATAATCTAAGGACATACTAATTATAAGTTTTTAGTATTTAAAACACTACTTTCATAATTTATTTTTCTCGACTACCACCGGTAGTCAGTTTTGTTTGTATTTTTCTTATTTATTACTTTTTAGTACTCTTTAAAACCCAAAAACATTCGTTTTTTTCACGGCTTCGCCGGCACTACCCACAGTAATGCATTTTTATGATATAAAAAAAATCAATTACTTACTGTAATTGAAATGATACAATGGCGCCTAATTTTTGCAACTGGGCCAAACACTTTTTTCCTTTTATAGACAACAACGTTGCCTCTTGTTCTAACAAGGGTACTTTTACGGTATCTCCTACCTCCAATTCTTTTTGGGCTGGGTAGGTATTTTCTAAATAACTTTTCATTGCCAGCACCTCTTCATTTGATACCTTGGCGCGCTTTCCGTGTTCAAACAAATACCGAACAACTCCTGGTACTTCAAATACCTGATCTACTTGCTTGTCTTGCAAACTCACCAACACCATAGAAGGCAACAAAGGTACCAATACCTTTTTCTTACGATCAGACCATTGACGAACTTCAATCTTACAAGGCGCATAGCCCTCGATTCCAATAGATCTCAAGCGCTCTGTGACCTTTAACTCA
>Ga0209710_1001187_pt1 | contig 20629 bp, 17 predicted proteins | sample ArcticOcean_MG_C_5_FD_187436 | JGI IMG/M metagenome (GOLD analysis project Ga0209710, IMG submission 187436) | Marine microbial communities from western Arctic Ocean - ArcticOcean_MG_CB4_138 (SPAdes) (version 2) | ecosystem: Environmental > Aquatic > Marine > Oceanic | place: Arctic Ocean...
TACCTGATGGATGGACTGTAGAAACTAGAGATGGAAGAAATTCTGCACAATGGGAACATACGCTTGCGGTGACAAAAGAAGGGTGTGAAGTTTTAACCAAAAGAGTTGAAGAAAAATTTTAATCTAATTAAAAAATTATGAATGAAGAATTTCTTTTAAAGATAAAAGAAAACAAAATTAAAGAAAGTGCTCAATTCAATAATTGGCTAAAAGGAGACCGCGGAAGACAGGTAAGGGGAATAGGTTATTTTTTGCAATTGCGATCAAGATCTGCAGACTCAATACTCATAACTATTTGGAAAGGCTTAGGCTTGGATAAGGAAGTAAATATAGCCTTGTTTGCGGTTGGAGGATACGGTAGAGGAGAACTCCACCCATCTTCTGATATAGATTTATTAATACTCAGTAAGAAAAATTTAACTAAACCTACTCAATTATTAGTGGAAGAGTTTATAGGCAAACTGTGGGATCTGGGATTTGATCTGGGCCACAGCGTGAGATCAATTAAGGATTCTAAAGCTCAGGCAAAATCAGACATCAGAACAATGACAAACATGTTGGAAACAAGATTTTTAGTCGGTGATAATGCTATGAAACAAGAGTTAAGTAAAATTCAAGAACTTAAGTCTCTTTGGAATGGACCTGCTTTCTTTAAAGCCAAAGAAAAAGAGCAGGTTGAACGTCATTTAAAATTTAATAATACCGAATACAATCTTGAGCCCGATATTAAATCATCTCCCGGAGGGCTTCGAGACATCCATACAATAGACTGGCTTCTAAGTAACTATTCAAGAAAATCACAAACTCATGGGATTAATTTACTTGAAGTTGTTACACCTTATGAAAGGAAAGAGCTCAACAAAGCAAAGAATTGGCTTTGGACAATTCGATACTTGCTTCATATAGAGGCAAAAAGAGAAGAGGACAGACTGCTTTTTGAGCATCAAATATCTATAGCAACTAAGCTCTTTCCTTCCATTAAAAATCCAAATGCTGCCGCGGAGAAACTGATGCAGAGGTACTACAGATCTGCTCTGACCATCTCAGAGATCAACTCGACAGTTATTCAGTGTTTTAGAGAGAAATTGATCATCAAAAAATTTAGTAGGAAAAAAATTATAAATAAAGATTTTTATCAAAAAAATAATCTTATTGGGTTAGCCGATCCTTCAGGTTTTAAAAAAAATTCTTCTTTGCTATTAGATTTGTTTTTAAAGCTTAGTGAAAATCCAAAATTAACTGGAATAGAATCTCAAACCCTAAGGTACTTGAAAGAAGACAGAGACTTAATTGATTATGAATTCAGAAGAAAAAAGAAGAATATCGATTTATTCCTTAGCCTTCTTCGCTCTAAGAGACTCATGGTAACTCAACTAGAGCACATGAAGGAGCTGGGTATATTAGGAAGGTATCTGCCGGAGTTCGGAAGAATAACGGGACAAATGCAATACGACCTATTTCATATATACACCGTGGATGCACACACCCTACAGGTCTTAAGAAATATGAGAAGAATGCTGCTAGGGACTTCCAAGGAACTCTACCCACTTGCTTCAGAAATAATTCAAGATTTACCGAAGATGGAGGTACTTTACATAGCGGGTCTCTATCACGATATAGGGAAAGGCAGAGGAAAAGACCATTCCAAGCTTGGAACTTCTATTGTAAAGAGGTTCTGTAAAACTCATGACTTTGATAAAAACGATAGGAAGCTAATTGAGTGGCTTGTGGTTAATCATCTAACCATGTCTGTTAAATCACAAAAAGAAGACTTATCGGATCCAAAAGTAATTAGAGAATTTGCTGAGATGGTAGAGAATCAAACCAACCTTGATTACATCTATTGTCTTACGGTGGCTGATGTTAGTGCAACAAATCCCAACTTATGGAACTCTTGGAACTCTTCTCTTTTAAGGGAGTTGTATACAAAAACCAGGAATTACTTAAAAGACGATCAATCCTACATCAACTCTTCTAATTTAGAAGAGGCTAGGAATTTTCTCTTGGAGAATACAAACGTTGATGAAAGTAAATTAGATACAGCTTGGAATAATTTTTACCCCAATTATTTTGACAGCTTCAATTCCGATGAACTGACTCAACATGTTGAAATACTAACTAAAAATAATGACAATACTGCCGTTGAACTTTTAACAGATGAAAATGATACGACAAATCTTTTGATCTACACAAAAGATCGTCCTAATGTCTTTGCCGCAACAATAGGTATTCTGGATTCAGAAGATATAAACTTTCTAGACGCAAAACTTTTTGGAATGAAAAATGGTTATTGTTTTGACTGCTTGAAGATATCTGATCACGAAGGAAGGTCTTTAAAAGATAAGTCGCTTCTAACAAAAAGAATTTTATCTAAACTGAAGATGGCCTTAGACAAAAAAACTATTGATCCAAGGATGGTTAATAAAAGGATTCCTCGCCATTTGAAGCATTTTAATTTAAAAACATCCATAAAAATTGAACACGATATGAAAAATAGATGGACTCAATTAGATATAAAAACTATGGATAGGCCTGGTCTTTTAGCGTCAGTGAGCGAAGTTTTTGTTTCTCACAATGCAATTATAAAGAAGGCAAGAATTGCAACGTATGGGGAGCGAGCAGAAGATAGGTTTTGTATTTCATCAACAGACGAGACTCCTTTTGTCAAAAAAAAGGAGCTGGATAAGCTAATCAGTGACCTTAAAAAATCTTTAAAAATTAATTGATATGAATTACAAACTAGAAACACTCTCAGAATATCCTTTTTATCACCTTGGCAACCTCTTGAAAGGTATTGTTCCACCAAAGAATTCGCCTATCAACCTTTCCGTAGGTGAGCCAAAAAACTTGCCTCCTGAAGAAGTGTTGGAGATATTAAATTTAAAGTCAAAAACTTTATCCCAGTACCCAACAACAAAAGGTACTCTTGAAATTAGAAAGTCTTATTGCAATTGGCTTTTCTCGCGTTTTGGATTAGTTAATCCTTTAGACCCTAATGAAAATGTTCTGCCCTTAAGTGGAACTCGAGAAGGCATTTTCTCTTTTGTACAATCTGTAGTTGATACTTCAAAAGAGAATCCTCTTGTTGTTATGCCAAACCCTTTTTATAAGATCTATGAAGGAGCCGCCCATCTTGCAGGAGCCTCGTCTTTCTTTGTGAGCTCACGTCCAGAAGATGGTTTTAAACCGGATTTTGATTCTGTTCCAGATAATATATGGACTGATTGTCAGTTGTTGATTCTTTGTTCTCCTTCCAATCCAACCGGTTATTGCATGTCTTCAGAAGAGTATTTAAAAGTCCTGCATTTAGCTGAGAAATTTAATTTCATCGTGTGCTCTGACGAATGTTATGTGGACATATACCCTTCTGATAAACCGGCACCCAAAGGGTTGCTGGAATTTAGTGATGTAACCAAAAAAGACTCTAAAGCAGTTGTCTTTCACAGCCTTTCAAAAAGATCAAATTTAGCAGGACTTAGATCTGGATTTGTCTGTGCAAATAAAAATTTAATCAATAAACTTTTGCTTTATAGAACCTATCATGGGCCGTTAATTCCTATTCCAACTCAGACAGCCAGTGCTTGGGCGTGGTCAAACAAGGAGCATGTTGAGATCAATAGAATTGATTACGATGAAAAATATAAAACTGCTTTAAAAGAAATCTCTCCAATCCATAAAGTTACCAGGCCAGAAGGCAGCTTCTATTTATGGATAAAGCTTCCAGTAGATGATCTAACTTTTACTAAAAAACTTTATGAAGATCACAATGTCATTGTCCTACCAGGAAGCTATCTTGGTGTTGAAAAAGAGGGTGTGAATCCTGGTTCTAACTTCATCAGAGTAGCAGTAATCCATGACAATGAGACTGTAAAAAAAGCCTGCATGGCAATTAATATTGTTTTGAACAGTTTTGTTAAAAATTGATAAAAGGAAATTAGAATTACCAATACCGAATTCTAGAACTTATAATGGTTGAATGAATATTTTTCCTTTAATAGCTGTAGGAACTTGCACCAAACGTACTTGGAGTGATTATGATGAAATCCTTGATGTGCGATACGATATTATTAAATTTCATGACGAAAGTGTTGAAGGGCCTATACCCAGAGTTACCGATCATTTCGGACTCGATCAAAAATTTTCTACCTATGAAGATCTGGAGGTAGCTCACAACCGAACCATAAATAGTTCTGAAAAAGAAATGCGAGATTGGTATTGGGAAAACATAGCTGGTGGACAAGGTGGTTTTTTTCAAACTGGAAAGATAATGCCGGATTCTTTCATGGAGGGTAAAGAATGCATCATTCATAAGATAGAAAAAGATGAGTCTATCAAAAATATAAAAGATGCTTATTTAAAACTTTATCTTCTATCTCAAAAATGGGCCGAACCAAATTCTCTTAATTTGGAAGGAATCTTTGGAGCACTTCCTAATGTAGCATGGACTAATAATGGACCTATGAATCCTGAGGAAGTACAGAATGCCCCTTATGAATATACTTATGTTAGGTCTGTTGATAAATTTCCTTGCCTAACTGATTATGTTATACCTAAAGGAGTTAGAATTGCTGATGCTTCAAGAGTCAGGCTGGGAGCCTACTTGAGCGAAGGCACCACAGTAATGCATGAAGGTTTTGTTAATTTTAATGCTGGGACCCTCGGTCCAGCCATGATCGAAGGAAGAATATCCGCAGGCGTTGTGATTGGTAAGAATTCAGACCTAGGTGGTGGATGCAGCACCATGGGAACCCTTTCAGGAGGAAATGACGTAAAGATATCTGTTGGGGAAGATTGCCTGTTGGGAGCCAATTCTGGTCTTGGTATACCCCTAGGAGATAGGTGCATCGTTGAGGCAGGACTCTATTTAACAGGAGGTTCAAAAGTTGAGCTTTTAGACCAAAGTAATAACTTGATAGTAACAGTAAAAGCTTCAGAACTTTCATTAAAACCCGATCTCCTTTTTATAAGGAACTCGCTTAGTGGTGCAATTCAATGCAAACCCAATAAGAAAAGTGTTGTATTGAACGATCAACTGCACTCAAACGACTGAACCCATTCTTATGAATCCTACAATAGAATTAGCTAAGGAGCTTATATCTAGAGCTTCTGTAACTCCTTTGGATGAAGGATGCCAAAAACTTATTGCTGAGAGGCTACAAAAAATTGGATTCAATATAGAACACATGCCTTTTGAGGAAGTTAAGAACTTATGGGCTACTTATGGAAAAACTGGACCTCTATTTATTTTTTTAGGACATACCGATGTAGTTCCAACTGGACCAATTGAAGATTGGAAAAATAACCCTTTTTCTCCCATAGAAGAAGGTGGTTATTTGCATGGAAGAGGAGCTGCGGACATGAAAGGAAGTGTTGCAGCTTTTGTAACAGCAATAGAGAGTTTTATCGCTGAGAACAAAAAATTTAATGGAAGAATAGGACTTCTACTAACCAGTGATGAAGAAGGTCCTTCTATAAATGGTGTAAGAAAAGTTATTCAAGAACTCGAAAAAAGAAAAGAGTATATTGAGTGGTGCTTGGTGGGAGAGCCCACAGCAAATAAAGAAGTTGGAGATATTATAAAAATTGGTAGAAGAGGATCTTTAGGAGCTTCGGTTAATATTCAAGGGATACAAGGTCACGTAGCGTATCCTCAAAAAGCCCTGAATCCAATCCATAAATCAGCAGGCGCTATCAATGAAATCACTAAGTTGACATGGAAAGATGAAACCGGAGAATTTCAAGACAGTGTGCTTCAGATCTCTAATCTTAACTCAGGAACTGGTGCATCAAATGTAATACCAGGAGATCTAAATTTTAATCTAAATGTAAGGTTTTCTCCCACAACGAGTGTAGAACAAATTAAAGAATCCGTTAAAAAAATATTGAGTGATCATTCTTTAAAATATTCAATAAAATGGAACTTAAGTGGAGATCCTTTTTTAACCAAAGAGGAAACTTTAATAAAAGCGGTGAAGCTATCAATATCATCCACAACAGGTATCAATACAAAGACTTCTACTGATGGAGGAACATCGGATGGGAGGTTCATAGCGCCTACTGGTACTCAGGTGGTTGAACTGGGACCAGTCAATGAATCTATTCATAAAGTGAATGAATGCATAAAATCTGAAGATTTAATTATTCTTTCAAAAATCTATACTCAAGTTTTAGTTAATCTTTTAACAAAGATTTAACTCCCTTCGCTGTACCAAATTGGAGAAGACCACGCTCTTTCTTGTATAGTTGAATCTATATCAGACCTAGGCTCTTCACCATTTTTAACAGCATCCCAGGTTGACCATCTACAAACGGGATTTTCAAGAACCCTCACGTAATAAAATGCTTCCTGACCAAGTAGAAAATCTGGATCTTTCCAAAGGGCTTTAAGTTCATTTGCGCCTACATCCTTGCTGTAATAACAGTTACTAAGATTTACACGAGCTCCATTATCTGGGCAGCGATTAGTTTTTGCATCCACCACCAAACCATCAGAACAGGATACATCATAGACTTTTTCTTGATGCTCTCCATTCTCCAGCCAACCTTTGATGACTTGAGTTCGTTGCAAAGGCGCACCTTGAGCATCAGCTATTGCCCAAACTAGAAAGGAAGGAGATTTTTTTTCTTCTGCTAATAAAGTTGAACCCATAGCAACTGAATTCTTATATAACTCATCAAGCAGGTCTTCGTTTTTTAATTGGATATTAGATAATCCATAACCACCAAAAAAACGGACTTTAATTCTAGGGCCACTTGTGGCAAAAGTTTCCTTGCGTCTAAAAGCATCATAAATTGCTTCACGAGTATTTTCTTCTGCCCACACTCCAGCAAGACCGGATGCTGAAAAATGAATAAGACGAGAGCTAAAGGCCAAATAATTTTTGCCATCAACTTCATTTAAACTTTCAGGTCTAGCTATTTTTAAAACAGCTCCGTAAAGTCTATTAAAGGGTATTGAACCCCTCAACTCAGGCGTGCCATCTAAAACGCCTATTTTAGAGAAGAATACCTCTTCATTATCAGAGCCGCCTCCCACGTGAGTATCACTTGATCCTATCAATCCAAATTTATATGGATTTGTAAAACCTTTCTCTGATAGGCCCAAACCTCTTAAGTAGGCGTTTCTAACATAGCTACCTTTTAAATTACTGATGAGCTTCTCGCCTTCATGTGATGTTTTTACTTCAAATGCTGCCCATTCATCATTCTTGGACAGCAGAGGATGGGTCTCAGAAGTTCCCTTAACTTGAGTTATCTCTGTTAACGGTTCATTTAGTGCACGCTTCTTTGTATAAGCTTCATCCATGGGGTTGCCACTATAATCATTCAAAGAAAAAGTTGCTCCGCCTGAAATATTTGAGTTATGTGGTATGGCTAAGCTTTCAACTCCGTTATTCCTTAGTTTGTCCATCCAGTCCCATAGTTTTTCTGGATCTTGACTGTCTAGTCTAGAAAAAAGCCTAGAAGGTAAATTCTCAGTATCACGGAAGATAACATTACGATGTAAGTATTTTTCATACAAATCTATGCTAGATGTATATTCGTAACCAGCAAAAGTAGTAAAGACTCCAGGTTCATAAGCTCGATCTGCAGCTTTTATAGTCTCTTGCCAAACAGTTTTGCTCACATTCTCAACCAGAGTTTTATCAATTGTGCCATTTTGAAGACCCTCATTAACTCCTTTTCCAAAAGGTCTAAACAAGCCTGATCTTTTGATGACTGAAAGAATGCCTCCGCTTACTGAATCGTTAAGGTTGTGAAAAGGCTTAGCCACTTCATAGCGAGAAAATTCTTTACTTGTATCAGCCGCTTCTTTAACTAAACCTAAAAACATTGCATGATCTGTAACTGCATAAAAGTCTAACGGTCGGCTCAGTTGTATTTCATAACCAGTTGGGTGAGGAATTGGCTCCCCTTGAGCATACCTGTATGCATCATCAGGAGTACTTAACGTACCAAAAGAATAAGCATCGAAAGAATTTTCTGTATGGACATGCAAGTCACCGAAATAAGCATTTCTATTGGGGTTTGGAGCAGGCCTCGATTTAGCAAAATCACTATCAACCTGAAGATTAGTAATAGAATTATTCTGAGTATTTGAGCTTAAATTACTCTCTTCACTGCATGAAATTAGAAAGGTTGCAAGAATAAGAATGAATGTACGTATTATCATAACTGAATATTTATAAATTTAATTCAGTATTAAGCTTATGACATTAAAAGACTCCAGTCTAGAAGGTAAATTATCAGTTTAGAGACAATATATCTAACTAGGAACCATTAATTATGGAGATATAAATTACCTGGATGGCGACTATTGGATTTGGCAAAAACTACTATTTCTTTTTGTCTTTTTTAGCAGCTCTTTTTTCTTTTAAAGTTTTACCTTTTTTCTTCACATCTTTTTTTTTATCTTGACCTTTTGCCATGTTTTCTCCTTTTTTTCTTATAAATTAGTATAAAAGAAATAAATATTAAGTCTAACTAATCCAGATATAGAAAATTTGGGGTGGTATACATTATTAATTAATCTTCAGTTACTGGATTGCCTTTTATATACTTATTGGCAATCAAAAGAACCACTCCTATAAAGACAAGGCCAAATATTACTTGATTGAATAATGCTGGCATACTTTCTATTCCGGACTCAAAGGATTTACTTGCCAATAATCCTGCAACACCTGCTGCTAGAGAAGAAGATAAAAACCAAAGACCCATCATCTGTCCTTTATATTTCTTTGGAGAGTATTTTGAAGTTGCAGCTAGACCTACAGGACTAAGACACAACTCTCCCAAAGTATGAAACAAGTATGTAATTAAAAGCCATTTAACTCCTGCTTTTTCATTATCCATTGCAACCTCAACACCTAAAATAATTACGCAAAACCCTACGGCCATTAAAAAGCACCCAAGGGCAAATTTTTCAGGAGTATCAAAATCCATATTCCTTCTTCCTAAATTAATCCAAAAGCTAGCAAAGAAAGGTGCAAAAATAACTACCATTAAAGGATTAGCCACTTGCAAGAAAGTTGCGGGCATTTCCCATCCAAAAATATACAAATCTGTATAGTCCTTAGCGAAGAGGTTTAAAGAAGAACCTCCTTGATCAAAACCAGCCCAGAAAAGCACAGATCCTAAAAATAAAAGCAAAAACATGGAGATATTTTCTCTTTCTTTTTTATTTAGCCCAGCAAAGAAGAAAAGATGAGTAAAGTACAACAAGGCTACTAGCAAAATTGCATAAACGGTTAGCTGGTTTAAAAACTCTGGGTTAATGCTCCACAAACCTAAGAAGTTAGAAGCTATTACAAGCGCCAAAACAACAAGGGATGAGTAAAAAATTCTTTTATAGTTTGAATTATCTTCTCCAGCTTCCAAGTTAGGTTTCAAACCAGCTTCGCCTAAAGATTTCCTTGAAAATATATACTGAATAACTCCGAAGGTCATCCCAACTCCTGCAGCCCCAAAACCCCAATGCCATCCTACTTTCTCGCCTAAATAACCACAAACAAGGAAGCCTAACATGCTGCCAATGTTAATTGACATGTAAAATATTGTGTACCCTGCATCAATTCTGATGTCACCTGGCTTATATAACTGCCCTACGATCGAAGAGATGTTAGGTTTTAAAAAACCAGTTCCTATAGAAACTAAAACCAACCCAAGAAAGAAAGTTTTTTCAAAAGGAAGTGCCAATACGTAATGACCAAGAGTAATAATTATTGCTCCTATTAAGACTGACTGCTGAGCTCCAAAAATTTTGTCCGCAACCCAGCCGCCTGGTACACAAAGAAAATAAACAGAAGCGCCATAGATCCCATAAATTGCCATTGCCTCACCAGCTTCAAAATTCAACCCCCCATCAACAACCTCTCTTGTCATGAACAAAACAAGCAACCCTCTCATTCCATAAAAAGACATCCTTTCCCACATTTCAGTTAGAAACAAAGTTACCAAACCTTTTGGGTGTCCTAAAAAATATGTATCGTTATAATCTTTAGTGCTTTCAGTCATAGTGCTGTATATAAATTAGTTATAGAATATTCACAATTTTCATCATACCCAATACAAATGAAACCAGCAGGCTTCTTTAAAAGGATATTTTCTTTAATGTACGACACTTTAGCCGTCTTGGGTATCATATTTTCTTTTACGTTAGTCTTAGTGTTAATCAACGGAGAAATTAGTTCAGAAAACCCTATTAATTCTTTTTTACAAAGGGCAATTCTAATCCTAAGTGGGCCTCTCTTTTATTGTTATTTCTGGTTAAAGAGCGAAGGCCAAACTCTTGGCATGCAAGCTTGGAAAATTAGACTTGTTTCAGAAGATGGTTCAGATTTAAGTTGGTCAATATGCATTAAACGATGTGTTATTTCGTTCTTAACCATCCTGCCTCTAGGTGTTGGTTTTGCCTATATGTTTTTTGATAAAGAGAACAGATCACTCTCCGACATTTACACCAGAACTAGAGTGGTAGATATTAAGAATCAGATCTAAGGACTACTTTTAAGACAATACTTAAAATATATATAAAAAATATAGGTATTAAAACTGCTAAAAGTGGATTCAGATTTGATACTACAGAAACGCCTTCAAACAAACTTTGAATTATATTTACAGTAAAGGCTATTACTATTCCCAAGAAAATTCTTTGCCCTGATTTTTGGTCTCTCATTGGGCCAAAAATAAATGCGGCTGCAAGCATTATCAAAACAATGGCAACTACTGGCTTTAATACCTTCCTCCAGAATTCTAATGCCAACAAATCTCTTCTAAATTCTGAAACATCTTTGTTCATTTGGGCATGGAGCGAACTCAATGAAAAATACTTTGGTGATAAGATAAGACTAAAATCATCTTTTTTAGGTCCAGAACTCCAGATTATATTTGTTTCTAAATTACCTAAATTATCTTCAAAAAGCTTATCCACTTCAGCTCCTTCTAATTGCCAGTTTTCTTCAATCAAAGAGGCTTTTGGAGCTTTTATTACTTTATCCAATTGAAACTTAGAGTTAAAAGAATATATGGTTATGTCTTTTATTGAGCTATACGAAGGAGTTGAACGAAAGTAACTAAATTCTGTCTCTCCAGCCAACCAATAACCCTGATCTATTTTTATAATGTCCTGCTTTATAAGACGGTCTTCTTCTGCTTGCTGAGACAGGCTTGGTAGCAAAAACTCAGCGGAAGCCAAGCCTATAATCATCACTACAAGAACTGGTCTTAGGGCACTCAATAAAATGTTATTATTTGATTTTCCTAAAACTTTTGAAGCTGTTATTTCTCCTTGATCGCTTAGGCTGCCAAGACCTACCAGAGTACCTATAAGGCAAAGGTAAGGAAGTAGATTGTTCAAAGAGTATGGTGTCTTTAGTAAAGAATAAATAAGAACATCTTTAAAGGTATAACTCAAAGAAACATCTGACAATTCAGATAGAATCGAAAATACCAAATCTATTGAGCCCACAGATATTATCACTACCATTACACTCATAAGAACTTGAATGCTAATATTTCTGTCTATGGCATCTCCAAATAAAATTTTCATTAGAATTTTTTTATCAGCTCTTTCTTGAAGAGCAATACAAGTCCTAAAATAATAAAAATTAAATGAATCATGTACATGCCGGGAAATTCTCCCAAACTACCTGACTCAACCCACCCTCTTCCAGTAATCAATAATCCAAGATAGAAAATAAAGAGCAAGACGGCTGGCAAAAGCTTACTATGTCTACCTTTCCTAGGTTTAACTTTACCTATTGGTATAGCCAGAAGCACACCTACTATACAAATCAAAGCTAAGGAAATATTCCATTGTTTATTAGCAATTTTTTTTAAAATTTTAACTTTATCCGAGGTTATGTTCCTATCTGGATTACTTGTCATATCAATTTCCAGCTCTTCAAAAGTTAATTTAGAAAAATTTTCTGTATTAGTTGATAAATATAAAGAACCATCCTCCAATATGAGAGAATTTTTGTCTTCGGCAACAGATGCTCCTTTGGCAAGAATCACTCCATTCTTTAAAGAACCTTCGGAGTTTGCAGATTTTATAAAAACCGACTCAAGTCCATCTGAAGTCCTTTCTCTCATGTAGAACAATAAATCGTTATTCAATTTAAAAAACTTTCCAGGTTGAATTGAATTGAATGAATCTTCAAAACTTTGTTTCTTTAATAAAAGCTCAGCTTGATTTGAACTTATGGGGACAATCCAAATTGATAAAATTAAACTTATTGAAGCTATTATAGATGCGGGTATAAATGAAATTGCTATTAGTTTTTTTTCTGAAAACCCAATTTGTTCTAATATACCCAATTCATTATCAGCGCTAAGCTTCCCTAAGGTAATTATTAAGCTCAAGAAAAAACTTAAGGGCAGAATTATTTGTAAAAACTCTGGCAACCTATAAAAAATTACCCAACCAACTACTGCAGGATTTACTTCACCTAAAGCTGCCTGTTCAAGATATTGAATTGACCTTGAAGAAACAACAAGCAGAAGAAAAATTAAGCCAACCGATGTTGTGTACAAAATAATATCTTTGAGAAAATATCGATTTAAGATCATATTTATAAAATATTTCTAATTTTGTAATCCATCCTAACCTTCAATTAGTCAACAAAATAGTAAATCAGTTTAGATTTTATGGGTCTATAAATACATAACGTATTAGAATATACATATAAATTTTTAAACAAGGATAAATGAGATGAAAAAAAGACTATCAATTACTTTAGATCAAAGCATGAGTGCAAGCCTCGAGAATGTTAAAACCAAAGCTTTAATAATAGGAATTCACGAGGGTAAGTCTATCTCTCAAGAATTAAAAAAACTAGACACAGTAAGCAAAGGTGTTCTAAAGAAGCTGATTAATCGTGAAGAGCTTGAGGGAAAGGTGGGGCAAAGTTTATATATTCCTTCGCTCCTAGGAGTAGTTGCGGAAAGGGTTTATCTTATTGGGTGTGGAAAGAAGTCTTCTTCTTTATCTAAAGATCAAGTGAATAAAATATTAACAAAGTTAATCTCAGCTGCAATCTCTAGTAATGCAGATGAAGCTACAATTAGCCTCCCCTCGCTAAAGACATCTGAAGGTGATGAATGGGTTTTAAATCAACTTTCACTCATTGCTGAAAATCAAAGCTACACGTACGATGCAAAACTTAATAAGAAAAATGTAAGAGTGGTTAAACTTAAGAAATTAAGAATTTCAATAGACTCTTCTTCGTCTGATGCGAAACTGAAGAAAGCTTTAAAAACTGGACAAACAGTTGGTCAAGGCTCTAATGCGGCAAAAGATTTAGCCAATCTTCCGGGTAATGTCTGCACACCAAGCTATCTAGCAAAGACCTCTCAGGCTGCAGCAAAAAGTTATGCCTCTCTTTCTTGTAAGGTCTTGGGTGAAAAAGAAATGAAAAAATTAGGTATGGATTGTTTGTTGTCTGTTGGAGCTGGGAGTGCCCAAGAGTCAAAACTGATAACAATAGAATACAAGGGTGGTAAAAAAGGTGAACAGCCTCACGCACTAGTAGGAAAAGGTATTACTTTTGATACCGGAGGAATAAGCCTTAAGCCTGGTGGAGCAATGGATGAAATGAAGTTTGATATGTGCGGAGCCGCAAGCGTTATAGGTACCATGCAAGTAGTTGCAGAACTCAAATTACCAATTAATGTCGTGGGTATAGTTGCAAGTGCTGAAAATATGCCAGGAAGTAAAGCAACCAAACCTGGAGATGTTGTAAGAACAATGTCCGGACTAACTGTAGAAGTTTTGAACACTGATGCTGAAGGCAGGTTGGTTCTTGCTGATGCTTTAACCTATGCAAAAAGATTTAAACCACAATCTGTAGTGGACATTGCAACTTTAACTGGTGCGGTAATTATGGCATTAGGATATTCTACTTCCGGCCTTATGAGTAATGATGATTCATTGGCTAAAGAGCTACTAGCTGCTGGTGATGAATCTTGTGATAGAGCTTGGCAATTGCCCTTATGGGATGTTTACCAAAAAGATTTGGACAGTAATTTTGCAGATATAGCGAACATAGGTGGTCGTGCTGGAACAATTACCGCTGCTTGTTTCTTATCTAGGTTTACAGAGGAATTTAAGTGGGCACATCTTGATGTTGCAGGTACGGCCCAATTTAAAGGAGCTGCCAAAGGCGGATCCGGAAGACCTGTTCCTCTCCTGAGCCAGTATTTGATCAATAAATAATGTTTAAAGCGGAGTTCATAGCATCTGGCTCTGAAATATCTTGCGCCTTGGATCTGGCTTGTGAACTTACTGCAAAAATATATCTCATGGAGCAAGGTTATGGAGAAACCTACTTTGTAGATGTTAGGTGCGATTCATTAAAAGATGCTGAATTACTAGATGCGCTGATGTGGGAAAAGCCCAAAAATGTTTTTATGCCACATCAATTAATTCACATTGGTGATAAATTAATTAAAATAAACATAGGTTATCCTGGAACAATCTTTTCAGAAGAAAAACAAAAATCTCTTATTAATATTGCTCCTGATCTTCCAGGGAACATTAAAGACTACGATTACTTTTACCAATTGGTAATCGAAGATGATGGAATGTTAAGAGAACGAGCAGCAAAAACTTGGAGTGCTTGTAAAAAAGAAGGACTGAACCCTCAATTTAAAAAGTGGCAATGAAAAAAAATTATAATCCCAGTGATATAGAAATACCAATCTACGACAACTGGGAGAGATCTGGTTTTTTTAATATAGAGGAGGAAAGTAAAAAGGAACCTTTTTGCATAATGATTCCACCACCTAATGTTACTGGGACACTTCACATGGGTCACGGCTTCCAAAACACATTGATGGATACAATTATTCGTTACAAAAGAATGTCTGGCTTTGATACTTTATGGCAAGTTGGAGTTGATCATGCTGGTATAGCTACCCAGATGGTGGTTGAAAGACAATTAGAGCTTGAAGGACAATCAAAAGAAGATTTAGGGAGAGAGGCTTTTGAAAAAAAAGTGTGGGAATGGAAGGAGTCTTCAGGAAATAAAATAACCAAGCAACTTAGAAGATTAGGTGCTTCACCGGATTGGACTAGAGAGGCATTCACAATGAATGAAGATCTAAGTTTAGCCGTTAAAAAAGTCTTTATTAAATTGTATGATGAAGGACTTATCTACAGAGGTGAAAGACTTGTTAATTGGGACACTGTATTGCAAACAGCCCTGTCTGACCTTGAGGTGATGTCAGAGGAACACCAAGGATCATTGTGGTATTTAAAATATCCTCTTGATGATAAAAACTTTATAACCGTTGCCACCACAAGACCTGAAACAATGCTAGGTGATACAGCAATAGCAGTTAATCCAAAAGATGATAGATACAATTCTTTGATAGGAAAGAAAATAACTCTTCCCTTAACTGGCCGAGAAGTTCCTGTTGTTGGCGATGACTATGTTGATTCAGAGTTTGGTACGGGGTGCGTAAAAATAACTCCTGCCCATGATTTTAACGACTTTGAGATTGGTAAAAGACATGATCTTAAAATAATAAATATCCTAAATCTTGATGGAACACTTAATGATAATGTGCCCGATAGATTTATTGGGTTAGATAGAAAGGAATCAAGAAAAAAAGTTCTTAAAGAGATGGAATCTATGAACCTTCTAGAAAAAATTGAACCCCATAAAATTACAATACCTACAGGCGACAGAAGCAATTCAATACTTGAACCGCTGATAACCAAACAATGGTTTGTTAACCAAAAAGAACTCTCCTTGGAAGCTGTAAGAGTGGTAAAAGAAGAGGAAACCTCATTTGTACCCAAAAATTGGGAAAATACTTACTTCTCATGGATGGATGAAATACAAGACTGGTGCGTAAGCAGGCAACTTTGGTGGGGTCACAGAATACCAGCTTGGTTTGATGAAGATAACAATATTTTTGTAGCAGAAAATGAAGATGAAGTTCGAAAGAAATATAATTTAAGCGACGATATTAAATTAAAACAAGATGAAGATGTTCTTGATACTTGGTTTTCCTCTTCACTCTGGACATTTTCTACACTGGGGTGGCCTTCTTCAAATAAACTCCTAAAACGCTATCATCCAACAAACGTTCTCGTTACCGGTTTTGACATAATCTTCTTTTGGGTTGCTCGCATGATAATGATGACTACTCATTTCTTGAAAGAGGTTCCTTTCAAAAAAATCTTTATTCATGGGTTAATAAAAGATTCAGAAGGACAAAAAATGTCTAAATCTAAAGGAAACACTCTGGACCCCTTAGACATTATCGATGGTATAGAGTTAAAAGATCTTCTCAAGAAAAGAACACAAGGGTTAATGCAACCTAAAATGAAAGAAAAGATAGAAAAGCAAACTCGAAAAGAATTCCCAGATGGAATTGAATCCTATGGAACGGATGCCTTGCGTTTAACTTTTTGTTCATTAGCTTCCGGGGGAAGAGATATAAACTTCGATATGAAGCGAGTTGAAGGTTACAGAAACTTTTGTAACAAGTTGTGGAATGCTTCGAGGTTTATTGATATTCAGTTGGAAAATCATACTGTTTCAAAAAAAGAATCATCCCATCAAGTAGACAAATGGATAACTTATAAATTCAACGAAGCTGCAAACAAAGTAGAAAAAGCATTTAATGAATATAGGTTTGATCTTGCAACACAAGCAATGTATGAATTTGTTTGGTATGAATTCTGTGATTGGTACATTGAACTCACTAAAATTAGACTATCAGATAAGTCGATTAGTGAAAACGAAAAATCTGAAATACTAAGATCCGTATTAAATATTTTAGAAAAAGCTCTAAGACTTGTGCATCCTATAATGCCCTTTATAACTGAAGAAATCTGGCAACATCACAAATCACACCACGAGGACAGCCTTGCAAGTATTATGATTTCTCCATTCCCTTCTGACGATAAAAGTAGTGATGAAGATGCTTATCAAAATGTAGAGTGGCTAAAGGAAACAGTTACTGGAATAAGAAATATTAGGGGCGAGTTAAATATTAAGCCATCAACTAAAATTAAAGCCCTTCTTACAGGTGGAAAAAACGATGACGAACTTAAAATAGAAAAATTTTCAAGCTTTTTGCATCAGCTAACAAACCTTAGTGAATTATCTTGGACAGACTCAGTTGCTGAATTACCACCTTCAGCTATTTACCTAAATAATGACCTAAAGATACTAATACCCCTAGAAGGTTTAATTGATCCTGAAAGTGAAATGACAAGATTGGATAAAAAAATTATCAAACTAAAGAAAGAGCAGATGATTATTGAAGGAAAGCTCAGTAATAAGAAATTTACAGAAAACGCCCCAGAAAAACTGGTTACTGAGCAGAAGAAAAGAGGGAAAGTCATCTCTAATGAAGTAACAAACCTTGAAAGCCAGTTAAAAGAGATTAGTAAACTTATCTAATTGCTCGCAATACTTTATAATTAATAAAAAGAGATAAAATATGTTTTTACGAGCCTTAGTAACCAGCCTTATATTAGCAGCACTTTATTCCTATGGGACTTCTTTGATTATAGGAGATGTTGTTGGAAAAACCCTGTTGTATGTTTTCTTAATTTTCTGGTCTTTAGGATTTCTTTCTATAATAGGTTTTATATATGGAAGAAAAATTAAGAGGAACTTCAGAGGTGAGACTGGAACTATAAAATGGTTTGATCCAAGTAAAGGTTACGGTTTCCTCATAAGAGATAAAGGTGGGGACTTATTCGTACATTTAAGAGCAGTTCAATCTTCTGATAGAAGGAAATTAAGAGAGAATACAAGAGTGAGATTTTCTGTAGAAAACTCTGAAAAAGGACCCCAAGCTGAAAATATAAAAATTATATAAGTAATTTAAAATATCCTCTCTATAAACCAAAAACTTCCTAAGCTTAGAAGTAATGATGCTAAAAGAATTTTAGCGCTCTCTTTATAGTCAAATCTAATAACCCTCCCTAAGAAAGCAAGCGCAACCAGAGAGCAAACTATAAGTATTTGACCTGCCTCAACACCCAGATTGAAGCCTAGGAGTGCTTGAAAAATTCTACCCTCAGGAAGTCCTACTTCGGAAAGACTTCCAGAGAATCCAAATCCATGAACAAGCCCAAAAAGTGATGTCACGGCTATGGATAAGTTAAACTTTTGTACTCTGCTTATTAAAAGTAAATACGAAATACTAAAAATTCCGAGACCGATTAATCCAATTAAATAAGAATCCTGACCAAACACGATATAAAAAAAGATAAAAGCTACAAAAATAAGAACTAGCATTTTTGTGTAAGTAAGAACCTGGTCAGTCTTACGTGCTATGTACTCCAAAGCCACTAACAGAATTGAATAACCTATTAAAGATTCAACAAAACTTGTTGAAGGGCTCATCATATTCAACACACCCAGGGTCAGGGTAATACTGTGACCAATGGTAAATCCTGTTACTGCTATTAATAATAATCGCCTATTCTGATTAAGGAGAAGAATTCCAATGAGGAAAGCAATGTGATCGAAACCTGAAGATATATGCTTTAAACCCAGTATGAAGTAATCAAAGAAAGAAGAACTTTCATTTCGATTTGGATTAGTTAATTCTTTAATGTTCCAAACGCGAGATTGATTTGTAAATAATTTTTCGGGAAGAAAACTACCATTTAAGATTATAGAACTTATGTGTGAATGACTGGGATCATCATCAAAAAAAATGTTATTTCTTACATTGTAAAATTGGCCTTGGCATAATTCACTCCAAGAGAGTCGAAAATATCCTGTAGATCTAGAACTCAGAATTTCGGGTTTTTTTAGTGAAAGACAGTCGTCTCCCACAGAAATTCCATTTAGAATTTCGCTTTTTAAAATCTCCTTCCAGTCTACGGTAAGAGGTCGATCCATTCTAGACAAAACACCCAGCTGCACTGTAAAAACCGCTTCTACTTTGTAGGATTCTGGCTGCTGTTCTATGTTAAATTTAGAGTAGGATTCGCTCCTTTGATGAGCTGAAAGTACTAAAGGTAGAAGCAATAAAATTAAAAGAATGAGCTTTAATCTTGAGAACATATCAAGTACTCAGATTTCTTTTTACATCGTACCAATTTTTAAGATTATCTAGATACTCTCTTAAAGAACTATCATCTCTTCTTTTTTTAAATTCTGAGAGCACCTGTTCTTTTATGGTCTCAAAATCTGGAGGAAAGGCATCTTCTCTATCAACAAGATAAATTATCTTATGCCCTCCACCTATCATCTGTGGTTTAGAAAATTCTCCTGTTTGCATACTTTCAGCTAATTGCATCAAAGATGGTCCTAAATATTCTCTAACTTTTGATAGAGTCATAAGCGTCTGAGGAATCTCAAGAGCAGTTGAGTCGCCGAGCTCTTCGGCTCTTTTAAAATCTCTATTTTGAATTAAATCTTCATAAGCTGCACTGGATCTTTTAGCAGAAGACCCTTTGCTGTTTGAAAAATATATTTGCTTCACATGAAGTCTTTTAGCGCTGGTAAAAAATCCCTTATTTTTTTCAAAGAAAGTTATGAGTTCTCTATCTTCAACAGGGATCATGGAGTTATCAGAAATAATAGAATTAATCATTTGTTGAACTATTGTTCCTCGAGCCATTGCATTGTTCTTTAACATGCCCATATCCAGGGCCCTTTGAATTAAAAGTTCTTCTTCTATCATCCTTTCAAGTACAAATTTTTTGTCGTCTAGGCTTAAGGGCGATCTTCTGTCTGCTGCCAGTCCGTCTAATTGTAAAAGATACTTGGACTTGCTAATTTCAGTTGCTTCTATTTTAGCCACCCACTGTCCATCGGATCCAAAATTAATCCTATTAACAATTGAGAACGAGGCCATAAGAACTCCAGCAATCATGCCTGAGACCAATACTATATTAATGGTTGAATTTTTCACTTTGTTACCATTGATACATGAGGTATTCCATCTTCGTCATAAACCTCACCCTCCTTATTAAAACCATGTCCATTGTAAAATTTCTCTAGGTGTTCTTGTGCAGAAATCCTAATGGGTTCACCAGGGAAAAGTGACAGACTCTTCCTCTTTCCTTCATCAACCAGATAGTGCCCAAGACCATTAGCCCTAAAGTCTCTATGAACCAATATCCTTCCTAGAGAAGACTCTGAATAAAGTAGTTTTGGTTTTATTAATCGCAAGTAAGCCACTAATTTGTGCTCGTTAATGCCTAATAAATGAACCGCGTCTTGATCAAGACCATCAGCATCTAAATACCAAGACTCTTGTTCAACGGAAAAGATTTCTTGTCTGAAACTTAATATTTCATAAAGCTCATCTGTAGAAAATTCTTGGAACGATTTCCAGGCCCACTTAATTTCCTTCAACACTTAATTTATGGACAAAGGTTGGGGTTTTCTCTATGTATAGCATCTATGGCTTCAAAATCTTCTTTACTCAACTTGACTTCTGAGCTTCCTATTGCAAGTTTTAATTGTTCCATGGTGGTAGCGCCAATAATGTTGGAAGTTACAAATTCTCTAGAATTTACAAACGCATTCGCAAAAACAGATGGATCAAGATCAATACTTTTTGCATAAGAAACGTAAGATTTTATAGCCTCATTTGCTCCTGAAACCTCATATCTATCTCCTCTTTCGAACAATGCCGTTCT
>Ga0209710_1001194_pt1 | contig 20566 bp, 20 predicted proteins | sample ArcticOcean_MG_C_5_FD_187436 | JGI IMG/M metagenome (GOLD analysis project Ga0209710, IMG submission 187436) | Marine microbial communities from western Arctic Ocean - ArcticOcean_MG_CB4_138 (SPAdes) (version 2) | ecosystem: Environmental > Aquatic > Marine > Oceanic | place: Arctic Ocean...
TAAGACGATACCCTGACCTTATTGTTCATAGAGCAATCAAAACTAAATTGCTAAACAAGCCATTTAAATTAAAAGATATAACAAAGATTGCAGAACATTGTTCTGGAACTGAAAGAACTGCAGATGAAGCGACGCGTGATGTTGAATCATGGCTCAAGTGTTACTTTATGCAAGACAAAGTTGGTCAAATTTTTGAGGGAACAGTTGCAGGCGTTACTGGTTTTGGCCTCTTTATTGAATTGGACGAAGTTTATATTGAAGGCTTGCTTCACGTTACTGAGCTTGGAAATGATTATTTTACCTATGATAAAAGTAAGCATGCAATCATTGGTGAGAGAACCAATTTATCCTATCGATTAGGGGATAGGTTAAAAGTTAAGGTAGTAAGGGTTGATCTAGAAACAATTAAAATTGATTTTGCTTTAGAGGGCGTAGAAGTAAAATCTAAGATAATAAAATCTAAAAAGAAAAAATTAAATCATTTAAAGAAAGCTAAAAGAAGATGAGTAGTGAGCAAATAATCTACGGCTTTCATTCTATTACTAGCCATATAAGAATGGACCCCTTATCTATAAAAGAGATTTTTATTGATGAATTTAGAACTGATGGTCGAGTTGGTGACTTGATGAAGTTAATTGAAACACATCAAATTAAATATCATTTATCTAGTAAGGATAGGCTAGATGGTTTTATTTCAAATCAAAAACATCAAGGTGTTGTAGCAATAATTCGTGAAGTAAAAAATAAGCATGTAACAATTGAAGATATTGTAGAAAGTGAAAAATTAGAACCTTTTTTGTTCTTAATATTGGATGGAATTGAAGACCCTCAAAATCTAGGGGCATGTTTTAGGGTTGCAGATGCAATGGGTGTTGACGCGATAGTTTGCCCAAAAGACAATGCTGTTGGGTTAAATTCTACCGTGAGAAAAGTTGCTTCTGGAGGTGCTGACTCAGTTCCTTTTGTGGTTGTAACAAACCTTGCCAGAACAATAAGATACTTAAAAGAGAAGGGTGTATTTATTTATGGTACAGATGACGAAGCACCTAAAACAATAAACCAGATTAGCTTTAATGGTTCAGTAGCACTTATTATGGGCTCTGAAGGTAAGGGGATGAGGCGCCTTACTAAAGAATTATGCGATGATATTTTCTCAATACCAATGTTGGGCCAAGTTGAGAGCCTTAATGTCAGCGTTGCCTCTGGTATATGTTTGTATGAGATTAATCGACAAAAAAAATAACTTTAAGGTGAAATTTCTGCATCTCTTTATTGCAACTCTGGTTGCAATATTTACAACAGGATGGATGAGGGTGCATTTAATTCCCTGGGGGCCAGAAATGGATAGCGGCCACTACACATTTTTAGCTCAATACTTTTATAAAATGTTACCTAATATTTCTAGCGAGGTTCCTCTTTCACTTTATTCACTATTCGCTTCTTGGGTTTATGGGTTTGAAATTAATCAATGGATGGCTTTAAGATGGATTGATTTATGTGTAGCGGTGATAGCATCCATTATTTTTTTCAAGATCATTATAAAAGAAAGTGCTAGTCTCCCATTTGCCTTTATTATTTTAATCCCAACATTTTTAATCATGAACGACTATGTGAATATTCGGTATGGTTTTGCAAACGGGATTTGGGCTTCTTATGTCCCATTCTTCGCTGCGTTACTTATTTCGCAAAACATAAACAAAGATAGCTATTATGCATTTTATTTTATTGGAGCATTAGCAGCATTCGGTGTTTTATTAAGAGAGCCGCTACTGTCATATTTTATAGTTGGGGGCGTATCAATTCTTATTGGTTATGGATGGAAAGCACTTTTAAAATATTCTGTTGGCGCATTTTTATTAGGTTTTTCTATTGTTGTGCCTAATTTAATGTTGCGAGGTTGGGATCTTTTTGGATTCGTTGATGGTTATAGCTACCTAGGTAGCTATATTAGCTACCTAGCATTATTAGAATCAGGCAAGTTTTTCAGAAGTGGATTATTCATGGCATCAGAATTTTGGTATGGACTAATCTTGGTTTTCTTTTCAGTCTTTTATATCGCTAAAAATTTTCTTTTAGATAATAAGATTAATTTAGGCCGTTTCGCATTTTGGCTAGCAATAGCATTGGTACCAATGATAGAAGCATATACTAAATATACATTGGCATATCACTTTGCTCAATGTATTCCAGGATTTGTAGGTTTTATTGCCCTAACATGGAAATATTTAAGCTCTAATGAATCTAAAAAAATACAAAGATACTCTATAACATTGATTTACTTACTGTGCTTCTTAGGTGCGTACCCTAAACTGAAAATAATTTACAACAACTATAATGATGAGAGGACATTAAAAAATGCATACAATCAATTATGGACCGATACTTGGAAAAATCCAGAAACTATCACTGCGTCTAATTATTTAATTGCAGCTGACACCATTCGGCAATTATCAAATAAAGATTCTACTTTGGCGATGGGTGGAGGTTATTCCTCTGGCTTATTCCCTCTTACTGGCTTACTCCCGCCAACTTACCGATTTCATGATTTAAGATCGTTTTATGCAAACCTTGAATTTAATGAAGATCTATTCGTTAAGCATCTAAAAGAACACCAACCAACAATAATAATGCCAACAAAACAATCAATTCCAGGGATTAAAATTTTAACGAGAGCAATCCAGCGAACTGGCTTGTATGAACTAGTTGCAATTGTTGAGTATAAACCTGAGACTGAGGCTTATGATATTTCAGCGTCTATTGCAGGGAATATATATAGATTAAAGAGTTTTGTTAAAGAAGATAATTAATCTTACTTTTTATTATTAGTCCAAGACGGTGAAAAGTTTTTTTGCTATTAAGCCAGGGCAAAGATTTAATCATTAATACATAAAAAAAGCTCAAAGTGATTGAGCTTTTTAATAAATTTGGCTCCCCAACCTGGGCTCGAACCAGGGACACATGGATTAACAGTCCATTGCTCTACCAACTGAGCTATTGGGGAATATCTTTGAAAGCGAGCATTTTAGCACAAGAATGTATTTTGATTCTAGCCTTCTATCGCTTCTTTAATTCTTAATAATGCTTCTTTTAAATTATTCATTGATGTAGCAAAAGATATTCTAAAATAACCTTCTGCTCCAAATGCTGAACCAGGCACAACAGCGACCCCTTTTGTATCAAGTAAATATTCACTAAAAGCTATATCATCATTATTTTTTATTTTACCTTTTTTATAAAGGGCTTCAATTGCATTTTTAGCACAAGGAAATGAGTAAAAAGCACCTTGTGCCTTTATACACTCAATCCCTTCAATATTATTAAATTCATTCACTACAAAAGTATGTCTTTCTTTAAACGCATCTAGCATAGGTTTGATACAAGACTGATCCCCTAATAATGCAGCCTCCGCAGCAGCTTGAGAAATTGAAGTTGGATTAGATGTCGATTGTGATTGTAAAATACCCATAGCTGCAATAATTTTTTCAGGACCAGCGGCAAAGCCAATTCTCCAGCCTGTCATTGAATATGCTTTTGACACTCCATTTATAATAATACAACGATTTTTTAATTTCGGTTCCACCATAACAATATTATTGAAAGATTCTTCATCGAGCCTTATATGCTCATAAATATCATCAGTTACTATGTATATATCTGGATATTTTAATAATATATTAGCCAGCTTTTTAAGTTCGCTTTTAGAATAAACAGAGCCTGTTGGGTTTGAAGGGGAATTAAGTACAATAATTTTAGTTTTATTAGTGATTTTTTTTTCTAGCTGTTCCGGGGCCATTTTAAATGATTGGTCAATTCCACAATTAATTAATATTGGAGAGGCCCCAGTAAGTTCTACAATATCAATATATGAAACCCAGTAAGGGGCCGGAACAATGACTTCATCACCAGGGTTTAGTAATGCTAGAAAAAGATTAAAAATACATTGCTTACCTCCTGCGCCAACAATCACCTCATTCATTTCGTAATCTAGATTGTTATCACGTTTAAATTTTTTAACGACAGCTTTTTTTAGGGACGGAAGACCAGTGACGGGTGTGTATTTTGTCAATCCATCTTTAATTGCTTGTATGGCCGCTTCTTTTATAAAATCTGGTGTGTCAAAATCTGGCTCTCCCGCAGCAAGAGCAATAATATCCTTACCTTCAGATTTTAATTTGGCAGCTTTGGCAGTTATTGCAAGAGTTGGAGATTCCTTTATTCGGTTGACACAATTTGATAGTGTTATATTAGACAAAATTTATTCCATTATTCATTAAAATTTTATAACTAATTTTACTTAAAAACTCAACAAGTACAAATACCTTTTTCAAAAATTAAAATATTTTTTACTCAATATACTTAAAGGAGCTCTTCTAATTCAAGACTCTTAGCTTCATTAATTAAAAATAAATCTTTTTGGATATTTTTCGCTTTATTTAAGTTGCCGTTTTTATGGTGAATTAGTGCAGATCTAAACAATGAGTCAGAATTATTCTTATCAATAGAAATTGATCTTTTGTATGATTTTAAAGCGATATCTTGATTTAGTAATTTTTCATTTGCAAATCCATATTCATACCATGCTTCTGAATTATTTTCTTCTGCTTCTGTCCACTCTTTTGCTACTTTCGATAAATCACCCCAATCTTCTTTTGCTTTTGGAACTGCAATCTTTAAGAAAAATGGTTTTTTGTTTTCATCTTCTTCCCATAGAGCCTTACCTTTTATTAGAAAATTTGTTTGCTTATCTTTTTTTCTTAAATCACTAAGCCAATCAATTGGCATTGCATAGTAAGATCCATAACCTGTCGTTTTGAATGTGTTGATACCTACTAGATTACCTTTCATATCAAATAAACCACTTCCACTGGCACCTAATCTAAATTTTGCTGAACTTAGAATAATCTTCCCTTTTTCATAATCATAAGTTGAAACAACATAACCACCTGAAGTTAATGGTACCGGTGCTCCACTTGAATGTCCTATTGCTGCTAAAGCTTGACCTTTAACTAAATCCTTACTAGAACCAATAGCTATTGGTTCTCTATTTAAGTTATGGACACTAAAAAGGCATAAGTCACGCCATGCATCGACCCTAACATCTATAATAGAATAACTATCTTCACCCTGTGAAACCCATGGGTTTTTCGTTCTTCTTAATACATGACAATTAGTAATAACTTCACCTTTTCCAACTATAACCCCTGAGCCGTAAGCAAGACTCCCACTTTCTGTGTATCCTCTTACCATGACTATCGAACCAAAAGCCTTTAATAATGCCGCTTTATCTATCGCAAAGACAGGGATAGTTTGTAATAATAATAAAGATAATATAAAGAATTTTTTCATAATGAAATGCCTTTTGTAATAATTAGGTTTAATTTAATTGACTAATTGTATCTATTAAAGTTCTCAAACTGTTAAAGTAAGACTTTTTTCTAAAGCATACATTTTGAATCAAAAGTTTCCTAATAGCCCCTTTGAATTGCACCAACCTTTTATGCCGGCCGGTGACCAACCTCAAGCAATAAAAAAACTAACTCATGGCATTGATTCAGGAGAAAAATTTCAAACACTTCTTGGTGTTACCGGATCTGGTAAAACTTACACTATTGCCAATGTTATAGCTAAAACAGGAAGACCTGCGATTGTGATGGCTCCAAATAAAACACTTGCAGCCCAACTTTATTCAGAATTTAAAGAGTTTTTTCCAAATAACTCTGTGGAGTATTTTGTATCTTATTATGATTATTATCAGCCAGAAGCTTATGTTCCTGGACGGGATGTTTTCATTGAAAAAGATTCAAGTATTAATGATCATATTGAGCAGATGAGACTTTCAGCAACCAAGGCACTATTAGAAAGAGACGATTCAGTTATTGTTGCAACAGTTTCAGCCATCTATGGAATCGGTGACCCAGTAGATTATCAAGGAATGGTTTTGTATCTTCAAGTCGGAGAAAAGTTACTTCAAAGAAATATAATTTTGCGTTTGTTGTCTATGCAATACACAAGGAATGATTTTGATTTTTCACGAGGATGTTTTAGAGTTCGTGGTGATGTTATAGACATTTTTCCTGCTGAGAACTCAGAAACTGCTATTCGTATAAGCTTATTTGATGACCTTATTGAATCAATAACTGCATTTGACCCGTTGACCGGCCAGTTATTTGAAAAAGTTAAGCGGTTCACTATTTACCCATCTAGTCATTACGTTACTCCTAGAGATAATATAGTAAGAGCAATTGAAAGAATAAAAAGTGAGTTAGCGGAAAGAGTCAAAGAATTTGTAAGCGAAGGTAAGTTAGTTGAGGCGCAACGTATCGAACAAAGAACAAAGTTTGATATTGAAATGCTTAATGAAATAGGGTTTTGTAAGGGTATAGAGAATTATTCTCGACATTTATCAGGCAGAAAGGCAGGCGATCCAGCTCCAACCTTGCTAGACTACCTCCCTAAAAATTCGATAATGGTTATTGATGAAAGTCATGTAACAATTCCTCAAATAGGGGGAATGTCAAAGGGTGATAGAGCGAGAAAAGAAAATTTAGTTAATTATGGTTTTCGCCTACCTTCGGCTCATGACAACAGGCCATTAAGATTCGAAGAATTTGAAGCAGTAATGCGACAATCTATTTTTGTCAGCGCAACACCAGCAGATTATGAAGCTACGCATTCAAAAATAATTGTTGAACAAGTTGCTCGCCCAACCGGTTTAATTGACCCTAAAATTATTGTTAAGCCAGCTGATAGTCAAGTTGATGACTTGTTGGGAGAGATAAAAAAAAGAGTTAACTTGAAAGAAAGAGTGTTAGTAACTACCCTGACTAAACGTATGTCTGAAGACTTAACTGATTATCTTACAGAGCATTCAATAAAGGTAAGGTACCTTCATTCAGAAATTGATACGGTTGAAAGGGTAGAGATTATTCGTGATTTAAGGCTGGGTAAATTTGATGTTGTAGTAGGCATTAATTTACTTAGAGAGGGTTTGGATATCCCAGAGGTTTCATTAGTTGCTATTTTAGATGCAGATAAAGAAGGTTTTTTAAGGTCTGAACGCTCTTTAATACAAACAGCTGGAAGGGCAGCAAGAAACCTTAATGGTCAAGTAATTTTTTATGGTAATAAAATAACAAGAAGCATGAAGGCTGCAATTGACGAAACAGAGAGGCGACGAATAAAACAAATAAAATTTAATTTAGATAATAATATTACCCCTGTTGGAATTGTAAAAAAAGTTAAAGATATTATTGAAACTCTTGAGGATGTTGAAGAGCATAAAAAAGAACGGGCATTAAAGAAAGAGAATAGAAAATATGAAGACTTAACAGAGCCTGAGGTAATTAAAGAAATAAGAAAATTAGAAAAATCTATGCAGATCTCTGCTAGAAATTTGGAATTTGAGAAGGCAGCAAGTATTAGAGATCAGGTTAAGTATTTAAAAGAGAAAATATACGGTGCTAATATTAAAGACAGAATTTAATTTATAAATGCCATTGATTTTATTATAAAAAACAATATACTGACTATTCTTAAATCCTTGCTTCACAACAATAATGTTGGAAGCTACAACCATAGGGAGTTTTATGCGCCATTACGAATTAGTATTTATTGTCCATCCTGATCAAAGCGAACAAGTTCCAGCTATGATTGAAAAATATCAAGCAGTAATAAAATCAAGTAAGGGTGCAGTCCATCGACTAGAAGACTGGGGAAGGCTTCAGCTTGCATACCCAATACAAAAAATTCACAAAGCTCATTATGTGCTAATGAATATTGAATGTAATTTGGTAACATTGGCTGAGCTTGAGCACACTTTTAAATTTAACGATGCAATTATTCGCCATTTAGTTTTTGCTACAAAAACTGCAGTAACTTCTCAATCACCAATGATGAGAGAGGAAAAGTCTAAGTCTCTAGTTGGTGATAGAAAAATTGAAGATAAGCCAGCTAAAGAGCCAGCTAAAGAGCCAGCTAAAGAGCCAGCTAAAGAGCCAGCTAAAGAGCCAGCTAAAGAGCCAGCTAAAGAGCCAGCTAAAGAGCCAGCTAAAGAGCCAGCTAAAGAAGCTGTTAAAGAAAATTCAAAAGAAAAAGAAGGAGAATAGAGAATGGCAAGAGATATGTATAAAAGAAGGCGTTATTGTAGATTTTCTGCAGAAGGTATTAAACAGGTTGATTATAAAGACGTTAGCCTCTTAAAAGATTTTATTACCGAAAACGGTAAAATAATACCGGCTAGAATAACTGGTACTAAATCTAGATATCAAAGACAATTAACTACGGCCGTAAAGCGTGCAAGATTTTTAGCACTTTTACCGTTTACCGACAAACACTAAGGAGTTTTTTATGGAAATAATTTTATTAGAGAAAATCATAAACCTTGGTAATTTAGGCGATATAGTTAAAGTTAAAGATGGCTACGGTAGAAATTTTTTAATTCCTCAAGGAAAAGCTAAAAGAGCGACTGACTCGAACAAGGCTGAATTTGAGATTAAACGTTCAGAGATAGAGAAGCAACAAGCTGCATTATTAAAAGTTGCACAGAAAAGATCTAAAGCTCTAGAGGGTTTTGTTCTTGAAATTAATCAAAAAGCAGGTATCGATGGAAAACTTTTTGGATCTGTTAGTAATATCGACATTGCCGAGGCCCTAAATGAAGCTAAACATGAAATTGTTAAGTCAGAAATCAGAATGCCTGATGGGCCAATTAAGAATGCTGGGGAGCATATAATCACTTTAAATCTCCATCAAGAGATTAATGTCGAGATAAAACTAGTTGTCAAAGGCGAGGAATAAAATAATTATTTTCAATTTTTTAAGCTGCCAATAGGGCAGCTTTTTTTTTATTGGTTATAATCATATAATGGCCGACGATCAAATTAAAAATTTAAAACTACCTCCTCATTCTGTTGAAGCTGAGCAATCGTTATTGGGTGGCTTATTAATTGATAACTCGGCATTAGATCAAGTGGCCGACACCATCTCTTCAAAAGATTTTTACAGGCAAGATCATCGCCAAATTTTTATTCATATAATAAACCTTATTAATTCAAGCAACCCAGCAGATGTAATTACTGTTGCTGAGTCTTTGGAAAAAAATTCTGAACTAACATCAACTGGTGGCATCGCTTACCTTGGAAGTCTTGCAGAGAATATGCCTTCCGTTGCCAATATTCGAGGTTACGCTAAAATTATTCGTGATAATTCGATTTTACGTAATTTAATTACAGTAGGCTCAGACATTGTTGAAGGCGCTTTTTTGCCAAAAGGAAAAGATGCACAGCAATTATTAGATGAAATGGAGGCTAAGTTATTTGCTATCGCTGAATCTGAGAGTAATAGATTGGGGTATAAAGACTTTCAAGCTGTTATAGCTCAGGTTGTAAGAGATCTAGAAGAAAGAGGACAAAATCCTGGAACTGTAACTGGCCTCTCTACTGGATTTACTGATTTAGATAACTTAACTACTGGACTTCATGGTGGTGAGTTGATAATCATTGCTGGGAGACCTTCTATGGGAAAAACTGCATTAGCAATGAACATTGCAGAAGCCTGTGGAGTTGACCAAAATAAGGCAGTAGCTATATTTTCAATGGAGATGGGCTCAGAGCAGATAGTGACAAGGCTTCTTGGAGCAGTATCTAAAGTTAATCAGCAAAAAATGCGAACTGGAAAAATGGATGAGGATGATTGGGCAAAAATCGCTGATGGTTTAGGCCGGCTTAATGAGGCCCCACTTTTCATCGATGAAGGCTCAGCTCTTAACTCTTATGAGCTTAGAGCTCGTGCAAGAAGGTTGCATCGATCTACTGAAGGTGGTTTGGGACTAATAGTTGTTGATTATATTCAACTTATGTCAGCCTTGGGCGGTCAGCAGGGTGAAAACCGAGCCACAGAAATATCTGAAATTTCTCGTTCCTTAAAGTCACTAGCTAAAGAGTTAAATATTCCAGTGGTTGCCTTATCTCAACTCAACAGGAATGTAGATAGCCGACCAGATAAAAGGCCTCAAATGTCAGATTTAAGGGAGTCTGGGGCTATTGAGCAAGATGCAGACGTGATTATGTTTATATATCGAGATGAAGTTTATAATCCAGAGTCGGCTGACAAAGGAATTGCTGAAATAATCTTAGCCAAACAAAGAAGTGGCCCAATTGGTACTGTGAAGCTAACTTTTGTTGGTGAATTTACGCGGTTTGAAAATTATGCGAATCCCGGATATGAGTCTGGTTATTAAAATCAATGCGACCACTTAAAGCAACTATTAATCATCAAGCGCTATTAAGCAATCTTAATCATATAAAAAAAATAGCAAATAAAAGTAAAATAATGGCTGTTTTAAAAGCAAATGCATATGGCCATAGCTTATTAGATGTAGCCAAAACATTAAAGTCTTCTGATGGTTTTGCAGTTCTTTCAATTAATGAAGCAATGCAACTTAGAGAAAACAACCTCAAGCAAACCATACTATTGTTAGAAGGTTTTTTCGATAAAGATGAAGTTAATATTGCTTCAAAATTAAGAATTAATGTAACTATTCATAATCAAAGACAAATTGAGTTAATTAATCAAGTAAAACCAATATTTCCAATTAATATTCACTTAAAAATCAATACAGGAATGAACCGATTAGGTTTTATGCCAGATGAAATAGACTATTTGCTTAAGTCTTTAAGTAGTAATCCATATATTGAAGATATTGTTTTAATGACGCACTTTTCGACTGCAGACGAAGAAGAGGGGATAGAAAAGCAGCTTAGCATCTTTAATTTAATTTATGATAACTATACTTACCCTGCTTCGGTTGCAAATTCGGCCGCTATTATAAGGTACCCTGAGTCAAGGCTAGACTGGGTAAGGCCAGGAATTATGCTCTATGGTCTTTCCCCATTTGAAAATAAAACTGCTAAAGATTTAGAGTTAATGCCAGTAATGTCATTAATGTCAGAAATAATTGCTGTTCAAAATATTAAAGCTGGAAACTCGGTTGGGTATGGATTAGGTTTTAAAGCGAATAAGGATATGAGGATTGGAATTGTGGCATGCGGCTATGCAGATGGTTATCCGAGACATGCCAAAAATGGAACGCCTATTGCAATTGATGGACATCTTTCATCTTTAGTGGGCCGTGTATCAATGGATATGTTGTATGTTGATTTATCACAGATCCCAAGTGCAAATATTGGCTCAAAAGTAGAGCTATGGGGGGAGCAAGTTTTTGTAGATTCTGTTGCACAATTCTCAGGTACAGTTGGTTACGAGTTAATTTGTGCTATTTCAGCTTCTCAAAGAGTCCCTTTAAGGAATATCAATGCCCAAAAGTAAAATTGTTTATCAATGCACTGAGTGTGGTGGCCAATCGACTAAGTGGCAAGGGCAATGTCTTCATTGTTTTGGGTGGAATACATTAGTTGAGAGCCTTGTAGAAGGTAAAGGTGTAAAAAGATACGCTTCTTTAACAAAATCTAATGAATTAACAAAATTAAATGAAGTTGAAACAGTAAATATTTTAAAAAGACAAACAAAGATTTCAGAGTTTGACCGAGTTCTTGGTGGTGGCTTTGTTCCTGGCGGAGTTATTTTATTAGGAGGTGATCCTGGAATTGGTAAGTCAACAATACTAATTCAGGCTTTATCAAAAATAACACAAGACCCAAGCGACCCTTGTAACGTTATTTACATTAGTGGCGAAGAGTCCTCGCAACAAATTGCGATGCGAGCAAGGAGGTTAGAGCTTGAGGTTTCAGATATTTCAATTTTATCTGAGATTAATCTAGAAAAAATTGTTCAAACTATTGAAAAGAATAAGCCTAATGTAGTTGTGATTGATTCAATTCAAACAATTTACTCCGAAGAGATAACTTCAGCACCTGGCTCGGTAACCCAAGTTAGAGAATGCTCAGCTCAACTCACAAGAATTGCTAAACAATTAGATATCACAATGATTCTTGTTGGGCATGTTACAAAAGAAGGAACTTTAGCTGGACCAAGGGTTTTGGAGCATATTGTTGATACCGTCCTTTATTTCGAGGGTGACCCAAGCTCAAGTTTTAGAATGATTCGTGCATTTAAAAATAGATATGGTGCAGTAAATGAACTAGGTGTATTTGCAATGACAGAGAAAGGCCTTAAAGAAGTTACTAATCCATCAGCTTTATTTCTATCCCATCATCATGAGCAAGTTAATGGTTCATGTATAACTTGCATTCAAGAAGGATCAAGACCTATGTTAATAGAGATTCAAGCGTTAGTTGATGACTCTCATGGACAATCCCCTAAAAGACTTTCGGTTGGGTTAGATCACAATCGATTAGCAATGCTATTAGCCTCATTAAACAGGCATGCTGGGGTTGCTTGTTATGATCAAGATGTTTTTGTGAATGCTGTTGGTGGTGTAAAAATAACAGAGCCAGGAGTTGACTTAGCAATTTTATGTGCAATCGTATCCTCATTTAAAGACCAGCCATTAGATCAAAAAACAGTTATATTCGGAGAGATTGGTTTAGCTGGTGAAGTCCGTCCGGTTCAAAGAGGGCAGGAAAGACTTAAGGAAGCAGCTAAACTAGGATTTACGCGTGCAATAATTCCAAAAGCAAATCAAGCTAAACAAAAAATCAAAGACATTGAAATATTACCAGTCGAGACTCTTTCTCAGGCTCTAGATTTAATTAAAAGATAACTATTTAATCCATCGGTAATTAAAAGAAGTAAGCACGACAATTAAGAATTTTCTTAAGTTAGATAATTCTATTTTTTGGTTAAGTATATTTTTAGAACTATTTTTTTTAATTTTAGATAGCAACACATAATAAATATTCCCCATCATTAACCCTGGTTTTTGATTTATTTTATCCTCATCAGGTAAGTTATTAATCGCAAGCTTGTAATAATCATGCGCACGTTTTGTTTGGGTTTGAATTAAGTCTTGAAATTTTTTTTCATTAATATTTTTAAGAATTTCTGATTCAGTGATGTTGAGTTTTTTTAGCTCGTCGATTGGTATATAAATTCTCCCTCTTTTTGCATCTTCCCCAATATCTCTAATAATATTAGTAAGTTGCAATGCAATTCCAAGGTTGTGAGCATATTTTAGAGTCTTACTATCTTTATATCCAAATATTTGGGCGGATAATATACCGACGGTTGATGCTACTCGATAGCAATATAATTGAAGCTCTTTAAAACTCTCATAACGACTAAAATTAAGATCCATCTCCATACCATTAATAATCTCAACAAAGTAAGCTTTATCAAGCTCATAATGTTTTATATAAGGATCTAAAGCTTTAGTAACAGGATGTTGAGGTTCGTTGTTATATAAGCGATCAATTTCAAATCGCCACCAGTCTAATGTGTTTTTACTAATTTCGTATTCTTTACATTCGTCAACTACATCATCAACTTCACGACAAAATGCATAAAGTGCAGTGAGAGCGTTTCTTTTTTTTTGGCTTAGAAATATGAAGGCAAACAAAAAACTAGAATGACTCTCATTAGTTTTTTGTTTGCAATAATCTTGAGGACTCATTTTGTAAGGATACATCGACAGAATAAAACCAACCAATCTATTTTAGATATTTTGGGTGGGTTATTAAATAAATCACATTCTTCATTTTTCATTCTACTAATTAATAAATGCGCTGCACTCACCATAATTTTTATTTGCAATCTAAGCCTTCCTTTTGTATTTAGTATTAAAGGCATACCTTGTATCAAGATTAACTCAATCCGTTGCAACCAAAATCCCTTAAACAATTTCCAATTAGCATTAAATTTTTTATCATGAATATCAGATATCTCAAGGTTAAACCGCTTCATTTCATTCGTTGGTATATATAAACGATTTTTTAATATATCTTCATAAAAGTCTTGGCTAATTCCAATAAGAGCGAAAGCATGACAGATTGAATTTGAATAAATAATATTTTGCTTTGTATTTTCTCTAAACAAGCCTAAGATTATCTGACCTGCTGGGGCAGCTGCATTGTTAGAATAATTAATAAATTCATCGAAATTTTTATAGCGCTTATTAATAATGTCTTGTTTGAATGCGTCGATAAATTTTTGAAGTAAATTTATTGGAATTGAATATTGATTAATTATTTTGTAAATATCAAGAAATAATAAATCAACATTTAAATTATTTTTTTTTATTTTATTTAAATTTATTTGATAAATTTTTAAATTTTCTAACCTTTCTTTCTTGGAAAAACTACCTTCATCTGTAATATCATCAGCCGTTCTTGCAAATTGATAAAGAATTATTACAGCTTCTCGAATCTTCTTTGGGTATAGGAGGGTAGCTACAGGAAAGTTTTCATAATGCTTTTTACTTTCTTTTCCTGCCTCCAAGGTAATATAATGTCTCATAAATAAAGTATGACATAGTTGTTAAATTATTTTATTGCATAGGGAAAAAAATATGTTTGGAATTATCGGTGGGACAGGTTTAGATAAAATTGAGGACTTAATTGTTGAAAAAAATGAAGCAATTAAAACACCTTATGGACTAACTTCTGAACCCTTAACCTTTGGAATGCTTGGGTGCCACAAAGTTATTTTTCTGGCGAGGCACGGAAAAAATCACTCGATACCTCCTCACCTAATTAATTATCAAGCAAATATATGGGCTTTACACTCAGTAGGAGTTAAAAATCTTATTGGCATAAATACTGTTGGCTCGATTCAGACCAAATTTATGCCTGGCGACTTTGTGTTTCCTAACCAAATTATTGATTACTCTTATTGTAGAAATAATACTTTTTTTGATGGAATTAAGAGCCCTGTTAAACATATTGACTTTACCTTTCCTTTTGATAATAATTTGCTCAGTAGTTTTTTAAAGGTATCGAAACTTTTAAAACTAAAACATCATATAAATGGTGTTTACGCATCAGTACAGGGCCCTCGGCTTGAGTCAGCTGCTGAAATTAACCGCTATGAAAATGATGGAGCAAATATTGTTGGAATGACAGGTATGCCAGAGACCGCTCTTGCAAGAGAGATTGGGTTAGGTTATGGATTAATTTGCCCAGTTGCCAATCATGCAGCAGGACGTGGACTTAATAAAGATGGAGTTTCTCATGAAGAAATTAGCATTAACTCTAAAAAAATGGCTTTAAATATAACTAAATTAATTAAAGGAATTATTGAATCATATGGCAATTAAAGAAATAATAAAGATGGGTCATCCATTGTTGCTTGAAAAAGCAACATCTATAACTGAATTCGATACCCCAGAATTACATAAGTTAATTGAAGATATGATTGAGACTATGGATGAGGCTAGCGGCGCAGGTTTGGCAGCACCTCAAGTAGGCGAAGGAATTCAATTAGTTATTTTTGGCCATGATACTGAAAGATACCCAGAAGATGATTCGGTGCCTTTTACCGTTTTAATAAATCCAATTATTACGCCTTCAACCAAAGAAACTGAAGATGGTTGGGAGGGTTGTTTATCTGTACCTGGAATGAGAGGCTTGGTACCAAGATTTAAAAAAATTAATTACAAAGGTTTTGATCAATTTGGTAAATCAATTAACATTGATGCTGAAGGTTTTCATGCCAGGGTAGTGCAGCATGAATGTGATCATTTAATTGGCATGCTTTACCCTCTAAGAATAAAGGACTTAAGATTTTTTGGTTTTGAAGACACATTATTTTCTGAATAAAGTTTTAAGTTAGTTATTTCATATGATAAAATTCGCACTCCGGAAGAGTGGCAGAGCGGTTTAATGCACCGGTCTTGAAAACCGACGTGGGTTCGCGCCCACCGTGAGTTCGAATCTCACCTCTTCCGCCAATTTTTATTACACATTCCCTTTAAAATAGGGCTTTTATAATATTTGTTGTGAGCTAATATGTAATTTGTATTACAATTTGTATTACACTTAAACAAATAAACTGTATTAATTCCTGCCACTCAACACCCCATTTGCCCACTTAATTGTCTGGGGGTAAACTGGTCTTATGAAAAAACTACTCTTACTCTTATTCTTAATACCTAATCTAGTGATGGCTTTACCACCATGCCCAGAAAGTGTTGAAGAAATATGGAATGAATGTAAAGGTCCAGCAAGATTTGCAAATGGTGATAAATATGTAGGGGAATGGAAAGACGGCAAAAAAAATGGGCAAGGGACTTATATACATCCTGTTGGTGATAAATATGTAGGGACATTTAAATATGACAAAAAAAATGGGCAAGGGACTTATACATTTGCAAATGGTGATAAATATGTAGGGGGATGGAAAGATGACAAAAGAAATGGACAAGGGACTTTTACATTTGCGCATGGTGAAAAGCATGAAGGGGGATGGAAAGACGATGAGTTAGTCACACCAAAAGTTGCTGATAGTGGTGGAGGCTATGATCCAAAAAATGAACAGGAATCAAATAAGCCAGATGTTGATGAGAGAAAAGACCCACCAAAAACTTATAGGGCTCAAAATGAAAATGAGCTTTTACCTGCAGCTTCCGGCAGTGGGTTTGCTATTTCTAAAGACGGCTATATCTTAACTAACAATCATGTGATAAGTGGGTGTCAAGCGTTAAATATCCATACAAATGGCAAATTAATTTCTGCAAGATTAATCGCTAGCGACCCTATAAATGATTTGGCTTTAATAAAGGGTAGTTTTAAACCCAAAACTGTTTTTTATATAAATTCCAGTACTCCAAAATTACTTGATGACATATATGTAGCTGGATATCCTTTTGGTTATGCAATTAGTAGCTCAATCAAAATAACAAAGGGAATTGTTAGTTCGTTATCTGGTATTGGAAATAACTTTTCCCAAATGCAAATTGATGCAGCTATTCAGCCCGGAAACAGTGGTGGTCCTGTATTGGATAAAAAGGGGAATGTAGTTGGCATTGCTGTAGCAAAATTAAATATGCAAGCAGTGTTCGAAGATTATGGAGTAATACCTGAAAATACAAATTTCGCAATAAAATCAAGTACGGCAAAAAGCTTTGCCGAAAGTAATAATATCCGCTTAATTTCAAAGAGCTCATATAAAAATAACGGGCTCGGTGAATACATATCAAATGGAACCTATTATCTTTCTTGCATGATGACAATGGCAAAAATTAAGGAAATGCAAACACAAAAAGTATTCTTTCAAAATATCAAATAAATGAAAAAACTACTTCTACTCTTATTGTTAATACCTAATCTCGTGATGATTAATGCTATTTGATTTTGAAGGTAATGGATTTAAATTAGTTGGTAAGTATGAATTAAGCCAAGAGAATGAAGTAATTTCAGTTCAGGAAAAAAATATTAAAAAAACTGAAAGACTTAATCTGGTTTATATTTTAGTTGTAAATAACGAAATAAAATATATCGGAAGAACTATACAGGGATATTCAAGACCACTTAATTATCATAAAAACAAAGTTATGCACCATGTTTACTCTAATTTACATAATGAAATTAAAAAAGGAAATATAGTAAAGGTGCATGCAAAAAAATTTATTGATAAGATACCTTATGAAGGGTTGATATTAGATGTTTTTGAAGCCTATGAGACAGCTCTGATTAAAAAATGTAACCCAAAGTGGAATAAACAAATAAATTGAGAAATTTATATACGGTTTGGTTTTTCAACTCAACCCAACATTTGCCCACTTAATTGTCTGGGGGTAAACTGGGCTTATGAAAAAACTACTCTTTCTCTTATTATTAATACCACATCTGGTGATGGGGAATACATTCTTTTTAAGCGGTAATCGTCTATTAGAAGCTATTAATACGAATAAGGATGCCGCTATACTATTTATATATGGTGTTAATGATACTTTTTCTCTTGTTCAGTTCGGATATAAGTTAGAACCAAAATATTGTTTACCTAAAGCACTTGATGACGGGAATCAGTTACTTTTAGTGGTAAAAAAATATCTTGAAAATAACCCATCACAACTTCATGAATCAGCGACCATTCTCGTTTCTCTTGCCTTGAGAGAGCCTTTCCCATGCCCATAAAAAATTATATTTAGGTCTTATGAAAAAACTACTCCTACTCTTAATCTTAATACCTAATCTGGCGATGAGTGATGTTATTGATTTATCATGCAGAGCAGAAATAGAAGAAGTAAGATGCACTGCTTCAGGTAGCTGTACGACTAAAAATAACTCCCAACTAGCTAGTTTAACTATATACATTAAAGAACCAGATTATTTAGCAATTGAATTTTCAGCAAGCTCTCTTCCTCAAGGATGGGGAAGTGAAATAGTTATGGAAAGCGAATCTGCAAACATAAGCAAACAAAAGCTATCCTTAAACGCTAGAGCTATGGGAGGTGGAAATATGTATTCAGATAGTATGGAAATAGATAGGACTACTGGAAGATTATTAATCAATAGAAAAGTTGATATACCAAAGACTGGAAATATTACCTTCAAAATTTTTAGTCTTTGTGAAAAAATAGAAAATTCTAAACAAAAATTCTAATCTATTGATAGTCTGGGGGTAAACTGGTCTTATGAAAAAACTATTCCTACTCTTATTCTTGATACCTAATCTGGTGATGGCAGCAAGCTTTGATTGTGCTAAAGCCTCAACTAAGCATGAAAAAATGATTTGTGATAACCCTGAACTTAATATGGCTGATGTAGAGATGGGTAATTTGTATTTTTTAACTCTGAAAATATTCAAAGAGGATGCTAAAAAAATCAAGATAGCGCAAAAGGAATTTAATAAAAAATATCGTAAGTGTAAGGTTCTTGAAAAATGTCTCTCTGTAATAAAGCAAAGAATAGGTGAATTGAATCTTCGTTTGGATGATGAATATGTTAATTATTTAAAAAGCCTTAGCCCCAAAACCATTTCTCCGGATAGAATTTTATTTGACGTTGAGTGTAAGGAAAATAAAGATGATGATGGAAATGTAAAATATAGAGAAATTCTTTTAAAGGTGGAAAATAATACAAGAACTGAAATTAATCAATATATCCAGAATTCTGGATTAGGCAGAGATAAATATAGAAAGACACCCTATTATTCATGGACTTTGCATGGTCCATATACTATTGTTGCCATTCAAACATCCAATGAAGAATTCTTCTTTTATGATCCAAAACCAATTGTTGCGCGATGGAATGAAGTTGTTCCTGAAGATTTAATTAAGGAGATTGCAATAAATGGTGAATATAATATTTATCTTGGCTATGGAGAATTAAGTAAAAATGAAGAGGTGTTTTATGGAAATGCCAAAATAAAAAATAGCCGTACAATACGAGATTGTTTTAAAATTAATGAAGATGAATGAACTCAAAATAAAAGCTATTAATAATACATATTTAGCCTTATGAAAAAACTAATCCTACTCTTATTCTTAATACCTAATCTGGTGATGGGGGAAACCTCAAAAAATAATGAACTTCCTGCCGAAGACAAAATTTACCAACGATTATCCCCCCATGAAAAAACTAGAGGCTTAACGATAAAGAAAACAACCCTTCCATCCTGTCCAGAAGATAAAAAACAGGATCTTCCCACTTATCGGGATAATTGCCAAGGCAAATTAACTCTTCCTGATGGCCTTACTTATGAGGGTGAATGGGGAGCTGGTAAATTTCATGGACAAGGCAAATTAACTCTTTCTGATGGCTATACCTATGAGGGTGAATGGAAAGACGGCATCCCAGACGGCAAAGGTACTATTATAAATCCCAATGGTGAAACCTACTTCGGGGAATTTAAAGATGGTAAACAACAGGGGCAAGGTACTTATACCTTTGCAAATGGATCAAAATACGTCGGAGAATATAAAGATGATAAACGACATGGGCAAGGCACCCTGATGTTAGCAAGTGGGTCAAAATACGTCGGGGAATGGAAAGATGGTAAATATCATGGGCAAGGTAATTTTACCTATGCAAATGGGGACAAATACTTCGGGGAATGGAAAGATGATAAACGACATGGGCAAGGTAATTTTACCTATGCAAATGGGGACAAATACGTCGGGGAATGGAAAGATGGTAAACAACATGGGCAAGGCACCCTGATGTTAGCAAATGGGAACAAATATGTCGGGGAATTTAAAGATGGTAAACAACAGGGGCAAGGTAATTATACCTTTGCAAGTGGGCACAAATATGTCGGGGAATTTAAAGATAATCTACCAAATGGGCAAGGCACCATGATGTTAGCAAGTGGGGACAAATATGTCGGCGAACATAAAGATGGTACATATCATGGGCAAGGTAATTATACCTTTGCAAGTGGGGACAAATACGTCGGGGAATGGAAAGATGGTAAATATCATGGGCAAGGCACCATGATGTTTGCAAGTGGGGACAAATACGTCGGGGAATGGAAAGATGGTAAATATCATGGGCAAGGCACCATGATGTTAGCAAGTGGGGACAAATATGTCGGGAAATTTAAAGATGATAAATATCATGGGCAAGGCACCATGATGTTTGCAAGTGGGGACAAATACGTCGGGGAATGGAAAGATGGTAAACAACATGGGCAAGGCACCCTGATGTTAGCAAATGGGAACAAATATGTCGGGGAATTTAAAGATGGTAAACAACAGGGGCAAGGTAATTAT
>Ga0209710_1001196_pt1 | contig 20563 bp, 18 predicted proteins | sample ArcticOcean_MG_C_5_FD_187436 | JGI IMG/M metagenome (GOLD analysis project Ga0209710, IMG submission 187436) | Marine microbial communities from western Arctic Ocean - ArcticOcean_MG_CB4_138 (SPAdes) (version 2) | ecosystem: Environmental > Aquatic > Marine > Oceanic | place: Arctic Ocean...
AATTGAAGACGAACGAATCGAGAGCGTGCGAGGCTAAATACGAAATCGTAAAACGCCGAACGATGGTCGAGTTGCCGCTCGCGCACGAGAGAATTGAAGTAGTGTTGAATGCGTGTTTTGAGGACATGACGAAAGTCATGAAAGAGCTCGCGTTCGTTCAAGTGCAGGAATTCGAAGCAATCATGCCAGGGTCGACGAAAGAACAGAAGACAAAGGATGATTTGAAATAATTCTTTCGCACGCACGCATAGGCACTGGAAGTCAAGCAGTAAGTAACGTCGTAGAACGCATAGAATTCATTTACAGTGTACAGAGTAAGTTTATACATAACACGACGCTTAAAACTTTTTTTAACGTCTTCTAATTTATATTATTATTATTACTATTATTAGATCTCCCTTCATTCATTCATATCACTTATATCAATCATATATCGATTATATTTAGCGGCTATGTTGTTGTGATCTCCCTCGCTTCTTTGGGAACGTGAACGTTTTGATCATTGGAAACTTCTTTGCGAGCAAAAACGCTCCGACGGCTTGCGCGACAAGAGTCAAAATAACAACTTTGAATGTCTCACCAGTCAAAAGCTTCAACGCTACAACGGCAAAACATAATTTAATTAACAACATAATCTTCCTCATTATCTTCATCAACGCGACCGCGAATGCCCCGAACGCGTATAACGAAAACAGCTGCTTATTCACTCGCAAAACTCTCAACAAAGCCGTATCGACGACGTAGGGCACTTTCACCCAGAAATTTTTACCGAACCCAACGAAAACGCTCTCGTTCACTTTCATTGTCGCTAAAATTCCATACGAATCATAAATCATGTTCTTTGAACATAAATGACTTTCCGGTTGTAAGTATTTACCTAAACCGCTTACGCCTCGAGAGCCCTATGATATATGTATATGTATATATATATATAAGAAGAAGAAGAAGAAGAAGAGAGAACAGTCATCGAGCCAAACGAAGAAGAATCATCGTCATCATCGTACTATAAATCTCTACCTCGCTCGCCGCGGACCCCTTTTTCTCAAAATATACATCATAATACATCATCATCATACATCATTTCGATCGTTTCAAAAACAACGCGAACCAATCAGAACCGAATCGATCGAAATCGATAAAACGCGCATGCGCATAAATCAACGAAAATCACGGAACGTACCAACTTTCTTTGCACACAAAAATCATAAAACGACTCCCTCGTCGGCACAAATATCGGTGTCACGAAAACAAACACGAAAACGAGGACGAGTAAGACGAATCCATTGGCAACGGTCTTAATCCGCTGCCGCTGCCGCTCCTGCTTTTGTTGATCAATAGCAAACCCGTGCGCAGTAGCCGTTGGCGATTTAGGCTTCCCTCTCTGCCGCTGATCGACCATTATTTACTCGTATAACTTTCCGTGTGTTTCGTTTTTGATCTCCAATGTTTACTCGACCTTTAACGCATAGAGAAGAAGAAGAAGAAGAGAAGGATTCGTTTTTTATGAAAAGCACTTCAAGCAGGAAGGAATTTTTTCACGCGGCAGAAACGGTCGTCGCGAGAAAGCGAAAACAAAATTGACCGCGCATATCAAGATTCCGATAAAGTGCGAGCTCACGTCCTAAAGCTGAAAGAGATCTACTTCGTTCGTTTGGAACCGTTTTAGTGAAGTAGTTAGTATAGTAAAGTGGTTATCGTGAGAGCGCGTTGGAATACGTATGAATATATATTGTTGGAGAACGATAATAGAGCTCGGCGGAGTAATGACGGTAGAACTCAGATGAGAGTCAATAACATTTCGAAGCTTCAGAATTCGAATTCTAAACGAGGAAATCCGACGACTCAAAGTAATATTGGTACTACTGTAGCGTCTTCGTTCTAGCCATTTCGCAGTTTTTTACGAACGCTTTACATTTCTCGAAATCTTTCAAGACGCCGTTTTCATCGCTGACGCCTGAGGCGCAATCTACACCATTAGGTCGCAATAACATAATAGCTTCGGAGCAATTCTCGGCATTTAATCCACCGGCTAAGATCCACCCTTTCCTCGAGCACCCTCTCGGTATCTCTAACTTTTCCCACGCGACGCGCTCGCCCGAGCCCGCTTTTATGCCGTCGATTAAAATATAATCGATCGTTTTCCTCGGTCCATTGACCCAATCAATAGGCGCTCTCCACCCTTTTTCGCCAGATAACATCTTCGACCGTCTCGAGGTCATCTCTTCATCGCTCTCGGCTCTCGGTAAAGTCTCTTTCATAATCTCGCCCGTTTCGCAGTCGACCGAAATAGCCCAAATCACGTTGATCGAAAGCGGAATATCCTTCAAAGATTTCCTCGCAAAGTCGCCGTGCAATTGAGCTGTTTTCACACCGATTTCCTTACATATTTCCTCGATCTCTTCCGCTCGTTCATCAACGAATACCGCGACTGGGATAACATCGCTCTCCAAGCACTTCTTAGCCAGTGTTTTCGCTATTTCTCGCGATACAGATCTCTTCGATTTTGGCCATAGGATCATGCCTACGTGCGTACACCCGGAATCGATCGCTTTTTGTAAACACTCTTCGTTCGTTACGCCGCATATTTTCGTGACAAACTTATCATTATTTGAACTATTACTATTATTCTGTGCGGCGTAATTACTTAATTTACGCGTTTTGTTATGGCTCTTCCTCGTAAATATCTTTCCCCACGTTTTGGATATTTTTTGCTCGAACGATTTCGTCGTCGTCGTCGTCGTCATCATCATCACAAACTAACTAACTAACTTAATAACTTAATAAATGACTATGAGTTTTAATCGTTATTCGCTAAATAAAACTCTTATTACTCTTATACTCTCTGTTTTTCTAGAGTTAAAAAGTGAGACGAGCTGTTGTTGTTGAGAGAAAACCATCTTTATCCAAAACATGCTGGAAGAGTGTAGTGGGTCATTATTGGCCATAAAAATAAGAAAGAGAATTAATTACTTAGTTAATTAAATCAATTAAATATATATATATATAGTACATAGAAGAAATAGTAGTGCTAATATATACGACGACGACGATGATTTCTACTGCCTCTCATTCATGTAAGCAATCGATCAGTTTTGCTCCGCAGAAGATTTCGTTCGATGAAAAGAGACGCGAAGTGAAGACGTGGTCTTCCACGCAGTCGCGGTCGTTAAAAAGGAATAATAAAGTTTTATTATCAGTAGTCAGATGCGGGAAGAGGTTTCCGGATGAGAGAACGTATGTAATGATTAAGTAAGTTTTCGTTTCGTGATTCTTTCCTTATTTGTTTCGCTGTTTTCTCTCGCTCTCTCTCTCTCTGTGTGATGGTGACGATGATGATGGATAAAATTCTTTTATTAAAATAGTTTAAAATGATATGTACTAATAAACGCGTATAATTATAATAGGCCAGATGGTGTACAAAGAGGAAAGGTCGGCGCTATCATACAAAGATTCGAAGAGAAAGGCATGAAATTAAAGGCGTTGAAGCAGTACGAATGTCCGAAAGAGTTGGCCGAGGAACACTATAAAGATCTCGCTCGGAAACCATTTTTTAAGGACTTGGTCGATTACATTTGCTCTGGACCATGCGTGTGCATGATTTGGGAAGGACCTGAAGGCACTGTGAAAGCTGCGAGAAAGATGATTGGGGAAACGAACCCATTAGAGTCTCTACCGGGGTCGATCAGGGGCGATTTCGCGGTCGAGGTTGGTCGGAATATCATTCACGGGTCGGATTCCGTAGAAAGTGCAGAGCGCGAGATCGGGTTATGGTTCAGTGATGATAAAGCAGTTTGCGATTGGCAAATGTCGAACGAGAAATGGATTCGCGAATGAAATGAACGATCTGCCGTCGTCCATGTGTGAGATTAATATATATATATATATGTATACATGAAGAAGTGACCCTTCTTGATACTAACTTGAATCCCGTAGTCGCGTAATCTTCTAAGCACTCGTCAGTCAATCAAATCAATCAAATCAAATCAATCAATCTTTATCATTAAAAATGTACTCTTCATTTAAATCGAGTTACGAGCGCGATAGTACTCTTTCCATCGTTGTTGCCACAAAAACTGCTTCTTCCCTAACCTCTCCACCCTAGTGACCTCGTTCTCGCCCCTCGATCGTCTCTTTTTGTTATCCGCTTCCTCGGCTACGGCCAACGCTAAATCCATGTTCGTCCTCGGTTTCGAGTCTATCAACCCCCGCGATAGGCCTAAACATTTCAAGCAAATCGCCGCGTTTACGGCATAAAAACCTAAAGTGAAACACTCCTGCTCCGCCCTGGCCATGTTCGGGTCACCAGTGTACGAAGGAGGTATGAATTCTGACATTTTATCCCTTTATTATTATTATTAGTAGTATTATTATTATTATTATTAGACGCGCACTTACTTACTCGATCGTTCTCTCTCACACTTCAAGTACTCGTTTAATCACTCCGTTATACTGTTAAGGTTATTTATTACTTATATTCTCAATAATAAAAGTCGATTTTATGCCCATAAGACTGCAATTTCGTCATAAAATAAACCGAGCATAAGAAATGGTTAAATCACACACGGAGTGCTCTGCCGAGCTCGTATGGCAAATGGTCAAGAAACAGAACTCGTTCATAAGAGCGTCGGTGAACAACACTCGGTTCTCCTGTGAACCAGGGAACGTCACGAACGAGCACGGGTTCAGTAGTTCAGGTAAAGCTTCCTGTGGAAATACGTGTACTCGTTCATACTTCTTGCACGTAATTGGCGAGAGCTGGAATTCCTAGCCGTGGTTTCGTTTCGTGAAAACGAAGAAGAAGAAGAAGAGGAATCGAGCGCGAGGAATATATTTATGGAAAGATGATTATTGTCATCACTATCACGATCAGTGTCTTCTTCTGTGTTTGTTTGATGCGCGAGATGGGAAGAGGACTTGAAAGCCCTAAAGAGTTAAACTTTCTCTTTCTCTGTTTTCCCATCAGTTTTCCCATATTTTCACTTTTTAAGATACGGCAGCGAGGGCGAGATATTGACAACTCTTCTTCGTCTTCGATCACGAATGATCACATCAAAACACAAAAAATAGGCATCGCTAACATAGCAAACACTGTGGACATACGAGATCTCCCAAACACGAAGACGCCTGCGACTTCGTTGAACGGGAAGGCGAACAAAGGAATTTTCCGTAATCAGGCGCGAGCGGTCGCGAACGCTTGCCAGAATAGACAGGATTTGAAAAAGAAAGCATTAGCGCGCGTTGCGAACTTGAATAAACTCGGTCGCGTTTGCAAAGCTACTTCGAGTGCTTGATCATAATTTTATAATTTTAGTTTTGTCTGTTCTATATATACTACTCCTCTCTAAAATTTCAGTATATTTCGTAATCTTCATAAACAAACGATGCTCTTTATTCGCCGTTGGCACGAGAGGAACAAATTTTCGGCGACGCCTTTATGCGGCCTAGAGTACATCAAAGACTCCATCGAGTTCTATAGACTGAACCCTTCGAGGACGAAAAACGAGATCTTATCCGGCTTAACCGTCGCTATCGCGCAAGTCCCAGAGTCCGTCGCGTTTTCTTTCGTCGCAAAGGTCGACCCAATCGTCGGTTTGTATGCCACGTTTTTTCTAGGCATCATCACGGCTTTGATCGGTGGGAGGCCTGGGATGGTTTCCGGTGCCGCCGGTGCAATGGCCGTCGTCGCCGTGCAGGTCATGGAACCGAAGAACGGGTTGTTCACGCAAGAGAAATTGATCGAATTAGGCGAGATCGAGAGTTGTTCGTTCTCGGCCGAAACATCGGGCGATTTTGGTACAAATCAGTCCTGCCTGTCATTGAGAGAGCAGGCGTACGAAAAAAGAGTGGAGTATTTGTTCATGGTCATGATCTTATGTGGCACGTTACAAATCTTTTTAGGTATTATACAGGCAGGGAGGTTAGTGCGTTTGATACCGAACACGGTCATGACCGGGTTCGTGAACGGGTTAGCGATTATTATATTCAAGGCGCAGTTAGAGTCTTTTCAAGAACGCGATTGGCGAAAAGGATTTAATGAATTTATTATAAGTACTGCTGATAACGATAATAATAACGATATCGTTATGATTGAAAGAAGTGATATCACTAGAGTGTTCGAAAAAGAGCTCCCAGATTTAACTTCAGAACAAATGAACTCGTTCGTCGATAAAATTTTAAACGAAACCGATTCGGATAATTCGGAAACGATTTCTTTTCTAGAGTTTAAACAGAACAAAGATTTTATTATCCATGGCGGCTATGAAGAACAGAAAATATGGCGTTCTTTGAAAGAGTTATCGACTTGGATAATGTTATTATACGTCTTTGGATCTATGTTCATAGTGCATTATTTACCAAAATTGACAAAAATGGTTCCGAGCTCCTTAATATCAATCCTTTCGTGTTTAATCTTTGAGCATGGAATAAATCGTCCGTTGATTAAAGCAGATACACCGACAGTAGTAGATCTATCTCCAGTTAAAGGGGCGTTTCCGACTTATCATACTCCCGATGTGAACTTAAGTGTAGAGTCTTTTGGAATCATAGCGCCTTTGATATTCTCCTTAGCCGCCGTCGGTTTAATTGAATCAGTTTTAACTTTACAACTTGTCGATGAGATTTTAGAAGACACGTCTGATGCTACTGGGAGGTGTACGCAAGAATGCGTCGCTCAAGGCGTTGCGAATTTAGTGAGTGGAATGTTCAAATCCATGGGCGGCGACGCTATGATTGGACAAAGTACGATCAACGTCAAATCGGGAGGAATTGGAAGATTATCGACGACTTTTGCGGCGATTATGTTTTTAATCTTCGTCGTCGCGGCTTCGAAAGTTATTGAATTAGTTCCTGTAGCCGCACTCACTGGTGTTCTGTTCATGGTTGTCATTTATACTTTTGATTGGTCGTGCTTTGCGCTCATGACTGGAAATGTTCGTTCACTCTGTATTCCAGGCCGAAGAGTCGAAGATGAAGTACAAGAAGATGATGATGATAAAAGCGAAAATTCAGCAGCAATAAAAATGAAACAAAAAGAAGAGGGAAATAAAAATGCTTCGAGAGTAGATTACGCCGGTCGACGTCGCCGAAAATGTTTCGCCGATACAACGGATCGCGTCCGAGTCAAAGATACTTTTTTGATCTTATTAGTAACGATATTGACCGAGCGCACGAATTTAGCAATCGCGACTGGAGCCGGGGTCGTTTTTGCAGCTCTCTTATACGCGTGGGATAATTCTTTTCGAGCGTTAAATGTTACCCGAACGATTGAAACTTTGCAAGATGGAACCGAAAGAGCTTATTATCAATGCACGGGAGAGTTATTCTTCGGAACCGACAGAGCTTTTAAGAATGAATTTCTGCTTCGCAATGATCCGAACGATATCGTTCTTAACATTGATAATTGTCGCGTATGTGATTACTCAGGCTTGGCGGCAATGAATTCGTTATTTGATAGATATCTCGCTTTGGGAAAATGTATACGAATATCGAATTCAAGAGCAGAGAATGCTGTAATTATCGGCACGTTAGGAAAGAAATTCTTGTTGGAAGTATTCGATTCAAATGAAGGAACTATCCCGCCTTTGATTATTCAAAGAAAAATGGAGGATGAAAGCACGACGACGACTACTGAATGATTTAAAGAGAGAACGACAATAATAGTAAAATGCTGGTACTAGTTATTACTAAGCTATCTATTCTATTTGGTTGTTTGCTTTGCGCTATTGTGCTGTACTTTAGTTATATTATAGAGAAATCAATTCTTTTTATAGAAGTCATTTAAAATAGAACATCATAGTACTATTCTTCTTCTTCTTCTTCAACTTTTAAACGTGACGCGATTGCTAAGGCGATAATGTTTGCCCAAGCTTTGTACCCTGCATCGTTTGGATGTACTCCGTCTCTGGCTGTAAATTCTCCTTCTCGAACATCATCGTTGCCAGTGATTGTCGTCGTCATCGTCATCGTCCTCTTTTCGTTTTCTTCTTCTTCTTCTTTTTTTGTCGTCGATGTCCTCGGTATTCTTAAAGCATCTCTCAAAGCTTGAAGACTTGGAGAGTGAACGAATAAAGCGTTGGTATTGGCGTTTTTTTTTTCTTTTTCAGCAGCAGCGGCGGACGTTTCAGCAGCGGCAACGACTTCGGTAGGAAGTCGTCGTTCGCATACTTTTTCCTTCTTAGCGTCGAAGAACTCGTTCAACTTCAGAACAACTACCCTCAAAGGGAATGGAAACAAAGGAGCTACGTGCAAAGGATTACCAGGTAAGACTATTAAACATTCTTTGCCACATATTTCTTTAATTTCTTCAATCAATCGCGCCAATCTTTCCTCGAACGTTTGCTCAAAGAAGAACATTTTACCCTTTACGAACAAAGTCTTCAAATCGTTTATGCCGCACATGATAATCACCGCGTCTACTGTATCATCATCACTCATTTTATCTTCTTCTTCTTCTTTATCTTCTTCTACTACTAAAATCTGACCGCTGTCGTTCATCGTCATCATCTTCTTCTTCTCCTTAATCATCATCAGTTGCCTCTTCAACAACGGTATGACTTCCAACGAAATCTCATCGATCGAAGCGCCTCGCTTCCCGCAAGCGATCCACTCGCACGAATCTCTTACTGCTAAAAGCTCAATCAGTCTCTCCGCTATTATTCTCGCTAAAGATAAAGACGCTCGTTCGTTACTTCCTCCTACTCCGATCGATAACGAGTCGCCGACGATCGCGATCTTCATTTTCTTCCTCTTCACAGTCACTCGCGCTTCCTTCCTCGTCTTCTTTTCCGATTCGTTTACATCCTTGTTTTTATTATTACTGTTACTCCTGTCGCTGTGCATAAGCGTCCTCTCCTGCTCTTGCTGCTCACTCACGTCGCGTTCAAACAGCGTTTCTTTACTACTATTACTATTATTATTACTATTCGTAATCGGTACATTCCTCTTATTATAAGCTACGCCATTAAACGCAGAAGCGAGAGCTCGCGCGGAAGCTTTCGTGATATTCTTACTCTCGTTATTATTATTACGAAAACGAGCATCAGTGATGCGACCGATCGGTTCGTACGTATGATGTAAAACGAACGCTTGCGCAAAAGTCAATCCTACGAATGCGGATCCGGTCAACGCCAACGCGTTCATGATTTTCTTAAAGCGTTGTTTTCTCATCGCGATACTATCAACGATTCGCTCCGCATTTCCTTGTTGATATCTACTAAAGCGCTACTGTCAATAACGCGCGACCTGATGTCTTTTCGGATCAACTGTATCCATAACGAGATATTTAACGCACATAACGAATCAAAAAAAAGTCAAAAACGGGACCAGCGCATTGGCAGCATCAGCAGCAAAACGAATTACGTGACCACGGCAACATCGCGTGTGATCCTGGCATGCCTAATTATGATCGAGATCACGCACCAATCACGATCACAATCATCATCATCATCAACGACAACAACGACAACTTGTAAACCCTAAACCCTAATTTTTGATACCCTAAACCCTTGATGCTGTTTCTACTCACTGAGCCGCCAAAATTTCATTCCACCGCAAGCAGAAGAAGAAATCAGAAGCTCGCGCAGAAGAAGAAGAAGGAAGAGCTCAAAGGATTCGCGCAAGGTTTCGCACTCTTCTACAAAGCCTCGCGGCGATCACTTTTAATCGATCGATTCATTAATTATACATACACAGAAGACAATAATAAACAGCATCTTTATCGCTGTATATATAATTAGTAGGAGCAGCTGTTTAAGAAGAGTAATAGAAGTAATAGAAGCAATAGAAGTCTATTCAGAGCAGAGATTGGGAATAAAGTGAATTATTTTAATTCTTTCCGCGTGTTTTTGTGTATACTCGCGCGTTGCCAGTGTCGTACTCTGTTTAATACAGAGAGATTTAGGGCGAGAGTAAGAGCGAGGGAGATAGAGTATACGTACGTCTTATTGATCCGTGATATCTGCGCTCGTTCGTTTCATTTCGTTTCAATCGAGAGTAAGCGTAAGAGTAAGAAGAGAGAGCGCAATAATACTAACAGATAGATATATATATATATCAACGAGAACAACTCGCTACGACTTACATCAGAAAAAGAAAGAAGAAGAGGACGATAATAGAAGAACAATGGTGGCTTCATCGACTGGCGCGGCGCAGGCTGCAGGCTCTCGCGACGGTAACAACGTTAACGCTTCTTCTCAGGAGAAGAATAAAGTATCGACGAAAACGAAGCAAACAAACGCTGCAAATACTACTACTACTGCGAATCAAACGCAAACGCAAACGAATAATAACGCGACGCAGCAAACCGCGAACGGAGGTTTACGCGGATATTGGCAAGCCGAAGAAGAGCACGCTTTGAGACAAGCCGTACAAAAACACGGCATAGGAGCGTGGGAAAAAATGAGAACCGATCAAGAATTCGCAGCGTTACGAGGGAGAACAGGCGTACAATTAAAAGATAAATGGAGGAATTTAATAAAGTTCCAACACTTAAGAAGAGGGGAGATCGAATCAGCGCCTTATAAATCTACCGTTCGTGCATCAGCGGCGAATAATAATAACAACAATAAAGGCGTAGGCGATCAAAAAGCGCAGAAATCAGCGTCCACTTCTGCTGCTACTGCGAATACTAAAACTACTAATAAACGAGCGGCCGACCAAATGATGAATAATGATAGTAATAATAATAATAATGATAATAACAACGCGGCGAGTGATAAGAATAAAAAAGTCGCGGTTGGGAATAATAATAATAAGAAGGGGAAAACGACAGCGACGACGACGCAAACGCAGAACAAGGTTGCTAGTAGTGGTGGGAAAAAAGGGACTTCGACCACGAAAAAAAATAATAATAACATGACGATGACGATCGAGGCGTTTCAAAAAGGGCCGAAAGGGAAAAGGAGCAAAATAATGACAAAGGGAGGAAGATTTGGAAACAACAACAACAACAACAACAACAACACTACTAATAATAATTATAATAATCATTTGAACATACTTGGCGATGAATTCGCTCGATCGATATCGCCAGCTTTACCGCCGAAGAAACAAGCGTTTAAGCAACAAAAAAAGAAGATGAAACTTTTGCAGGAAGCTCGCTTGAAAGCTGGTACTCCAGATGCTAAAGCGAGAGCGTTGCATGCTCCATCGAATGCACCACCTAGGAAAAGAGTAGCCGCCGCGTGGGCTGCCGGTATATCTGATATTAATCAAATGAATACGAACACCGGTGGTGGTAGATTTAACGGCTTGGATGAAGATGAACACGATATTTTAGGAGCGCATTTAGGTCACGTTACGTTTGATTTATCGGACGACGACGACGATGATGTAGATAACAATCATCATCATCATCCGTCTACTTCTGGTAGAGGAGGGCAACAAAACAACAAAAATAAAGAAGCAATAATGTCCGCGAGCATGGTTCGATTTATTGAAGAGATGGAAAGAGAAATTGAGCAAACGAAGGAGCGTCGCGCGCAAATGGTCAAAGATGTCGAGTATTCCGAACGAGAGTTAGCTCGGCTCAAATCTTTAGTCGAAGAAGCTGAAAAAGTGTACTCTCAAGCGCGCTTGAAAGCGCAACAAACGTTACAACAAGCTCAAAAAGAAATCGCCGAAAAAAGGCGAAGACAATCCATGGAGACTACTACTTTGTTGGAAGAAGAAAGTAAAAAGGACGACGATAAATCTAATAATAATAATAATAGTAATAATAACCCAGATTCGATCCGCGTTGCCACTAAGATTAATAATAAGACAACAGATGATGATATAGTAGAAGCCAGTAGTGGTGAAGAAAAGGAACCATCGAACGACGACGTGAGCCCAAAAAATGTTCCGAATTTGAACGACGTCGAGGACGTCGAAGTCGATGACGCCGAGTGGGATAAGTATTTAGCATTTGGGGGAGATAACGCTGATGACGAAGAAGATGAAGATATGTCCGAAATGCAACGTGCTGCGCAAATTGCTACAGATGAAAAGAAAAGAAAAAATTATCATCATCATCATTCTAATGAATCCGCTGAATTGCATCACACCGAATCGAAATCGCCTAGACTTCGAAGTCAAGCCGCAGCAGCAGAACATGTTGGAGGCGATAATTCTGAACAACAACAACAACAACAACAAGAACATCATTTTCAACATAATCATTTTCAACACCATCAACTTATCCCATCAGATCCAAACGGTCATTACGATACCGATGATTCTGATGATGATCTTAGCAGCGACGAGGATGACGATGAAGAACTTGACGAGGAACAGCTCGTTTCAAAAGCTGCTTGGGAGAAGGCACAAACTGCAATGGCCAGGGCTGGGTTGCCACCAATGCAGGAAATAGAAAACGTGTTGTTACAAGAGTTGAAAAGACTCGAGCAAGCAAATACAAAGCTAGTTCACGCTCGCTTGGCTTTAGAAGCGTGTGATTCAGAGCTTTCCGAGCTCTTTGCTCGCGCCGAAGCCAGGAAGGCTGGAGTATTCGATGACGATGATGAGTTGCGCGAGCAAACGACAAACACTGGGTCATTGCCGAGCGATCTTCAAAACATCCACACAGACGATGAAGACGACGATGACGTTGATGACGGCGATTACCATAATCATCATCATCATGTTGTCAATAAGAAGAGAAAGAATTCGTTAAATGACGATGACGAGCTCGAACGCGTCAAAAAAGAAGAAGAAGAAGATGAAGGGGAAAAAGTAATTTCGATCAAAGAAGAACATGTAATAAAAGCAAAGAAGGAAGAAGAACACGAGAAGCCAACAGCCGTTGCTGCGGATGAGAATGAAAAAGACGATGATGATGAAAAAGAAGACGGAGTAGGAGGAGTAACCGATAACGATAAGAACAACAACAACAAAAATAGCGACAACAAGAATAAACTATTAGAGCAACAACAACAACAACAACAACAAAAAGAATCGCCTAATAATAATAGTAAGAAGAAGAATGCGGGTGGTAGCGGCGGAAGTGCTGCTGCTGTACTAAAAAATGGTGGATCTGGATCTGGATTCCGTTCTATTTCTGAAGATAGGCGTTTCGGTATCTACGACGCTCGACGCTATCGATCGGTTGAAGAAAATGATAGAGATGCGCAAATGAGTGGTGGTGGTGGTAGTAGTGGTGGTCAATTAGTTCAAACAAATAATACTACTACTACTACTACTGTAACAGCCAATCAAGACGACGGTATTGATGAGGATCTCAATGAAGAGGAAAATCGGAAATTTCTTGGTCGTGGAAAAGAGAAAAGTGCTGCTGCTGGTGGCGCAGCTAAAAATAAAAATAATGCAAATCGTAATATCACTTCTTACAAAGAGAGTGCGATGGCATTTGCAGCAGCACATTGGCCACATCAACTAAAGAAAGTTAGAGATAACACGGCTAGGAAAAAGCATGCGGAGATTGATCGTGCAAGCTGGTTTTTTTTGTAGTAGTTTGTAGCAAAAATGAGAAAAGCGCGCGCGCGAGCGCATCGTCATAATCATCATCTACGTCGTCATCCAATAAATTGTAATAAGGTATTTCACAAAAAATGTACACATTAATTAATTCAAATATATAATATTTATAAATCGCATTTGAACTAATAATAAACTAACTAATAAAATCCTCTTCTCTCTCATAATCATCATCGTCACGTTTTACGCGGTGCTGGAATATCTCGAATCGATGTTGTTGTTCCTTTTTCTCCACGTCCTGCTCCGCTAAATTTACTATTAGGAGGCTTCTTAATCGTTTTGTTTTGATTTTGATTGTTGATTTCAGCTTTGATAATACATTCGTTGTCTCCTCCTAACCCGACGACGTTATTATTATCGGCAACGTCATTATTTTTTCTCCTATTCGTAATATTGTTGTTGCTTTTGCCGTTGTTCTTACCGCCGCCGCCGCCGAGTTTCAAGTTTTCGATTTTATTCTTAATATTCGAATTATTAATTAACGCGATTTCAGTATTATCTTTTTTGCTATTGCCTCCGCTATTTGCTCTGAACAAAGTAGTCGTCGTCCCGCCTCCACCGCCGCCATTTGTCAGCTGTTCTCGTTGCGCTCTCATCTGCTGTGACTTTAAGAAGTTGTTATTATTTTTTTTCGCGCTATATTGAGCTAACATTTGCTCTTTCGTCAAAGAATCTTTCTCTGATCCGACGACGTGTAAGTATAAACACTCTGGGTTCATGCATTGCTGATTTCTTAGAAAAGAGTTGCAATATTTCGTCGTCCCATGACACGCCCGTAAAGGTCTCCCTGTTCCATCAGGATTCGCCGGAACGCCATCGATGCATTGAATGCACGTTAAAGCTGCTTCGTCGGTCTCAAAAGTAACATAGGCAGAGCCGGCTAAATTATTATTATTATTATTATTATTATTATTATTATTATTATTATTATTATTATTACTTTCTACTACTCCTGTGACGGCTTGCGCGGCAGCAGCGGCAGCAGCAGCAGCGCTACTACTACTACTGCTAGTACTACTACTACTACTACTATTATTAACGTTGTTGTTGTTATTGTTGTTATTATTAGGCAAAGAACATTGTAACTTAACGATCGTCCCGTACTTCCCAAAAAACTCTATTTTCCTTAAAACCTCTTCTTTACATATATTTTGCGCAATACCGACTACGTAAACTAAGTTCCTCTGTATCACTCGAACGTTCACTAAATGTTTCCTCGAAGGATCTATCATATATTGATTAGTAGAGTCGTTGTAATAAGACGCAGACGCAGACGTACTCTGCGAACTATTATGAACGTTCGCCGCGCCGCTCGTCGTCGTCGCAGTGGTCCCACCTCTCCCATGATAACTCATGTTATTGAATTGTGCCCTTCCCCTACCTCTTCCTCTCCCGCGCGCGAACTGATTATGATTATGATTGATCCGATGATGATGATTTTGTCCACTTCCTACGTTCATTTGTTGTTGTTGTTGCGCATAATTATTCCCTGAATAGAAGTGCTTATTATTATTATTATTATTATTACCATCATCGCCTGCTAAACAATCGTCCACATCTTCCGCGCAATAATCGAACTCTATCGATCCTTCGTCGTACGATTTCCTGCACGCCGGGCATCTCTTATGTTCATCCGTATCCGCTCGTTCCATTATCTGGTGCCAGCACCACGCGCATAATTGATATCCACAAAGACAAGGTTTAAACGCGATATCGGTCTTGTCCATTCGTTCGCAACATAACGGGCAACACAGTTGTTCTGAATCATCATCGGCGGCGAGTGCTTGCAAAGGAGTGTTCGCGTGTAACGATGGCGGCATTTTTTCGTTCGATTTCTTACTCAATTAATTAACTGCTGTGGATTAATTAACGAAGCTCAGTTTTGTATGTAGTACGGTTTTTGTGCTTTAAAGGGATTTCTCTCAGTTGTGAATATATTTAGGGTTTCAGTGGAAACAGAACTGTATATTTAAAAGAATAATTAAGATAATAATATCAGTTTTTTTATTTAATCACTATACAAGTATACATTTTAGTTAAGCTCTCCTATTTATTAGCGTACGATTAACAAGAGCTATCAGTTTTACAAAAAGTTGTACGTTTTTTATCACACATTCCGCACGCGGCATGCTCGTTTTTTTGAACTAAATGTAAAGTTCGAATCACAAAAACATGAACGAGAGAGTTTTACCGTTTCCATCACTCGTAAAAGCGTGTTGTTAGTACGCGAAACATTGGGAACGTTCATGAATCCAAACAGGCGCATGTCCATCAATTAAGTTTGCACAGAACGGTTGGTTTTGTTACCTGAAACATTACATTTAGATATCTTTGACTTTTGATCAGCAGTAGTATCATCAAATCGGTCATAAAAAACGAGTATATCAGTTCGTATCGCGTACTCTTTCACTGTAGGACTGATAATAAAATAACCGAAAGAAGAAGATTTAGAAGAAGCACTCGAAGCAGAGATAGGAGAGAGAGCGTCATTGTTTACTTTTGTTTGTTTAGTAGTACCACCATCAGTAAGGGCAATAAAAACATATCGCGATACAAATTAGGTAATGAATAGATAGAAATACAAACCGATGGCGGATATAAACGCAGACGACGATGAGCGAGAAGAAATAGACAGAAAAACAGCCGCAAATAGTAATAATAATAATAATAGTAATAGTAATACGACGACGACTGCGACAAAGAAGAAATTAGAGATGAAGATAAAGAAATGGCACGCAATAGCCGAATGGACTTGGGGGGCAGAAGATGACGTGTGTGGAATATGCCACTCGAAATTTGACCAATGCGCACCGGACTGTAAGTTCCCTGGCGACGACTCGCCGGTCGTATGGGGCACTTGTTCGCACGCGTTTCATCTGAAATGTATTCAGAAATGGTTAGATAACGGTAGTATGAGCGCGCACGATCAACATGTCGCGCAAGCGGAACAGAAGTGTCCAATATGTAGAGGTGATTGGTCGTTCAAACAAGCTTAAATATTATTATTATGATGATATAGAGATCAAATGAATGTTGTATTATATAGTTGTTGATTGGTTGATTGTGTATATATACGGTAGTAAGTAGATGATTGCGTTCACAGACACGCGCGCGCGCGTGATTATAAAAAAAGAAAAGTACAATTTCAAAAATATCATCACATCTTTAAGAACGATAAATAGTTGCGTGATTATAAAATTTTGTTGTTGTAAATCAAAAAGAAGAGAAACATACGAGCGAAAGAAGAAGGAGAGGAAGAGCGCGATGACAAATTTTATTTTCGCGTCGTCATTTATTTACACAATCGACGCGTCGGGATCGTGCGGAACCCCAAAGCGGGCGTTTTTTTGTAAATATTTTTTAAGCTTTCGAACTATGCTTCCCATAAAAGCGATGCCATGGAACGATCGTTTCCCCTTTTTGAGGCTTCGTAGACCCGATATCGACGTTTACGTTTCTCTCTAAATCGCAATCGTTCAAGAACTCGAGATTTTCGCCGAATAAGCTCACTAAAGGGCTAACCTCGATTAAACCTCCATATCCGCCCCATTGAACTCTGCATTGATTTCGAGCGAGCCAAGTCGCGTGGAGGAAAGAAATCATCGCGCGAGCTGATTCAGGAGAATCTTCTCCTCGAGCGTTCTTCACTGGAGCGAAATCACGTTTTCGTTCGCCTTTGAAAATAGTCACTCCGTTTGTTGAAAATTTATATGCGTCGAATATGAAGCTCTCGAGTTTTATGGCCTTTTTCGTTCGTTCGTTTGAGTCATGCGCCGAAGCCGCCTTTTCTAAATCATCATTTTCATTATCAAAATCATCATCGAAACCGCAAAAAAAGGATACACTCTTTTCAGCCACGTGATAGTCTAAACCTTCTTCTTCTTCTTCTTCTTCTTCTGTCTTCGTAGCAATTTCGCATACTTTGTGCAAAAAATCTAAAGTAAAATAATGAATCGCTATGTTCGCGCATCGAAAACGCAACGGTCGATTATCAGGATTGAAATGATTCCAAGGCGGTTTGTTATATTTTTCAATATTAATCTTAGACTTTGGATCGTCGTGATCGATCATCATTTGTCCGCCTTGCAAAATTTCCTCGTAATCTACTTCTTCTCTCTCGTCTCGCATATGTTCGTCTATTTCTGAATATTCGAGCACTCGTATGATCGATCGTTTCTTATGTTCATTTATTTTTTTACGTCGTTGTTTTTGCTGTTTCGCTATACCATCATCATCATTTGATTCTTTCTCTTCATCATTATCATCGTCGTCATCGACTGATGAAAGAATTTCTCTCGCAAAGACGCCTACTTTTTCCTCGGGTGATTTTTTTTCAATCACTTTAGCTCCAGATTCATTTCCTTTCATTGCGCAGAATCCAACAAACTCTGGATCACCTGGAATAATTAAAGCATTATCGACTGAATAACAATGAATGTGCGAAATCTGTCTCCTTTGCATATCCAACAACGTCTTCGTTTTCAATAAAGCTCTATAAATCGAGCCGTTTCCATCTGGGGCGGTTAGAATCGTTCCATCTTTCGCAATCACGATTTTCCCATCTAAATCGAACACCGGTGCTTCTTCTTGTTGAAAAAAGATCACGTCTGATTTAGGGAGCTCGAAATAATTGTTTTCTTCGAAGAACTTCACGGTCTCCTCGTTCGTCTTTGAGGATGTCATTATATACCAAGGCAAAGAAATCGTAGCATTAGCATGAGAAAAAGAAGAAGAAGGCTTTATTACTGCTACGTCTTCTTCTTCTTTCTCTTCTTCTTCTTTCTCTTCTTTTTCTTTCTCTTCTTCTTCTTTCTCTCCTTCTTCTTTCTTTTCTTCTTCTTCTTTATCATCATTAAAAACAACATCATCATCATCTCTCATATGAATCGCTTCAGCGGCGGCGGCAGTAGTAGTAGTAGTAGTAGCTAAAAAAGCGAGCTCTTTCAACTTCCTCAAGCGCTCCGCCTGTAATTGAAACAAAGATTTCTTCGACGGTAATCCAATATCGAATAAGCCTTTCGGCTTCAAACTCGCTAATCTCGATCCTTCGCCGCCGGCTAAACAAATCGCGCATACTTTCCCTTCCGTGATTAACTCGTACGCCTTTTGTTTCATTCGCTCTCGCTCTTCTTCACCGTAATAATAAGAAGCAGAAGAAGTGCTCGTCTCATTATTATCGTTGTTATCATTATCCGCTCTAACCGAATCGAATCTCTCCTTCTCCTTCTTCTCCTTCTTCTTCTTCTTCGCAGTCGCTTTTAAGAACTTTCTTACAAAGTGTTCGAAATCGATCTCTTCGATTTGCTCAAATAACCTCTTCTTCGTGATCATTAAAAGCGCATATTGATTGTCTTTTTCAGCTTGCGCTGATGCTGCCGCTATCGTCGTCGTCGTTCTAGTACGATCGCGATTTTTCTTTATTCGTTTCACGACTGCCTCGATATGTTCTAAAACGTGCCACTGCGTGAGCATATCCACTGCGTCGTTCCCTAAATCCTGCACAGAAAGGTAACGAGCGAAAGCGTCTGCGATGGATGTTATTTTCTCATGCGCGAGATCGATGATTCTTTCGTCGTCATCTCCTTCCTCCTCTTCCTTACTTTTTTTGTTATCATCGATCTGCTCCATTGTTTATTATACCGTTATTGTTTATTATACTGTTAGTGTTTATTACTACTGTTATTGTTTATTATTGTTTGTTTATATCGAGAGAGATGAAAAATGGACTTTATTACTGTTATTGTTTATTATACTGCTGTTAGTGTTTATTATACTGTTATTGTTTATTATACTGTTATTGTTTATTATACTGCTGTTAGTGTTTATTATACTGTTATTGTTTATTATACTGTTATTGTTTTATACTACTGTTATTGTTTATTATACTGTTAGTGTTATTATTGTTTGTTTATATCGAGCGTCGAGAGAAATGAAAAATGGACTTTATAGTAACAATTAACTGTTTACGATGAAATTAAAATCTCTCCTATTCTTCTCTATTCCGGAAATAAAAGTAGTGCGAGCTGATCGATAAAAAGTCAACGCGCGAGAGTATATCCGTCAAAGCGCGAGCTACGAAATAAAGTCGCTCGACCGCAAAGGCAACCTAAAGAAGAGCGAATTGTGTGTCAAATTGTGTCAATTCGCTCTTCTTAAGATTGCCTTTTCGGTCGAACGACTTTATTTCGTAGCTCGCGCTTTGACGGATATCGTCGATCGGTTGTATCGACGCGATTCTTTTAAAACACACAAAGATTACGATCGTTTGTGTATTCTCTCTCTCTCGTAATATATATATATATATAATATCTTTTATTTCTGCTGCGGCCAAAGCGATTGCCGCGGTAGATTTATGTTCCAAATTCCAATAACGAGCGCGGTGGCGATCGATAACCATACACCGAGAGGCATCAGAACGAATCCAGCTTTCGGGAGAACTAAATAATATTGATAAATAGCGAACCATGAAGAGATGAGGACGAAGAAAACTCCAGTACAGGAAACGCCTAGGAGCTTTTCCTGGTTCGTGATATAGTTCCAACAATCGCCGATCGAGAGATGAACGATTAAGGATAAAATCGCCGGCGTCAGTAATTTTCCTGCTCCAATCTGCTGCGCAGTCGTCGCAGTAGCGGCGGCGGCGCCAACGACCAAGACGGATGAAATCGCGCGTAAAAAAGCGATCGAGATCCAAACGATCGGGAAAACTTTCGCCGGCGGCGTCCACCGCGGTCGTTTCTTCTCCTCCTTCATCTTCCGTTCATCCGCGGTCTTTGGCCTTCGCGCATCCAACACCGAAAACACTCTCGATCGTAACGCCAAGAACATGAAAAACGTAAACTGCGCGCAGACCTCTACTGTCTCGTTCCCGTTGGACAAAAAAGCAAACAGGTTCACGGAATCGATCGCGAACAAAACTGCGGCGATCGCGAGAACTTCGAAGAAGATCGCCGCGAAATACACCGAGACGATTTTCCTGAAATCTATTTTGTTCCTCGTCTTTACCGATTTCGTCTGCGTCTGCGTTCTCATTGAGAACGCTGCGGAGCCAGATCTTTGTCCAACGAACGTGATTCGCCCAGAATATCCACCG
>Ga0209710_1001198_pt1 | contig 20539 bp, 13 predicted proteins | sample ArcticOcean_MG_C_5_FD_187436 | JGI IMG/M metagenome (GOLD analysis project Ga0209710, IMG submission 187436) | Marine microbial communities from western Arctic Ocean - ArcticOcean_MG_CB4_138 (SPAdes) (version 2) | ecosystem: Environmental > Aquatic > Marine > Oceanic | place: Arctic Ocean...
TTTACCATAAAGTTAATAAAAGACGGAAATTGGAATCAGGTTTTAATCTTTACAAGGACAAAACACGGTGCCAATAAATTAACTGAAAAGTTGATAAAAGCAGGAATTTCTGCAGCCGCTATTCATGGAAATAAAAGTCAAGGCGCAAGAACAAAAGCATTAAAAAACTTTAAAGATAATTCTATTAAAATTTTAGTTGCTACAGATATTGCCGCGCGTGGTTTAGACATTCCTTTATTACCGCATGTTGTTAATTTTGAATTGCCAAATGTACCAGAAGATTATGTGCATAGAATTGGTAGAACAGGAAGAGCAGGAGCTGCTGGAGAAGCAATTTCTTTAGTATGTAGTGAAGAGAGTGAATACCAAAGTGAAATAGAAAAATTACTAAATGAGAAATTAGCTTCTACTATTGTAGAAGGTTTTGAACCCACAGATACAGACCCTCCTAAAAGAGCAGCATCACAAAGTAAAGGTTCTTTTGGTAAAAAGAATAAAGGTGGAGGTTCTCAAGGAAACAAGCCAAAAAGCAAACCTCATTTTAAAGGAAACAAACCTTCTGAACCTTCTGGAAGAGGAAGATCTAATCCACCTAAAAAGAAGCGTTATTAAAACATAAGTTACTTCTTTAATTTTATACTTCAAACCTTTTCTGTTTTCAAAAGCAGAAAGGGTTTTTTAATTATTGCTACCTTTGTATTTCAATATAAATTTACCTGTATGAAATACGATGAAATAGATCCACAATTATTTATAAAAAACCGTAAAAACTTTGCTTCACAAATGAAGCCAAATAGTTTAGCTGTATTCAACTCAAATGATGTCTATCCAATAAGTGCAGATAGTACAATGCCATTTGAACAACAAAGAGATCTCTTTTATTTAAGTGGTGTAGATCAAGAAGCAAGTGTATTAATGTTGTTTCCTGATTGCCCAAATGAAAATTTTAGAGAAGTTTTGTTTGTTACAGAAACCAATGCACATATTGCTGTTTGGGAAGGTGAAAAATTAACAAAAAAAGCAGCAACTGATACTTCTGGTATTGCAACAATATATTGGTTACAAGATCTAGAAAAAGTATTGTTTGAAATGACTTCTTACGCAGATACTTTTTATATCAACACTAATGAACACTACAGAGCAAATGTAGAAACTGAAACGCGTGAAGATCGTTTTACAAAATGGTTATTAGCAAAATACCCTGCACATTCTGTAGCTAAAAGCAATCCTATTTTACAAAGATTGCGCGCTGTAAAAGACCCAATTGAATTGGCTTTAATGCAACAGGCTTGCAATATTACAGAAAAAGGATTTCGTAGACTTTTAGATTTTACAAAACCAGGTGTTTGGGAATATGAAATTGAGGCTGAATTGTTGCATGAATTTATTAGAAATCGTTCTAAAGGATTTGCATATACACCAATTATTGCTGCAGGAAACAACGCAAACGTTTTACATTATATAGAAAACAATAGGCAATGTAAAAGTGGAGATCTAATTTTATTAGATATTGCCGCAGAATACGCAAATTACGCATCAGATTTAACAAGAACAATTCCTGTTTCTGGAAAATTTTCTGACAGACAAAAAGCAGTTTATAATGCTGTAAATCGTGTTAAAAAAGAGGCTACAAACATGTTACTTCCTGGAACTTTATGGAAAGAATACCATGTAGAAGTAGGTCAAATTATGACTTCAGAATTACTAAAACTAGGCTTACTAGACAAAGCTGACGTTCAAAATGAAGACAAAAACTGGCCCGCATATAAGCAATACTTTATGCACGGAACTTCACACCACATTGGTTTAGATACCCATGATTACGGCTTGCTACACGAACCAATGCAGGCAAATAATGTATTTACTGTAGAACCTGGAATTTATATTCCTAAAGAAGGTTTTGGTATTCGTTTAGAAGATGATGTTGTCATTCAAGAAAAAGGAACCCCGTTTAATTTAATGGGAAATATACCTATTGAAGCAGACGAGATTGAAGATATTATGCAAGGTTAAACGCTACACATGTAAGACAAAGCGGGTTGAAATACTCGCTTTTTTTATCCTCTTCGTTACAATTGAGTCTTCAAAACCCTCTTGTTTCGTTACACCAATGAAAACCAGCATAACCAACTCTAATAAAATTTATTTTATTTTAGCATTATTAGTTTTTAAAATGGTGAGTTCATCATTTTTATTAAGTGTAATAAAATGTAAAGTACCATTAATTATAATCTTTTTAATTGTCTTTGCTTCTTTATTATTAAAGTAACTATTCTCATTTAAAAACTGATAACTTCCAGTTTTGTTTCCTAACAAAACATAGCCTTTAGAAGCATCATATCTTATGGTTTCTACTTCTGAGTCGTTTACGTTTCCTACCCCAAAAATATCTAAATAACCATCGTTATTTACATCTGCAACTTCAATATTTAAAGTTGGCGAAAATTGTGCTTCATTTGGTAATTCTATAATTTCAAATTGCCCATTTCCTTTATTTTTTAAAATAACAGAAGCAAAACTGTGCGCAATAAAGTGCGATGCGTTATCTAACTTTTCTAAACCATAAATTTGTGGCATCGTAGCTGAAGCAAATTCTGCAAATGTTTTTACTTTAGCATCTAAAAAAGGAGTCTGTTGTGTAGAACATTCTTTACCTCGAATTGGCAATAAATCTCCAGTTTTCGAAACCTTGCTTAAAGCAATATCAAAGCTAGAATTATCATCAAAATAATCGGCATAAATATGTAAGGGTTTTTCTTCTGTTGGATGAAATTTATTGTTCTTCCCCCAATTACCAATAATGTAATCTACATTTCCATCTCTGTCTAAATCGGATGCTGTAATTGTTTGAAACCATCCATTTACATTAGTTATTCCATCAATTTCTTTTAGATAGAATTTACTTTCTCTATTTTCATAAAACGTAATTGGCATCCATTCTCCAACAACAATTAAATCTTGGTCTCCATCATTATCAAAATCAGAAAATAAAGCATCATTTATCATTCTTAAATTTGAGATGTCATCAAACTTTTCATCAATTACATTTGTATATTTTCCGTTGTTATTTTCTAAAAAATAGGATTTGTCAGAAAGTGGATATTGACCATGTTTCACTCTACTTCCGACAAAAATGTCTTGTTCACCATCCTTGTCAAAATCTGCAAAGGCAATTCCTTTTGTGTTGGTTAAAACAGTTGGAAGTTCCCCTTTTTTGAACCGACCCTTTCCGTTGTTTATGTAGATTCTATCTTGTAGTAATTTGTTATTTGTTTCAACTTCATAACCACCAGATGTAATGTACAAATCTAAATCGCTGTCATTGTCAATGTCTATAAATTTTCCATCAGTATCTTCAAACTCTTTTTCTAGATTGAATAATTTCTGGTTTGTTTCAGTGAATTTTCCATTTTCTTTTTGAATAAATAAAGCTGCTTTTTCGCCTTTAGCATTTCCAACATAAAAATCATCTAAACCATCATTATTAACATCTCCAATTACAAGAGGAGAACTCATTTCTGATTGTTTCTGAGGTAATAATAACTGGACTTTAAAGTCATCGAAATTATTTTCTTTTTGCTGATAATTAATTCCAATTTCGGATGGATTTATTTTTTCAAATAAACTGTTTTTTGAGCTTTCAATAAGTCCATTTTCAGACGCATTTTTGTAATCAATTTTTACGTTTGAATTGATTTTAATGTTTGTTGTTTTTTGAGATTTACCGTTTTTCCAATCAACCAAAACACTATCAATTTTTGTATTTTCTCCTAAACCAAAATGAAGTTTATTACTTACAGATGATTGAAAACCTCTACTTACAAATTGTTGTTTGGTTTGCTGTAATCCATCAGAAAAAACAGTTATAACTGCACCAATTCCTAATATATTTTTTTGGGGTCCAGTTAAAGAAAAAGTAACGTAACTTTTATTAGAATTATTCCTGTAAACAGAAGCTTTTTCTGCTTGATTATTGACGATTAAATCTAAATCTCCATCATTATCTAAATCTGCATAAACGGCTCCATTAGAATTTATTTTAGCATCTAAACCCCACTGTTTAGAAGTATTTTCAAATGTTAAGTCTTGTTTGTTTTTAAAAATATAATTACTTAATTTATGAGAAGGCATCATATTTATTGCCTGTTCTAAAGACACTTTTTTACGGTTTCTAATATTGTTTCTCATTTGATTTCTAAAATCTTGATTCGATAAATCATGCTCAATTCCATTAGTTACAAACACATCATTAAAACCATCGTTATCAAAATCTGCAATTAATGGGGCCCAACTCCAATCAGTTTTTGCAATTCCTGCTAATTGACCAATTTCTGAAAACGTTCCATTTCCATTATTTAGTTGCAGCATATTAGACATATATTGATGATGATACCCTATATCTACCAATTGATTAAAATTAGAAATACTCATTGTTGCCATATTTTCTTTTCCTCGAATATGATCTTCCGCCATCATATCTAACACAATTAAATCTGGCTGTAAATCATTATTAATATCAGCAAAATCAGAACCCATACTGTTGGAAGAAATATGATTAAAATGGGTTAATGCTTCGTCTTTAAAAGTGCCATGCCCTTGATTTATGTATAAAAAATCAGGTTCTAAAAAATCGTTAGCTACAAAAATATCTGGTAAATTATCATTGTTAAAATCGCCAATTGAAGCACTTAACCCCCAAGCTTTATTAAGTATTCCCGCTTCTTTAGTAATGTTTGTAAATGTAGATCCGTCATTTCTAAATAATTGATCAGAATTGTAATCTTCTTTAGTTTGTTGAATTCTCTGGTCTATATTTACATTATTTCTAAAGTCTTTACGATGATTCACTAAATACATATCTAAATCTTCATCATTATCAAAGTCGAAAAAATAAGCTTGTGTAGAAAATCCAAAATGATCTAAACCATATGCTGCAGCGTTTTCTTTAAATGTATTGTCTTTTTGATTGATAAAAAGTTTGTTCTTTCTATTCTGATGACTCTTTAAAGAACCCGATTTACAGACGTAAATATCTAGCCAACCATCATTGTTTATATCAATCATTGTAACACCAGTTGTCCAACCAATATTATCAGAAACTTTTGCTTTTACAGTAATGTCTTTAAATTCTAAATTGCCTTGGTTTAAGTATAATCTGTTGGACTCTTGGTTAGATGTAAAGTACACATCTTCTAAACCATCATTATTAATATCTCCAACTGCAACACCTCCACCATTATAAATGTAGGCGTAATTTAGGAAGTTGAAATAGAGATTTTCTTTAACCGTATTTTTAAAATGAATGTTAGTTTTGTTATTCTCAACTAAATTAAAAAGTGTGGTACTTTCCTTTTCTTTTTTTGTTGAACATTGAAAGCATAAAATTAGAACAATTACTAAAGGAAATATGTTTTTGTTATGCTTTAATTTCATTTTTATGCTTTTATCTCCAAAATTAGGTAATAGAATTTTCTGCTTTTATATAATTTATTAAATTATCTATGGGTCTTTGTATATAACTAGCAGCGTTTAATCCATGTTTTTTCAGTTGATTAGAAATGCACTCCTTTCCGTGAAATGCAATTGAACCAACAAAATGCAGAGGCACAGTTTCTAACTCTTTTGAGTATTGTAATATATGGTTTTTAATAAATATATCCATTACCTCATTAATCAATTTTTTCATGAAAGGATGCTCTTCGTTTTCAAAAACAAATGGTGCAAAATTGGCTAAATATTTATTTGGTGTCTTAGATTGGTAGAGTTTTTTAATTACCTTTTTCTCTTTTAAGTCATATTTTTTTTTGAATAAAATGCGAAGATTTTCTGGCATTTGACGATAATAATACCCTTTCAAAAGCTCCTTTCCAAGGTGGTTCCCACTTCCTTCATCCATTACGATATATCCTAAAGATGTTGATTTATTAATGATAGATACTCCATCATAAAAACAACAATTAGAACCAGTACCTAGTATACAAACTACTGCAGGTGTATTTGTTGTAGCATAAACAGCAGCCATTGTGTCTTCCTCTACAAGGGAAGTTGCTTTATTAAAGTATGCATTTAAAACAAGATGAACGTTATTTTTGTTTTTAGGCGTATTACAACCAGCTCCAAAAAAATAAATTGACTTTACCTGTTCTTTATAGCCAGCTAACTCAACGTTTTCTGAAATAATATTTTTTAATTCCTTCTTTTTTAAAATTGCAGGATTCAATCCTTTTGTTCTTATTCTTGTAGGTACTGTTTTAGAAGAGTCTAAAAGAACCCAATCACATTTTGTTGAACCACTTTCTGCAATTAATATCATTTGTTAGTTTTTTAATAAAAGATTATAAACAGACATTATTTTATCAAATATCATTTGTCCATTTTCTAGAGCTTTACTTTCTAAATTAATTTCGACGATAACCTTTACATTCTCAACTTCATTTTTAATATAAAAATTCCCTTCAGTAAAAAAAACATGCAATCCGTTAGATTCATCTTTCAAATACAAATCGAACGCACCACTTACCCAACTTAAAAACACGTGATACTTCTTGCTAGAATTATATAACGCTTTCTTATTTAATTGATAATAAGGGCGACAAAAAAAGTTTCTGCAGTAGCATTTATAATGTTTACGTTTTAGTTAATTAGGTATTTCGATTTACAGAAGTTAATTAACTTATTTAAAGATCCTAAAATGGCTAATTCTACATCTTGACAAGGTTCTTTAAGTTCTTTTAAGAGATTGTTTGCTTTCTTCAAGTTTACTTTCGAAATTCTTTGATTTTGTAGAGTAGTTTGAATTAAGTTAGAAATTTGAGATACGTTTTTTGATAATGGTTCTAAAGATTTCGTTATCGGATTTTGATTGATTTTCTGTAGATTAGAATAATTTGTTGACCAATTTTTCAAATAGTTAGTTATTTTACTCAAACTATTTCTATCTCTATTTTTTAAAAATAAATCAATTTGATTATTAAAATTGACAGCGTCTTCAGCATCAGCAGAACAGGCATCTGCAAATAATGTAAAAGGAGAAAATGTTTTGTACTCTGTGCCTCCTTTATTCCTAGAATAAATTTTTATAGGTTCACAAATTTTAGATAAATTTTTTAAGGCTTCTATATTCTGATGATTACTAATGTTTCTTAGAATTACATCTTTATTTCTAATGTGCGTAATGCCAAGTTCTTCTAATTGAAAATTAATAACCTTCAGCCTCTTTTGCATGTTTTTTACATCATTTACCTCTTTTGCAGACCAAAAACGTTCTGCAATCGCTGCAGTTCGTGGCCAAATTCTAGAATCTATTGTAAGTGGTGTAACTAACTCACTCCACATTGTTGCTTCGGCTCCTAAAATTCTTTTACGCTCGTCTTTAGTTAAAATAGCGTTTCCTATAGGGTCAACTAAATAATGGTGTTCTACAGACAACATTCTATCAATATAGTACCCTGCAGAAAGAACCGTTTGATACCCTTTTTTTGCAGCTTCAATTAATGTACTTTGTTTTAAACCTTCATGTTTTCCTCTCCAAGAATGAATAACAGCTGTTGTTGGTGTAGAAGGCGTTAAAATTTCATCCCAACCCATTAATTTTTTACCTAATTTTTTTAATATTTTTTCTAATCTGATATTAAAATAGGTTTGTAGTTCGTGATTATTTTTTAAATTATATTTCTTTTTAAATTTTTGAATCTCTGTATTTGAATCCCAATGTTTTCCTTCATTTTCATCACCTCCAATATGAAAATATTCATCAGGAAACAATGGAGCAATTTCCTTAAATAAAGTTTCTAAGAAAAGGTAGGTAACTTCTTTAGAAGGATTTAAAGTTGGATCAAAAACTCCTGAAAAACGTTCAACTTTATAGCTGTAATCATCTTTACTTCCCAATTGTGGGTATGCAGATAATATTGCAGATGCATGACCAGGAACATCAAATTCTGGTATTACTCTAATACCTAAATTAGAAGCGTATTTTACAACATCTTTAATTTGATTTTGCGTATAATATAAGCCATCAGCGGCAATCTTTTGTAATTTTGGATACACTTTAGACTCAACTCTAAAACCTTGATCATCAGTTAAATGCCAGTGAAAAACATTTAATTTTACAGAAGCCATTGCATCTAAATTACGTTTTAAAACTTCTATTGGCTGAAAATGACGCGCAACATCTATCATTAAGCCTCTCCAAACAAATCTTGGTGAATCTTTAATAGAAACTCCTTCGAAATAATAACCTGAATTATTGAAATTAACAAGCTGTAATAATGTTTCTAATCCTCTTAAAGCACCAACATCAGTTGTTGCTTTTATTATTACGTTGCTTGCATTTATATCTAAAGAGTACGTTTCGTCACTTTCTGTTGATAAATTAGATACTGTATCAAAACTAATTATTATGGATGTTTTTTTATCTTTTATAGGGAAACCAGCATCAATAAAAACACCAGTTCTGTTTGCTAACCTTCTTAAGAATTTAATTGAAGCGTTTGTAGCCCTTTTTTTTAAATCATCTCCAGAAATTGAAATAGTTAATTTTTCATCGATTTTAAATGAAGAATTATTTTCAACAATTTCTTGTGGCCAAGGCATTAAATTATATTTTTTTTCTAAATTTTTTTGAGAAAAAAAATTTTGATAAAATATACCAACAAATAATATTAAAATGATTTTCTTCATTAGTTCAGTTTTATGTATTTTTCTAGGATGTATCTGTTCATTCCTGCCGCTGCTACTTTTTCAATACCAGATTGAATTAAAGTATCACCTTTAACTACAATTTTGAATGAGAATTGATGTTTTTTAATTGCTTCTACAGTTGTGAAATTGAGTGTTTCTGTATAGTTGTCATCTTTTAAAATATAAGAACCAGCACCACTGTAATAATTATTTGTGCCTGATTTTTCTTGATTAAAAAAAGAAAAATGACTTTTATTAATGATTTTTATAAAAGAGGTATTTGATAAATCTTTTAATTTTAAAGAATCATTTTCAATAATTTCAGCATAAACCATTTTCCAAGTTCCTTCAATTTTATTATTCGTAATTAAAGGAGTTCTTTTGCTGCAATTAATAAAACTGTAAATAATAATTAAAAAAAAGACCATTCTTTTCATTGTTAAAAATGATACCTTTTAAATGCTTCAATTGCAGCGTAATCAGTTAAGCCTAAATCGTTATATTTTTTTGCAGTTAATCTATTTCTGTCTTCAACTCTAACCCAAAATTCTCTAGAATCATCTCCCTGAAACATCACTCCATCTTTTTGAGATTGATGATAAAAGATAGCATGTCTTTTTCTTAAAACTTGATCTGGACTCATAGGAACGGCCATTTCAATTTCGTGAGAATCCCACTCATGCCAAGCACCTCTATACAACCAAACCCAACAATCTTTCATGTATTCTTTTTCGGTTTTCATTTCTTCTAAAGCTGCGAAAAGTGAATCTAAACAAACTTTATGTGTTCCATGTGGATCTGCTAAATCTCCAGCAGCATATATTTGATGCGGTTTTACAGCGTCAATAATACTTACCATAATAGCTATATCATCTTGAGATAAACTTCCTTTTTTTATAGTTCCTGTTTCATAAAATGGGAGATTTAAAAAGTGAACATTTTTATCAGGAACATTAAAATATCTTGTTGCTCCTAAAGATTCGCTTTTTCTAATTTCTCCTTTTAATTTTCTTACTTCTAAAGAATCAATAACGTCATTTCCTTTTTTACTGTTGATAAAATCGATAACATCATTAACCTGCTTAGAATCAGTATTAAAAATTTTAGATATTTCTGCAAACTTTAGAGCCTCTTCATCAGAAACAGCTATGTTTCCAGAAGTTTGATATGCAATATGAACTTCATGACCTTGTGCAACTAACCTATCAAAAGTACCTCCCATAGAAATTACATCATCATCTGGATGCGGACTAAAAATAAGAACTCTTTTTCTAGCAGGAGTTGCTCTTTCTGGTCTATTAGAATCATCTGAAAAAGGTTTTCCTCCAGGCCAACCAGTAATTGTGTGTTGTAATTTGTTAAACATTTTAATGTTTAAATCATATGCAGTACCTTCTTCTGTTAAAAGCCCAGACATACCATTATCATTGTAATTTTTGTCTGTTAATTTTAATATTGGCTTGTCTAAAAGATTGCTTAACCATGTAACAGCTTTTAACTTTAAATCATCATTCCAAACACAAGATTTCACCAACCAAGGTGTTTTTACACGTGTTAATTCTGAAGATGCATCTTCATCCATAACAAAAGTGGTGTTATTATGTTGCTGTAAATAAGTAGCCGGAACAGCAGTACTAATTTCTCCCTCTATAGTTTCTTTAATTATTTCACTTTTATTACTACCCCAAGCTAAAAGCACAATTCTTTTAGCATCTCTTACAGTGCCAATTCCCATTGTAATTGCTTTTCTTGGAACGTTTTCAATTCCTAAAAATGAAGGAGCAGCATCTATTCTTGTAATATGATTTAGAGTAATTATTCTTGTTCCAGAATTAAGGTGAGAACCAGGTTCGTTAAAACCAATATGACCAGTTCTACCAATTCCTAAAAGCTGAAAATCTAACCCTCCTGCATCTTTAATTTTCATTTCATAATCGATACAATATTGATATAGATTATCAATAGAAATATTTCCATCTGGAATATTAATGTTTTCTGGTAAAATATTTACATGATTAAAAAGATGTTCGTGCATGAAATAAAAATAACTTTGAATGTTACTTTTATCCATAGGAAAATACTCATCTAAATTAAAAGTAATTACATTTTCGAAGCTTAAACCTTCTTCATTATGCAATCTAATTAACTCTTCATAAACTTTTATTGGAGAAGATCCAGTAGCCAATCCTAAAACACATTTTTTATTTTCTCTTTGTTTATCTCTTATTAAATTTGCAATTTCTTGCGCAACTAAATTAGATGCTTCTAAAGATGATTTGTAAGTTACATTGTGGATTTTCTCAAATCTAGTATCCTCAAATTGCCCTACGGGTTGGTGTTTTGTTTCTAGTTGCTGAAGCATAATGTTTTGTTTTATACAGTTTATTGTTGTTTTTATAAAAGTAATGTAGCTATCATCTTTTTTCTAATTTATTCGACCAAACACAGCATTTTACGCATAAAAAACAGCCAGAAATATATTTCTATATCTCTGGCTGAATTAATTAAAAAACAAATGAAATTTTATTAGAAGTTAGATAAACCAGTATCCCACCATAATCTTGTACCTCCATTATCTGCCCCTCCTAAAAGAGAAGTAGCTGCAGTTACACCTGCTGCATTGGTAGATTTTTCACTATCTACAAAAGGAATTCTTCTAATTTGAATGTCTGTATCAATAGTACCACCACTTTGGTTACTAGCTACAGGGAAAATTTTAGGATATCCTGTTCTTCTATACTCAGACCATGCTTCTTGTCCTTCTGGGAACATAGCAATCCATTTTTGAGTAATAATTTTCTCTAATTTTTCTTCATTAGTTCCAGCTCCATCCCAAGCAACAGTGCTAGTACTTAAAGCTGCAATGTCCATTGAAGGATTAACAGGGTCTACATAGTCTGCAGGTGTAGATGTGTTATCTGCCATATAAGCAGCTGCACCACTAGCACCATGCTGATCGAAAGATAAATTAATTCCTCTTTCATAATTAGCTTGTGCATCACCAGCATTTGCCCATCCTCTTAAAGCAGCTTCTGCCTGTAAGAAAGCAACTTCTGCAGTTGTCATTAACTGAACTCTAGGCGTATGAATATTATCGTTTATTGCAGAAAAACCAATATAAGCAGCTTTTTGAGCTAATTCATCCGAATATCCACTTAATAAAGGCATACCACCACGAACTCCTTTTACTGCACCACTAACATCTATTGGAGCATCAAAGAAACTAGTAGCTCTAGAATCGTTATAACCTGTTAAGATAGATTCCATAGATGCATTCATTCTAATATCTCCCCATCCATTGTCTATTACAGTTAATGGGTGATCTAAAGTACCATTTACAAAAAATCCATCTGCATTAGTAGTCATTATTCCTAAAGATTGACCTAAAGCTTTTTCTCCCTCTATTTTTGCTTTTGCAGGATCTACTTTAGAAATTCTAATAGCTAAACGTAATCTTAATGAGTTTGCTAACTTTACCCATTGTTTATAATCACCACCATAAGATAAATCGAAAGCTGAAAATGCTTGGTAATCGATATCTGCTGATAAATTAGTTACTGCTGTATCTAAATCTGCAAAGAAAGCATCATACGCAGCTTCTTGAGAATCATAAACCCCAGGGTTCTCTAAATCTCCAAAGTTAGAATATACTATTGGTCCGAATACATCAGACACTCTGTGCATAGCAGCAACCTTTAATATTAATGCAGTACCGTATAATGTTGGGTAATCATCTTTAGTTAAATCACTAATAGACTTTACATTGTTCATAACATAAGAATAAGGTACAGACCAGATAAAACCATTCCATCCACTTACTAAACTGTATGTTGTGTTATTTGCTCCTGCAACAAAAGGTCTTGGAGGTGTTAAATAACCAGAATATACATCAGCATTTAAATTTTGCTGTAATTGATATGACCACGCTGGGTTATATTGGTAAATACTTTCAAAAACAGGCTTATATTTAGATCCTACGTGTTGAAAATCTACCTCTAATTGTTCGTCTGTAATATTTTTGTCGTTTACGTTAAATTGCTCCAAATCACTACAAGAAGTAACAACCAGTCCTAATCCAACCAAACAAGCAAATAATTTATTTATATTTTTCATCTTGTTATTTTTTAGAATGTTAAATTAATGTTTAAACCGATACTTCTAGAAGATGGTAAACCTAAAACATCTACACCTTGTAATGCATTTCCTGTTCCTAAAGATACGTTAGGGTCATGTGGTGCATCTTTGTAAAAGAAAAATAAGTTACTACCTACTACAGATGCTTTTACACTTTTGAAGAAAGAATCTCCAACTAAGTTAAAGTTATATCCAACTGCAAGTTCGGCTAATCTTACATTAGTTGCACTGTATACATATTCTCCAGTAAAACCATTTCTACCACCTACTTTACCATAGTACTCTTGTGCAGTTAATGTAGACTGGTTTCCAGCTAAATCAACAACATCTACAGTTCCGTTAGCAGTTTCTCTAGCAGAATTATTACTAAATCCTTCTACAATTGCTTCTGTCATACTTACAGTTTCTCCACCAAATTTTCCATCAATTAAGAAGTCTAATGTAAAGTTTTTGTACTGAAATGAGTTATTCCAACCTAAATTGAAATCTGGATTTGCATTACCTACTTTAGTTAAACCGTCTACTAAATTAGTATCATCAGCAAGAACAGCACCACCATCTATGATAGGAAGTCCGTTAGCATCTCTTCTTACAACTTGTGCATAGATATCTCCAAAAGAACCTCCTTCAACTAAGTAAGACCCGAAAGTATTTACACCTTTTGATGAAATAGTGAAAAAACTTAAATCAGAACCAGCTAGTGCATTCTCATCAGTAATTGAAACAATCTCATTTTTGTTTAAAGAAAAGTTAACTGTTGTTGTCCAATTGAAATCTTCACTCTTCACAGGAACTGCAAAAATAGAAACCTCTATACCTTTGTTTAAAATATCTCCTGCATTAATTCCAGCAACACCAGAAGCTACAATTGTTGTAGATACAGGTACTTGGAAATATTGATCGATTGTACTAGTTCTATAGTACCCAAGATCAAAACCTACTCTGTTTTCATAGAATTTCCATTCAGTACCTATTTCAAAAGAACGTTGTCTTTGCGGTCTAGGTGTTGTTCCTGGATATGGTCTTACTGGAGTTGTACCACTGATACCTCCACCAAAATTAATCGATCTATTAGGACTAATTTGATCTGCACCAAACCCGCTACCAACCTCAGCATAAGAAGTTCTTACTTTTGCAAAAGAAACGTTGCTTCCTAAATCAACAAGGTCACTTAAGATTCCTGTTACACCAATTGAAGGGTAGAAGAAAGAATTGTTGGCTTCTGGTAAAGTAGAAGTCCAGTCATTTCTTGCAGTAAGGTCTAAAAATAAATTGTCATTTAAACCAATAGTTGCACTAGCAAAGATAGAGCTACCTCTAATTTCTAAAGAGTTTTGTCTAAAATCTACACCTGGGTTAGCGTTAAAGTTTTGAAAAGAAAAAACATTTGCAAATTGTAAACCTCCGTTTGTTCCTGAGTCTCCTCTAAAAGATTCTGCAGTAGATCTAGTAGTACTTAAACCAACAACCCCGTTTAAAGAAATTTTATCATTTACTTTTGTATTTATGTTAGCTATAACATCTCCATAAATTTGAGTGAAGTCATTTTGAGTAACAATATATCTACCAGTTAATGGAGCTAATGTAGCATTTGTAGTTGCGTAAATCTTTTTATTGAAATCCATTAAAGATTTGTCATAAGTACCTCTTGTTTGAAGAGATAACCAATCGTTGATAACAAAGTTTAACTTTAAAGAAGCTAAAAGTTTTTTGTTGCTATCTTCTGAAGCATTTCTGTTCGTTATCCAATAAGGATTTTGCTCAATATCAGAAGTTCCTCTAAACCAACGTTGTGCCATGATGTTTCTGCCTGCATCATACGCCTCAAAATTAGAATAATCAGATAAAGTTTCACCTGGAGAATCAAAACCATAGACACCTACTAAAGGGTTAAAGTATAATCCAGAAACTGGTCTGTTATCGATATCTTGAGTAGACGCCATAACACTAGCATTTAAAGTAACTTTATCGTTTAAAAACTTTGCAGTTTCTCTTACGTTAATAGTGTGTTGCTTTAATTTGTTAGTTGGCATAATTCCAGAAGCAGTTGTATTACTATAAGAAAAATACGTTTGTGCTTTTTCTGTACCTCCAGAAACATTTAAAGAGTTAATGCTTGTAACTCCTGTTCCTAAGAATGAATCAACATTACTTTGAGCATCAGAATTAAAGTCCATCATGTAAGCAGCATTTTCAACAGTTAAGTTTGAAGAAAAATTTACTTTAAAAGCACCATCTTTACCTTTTTTAGTTGTTATTAAAATAACACCATTTAAACCAGCACTACCGTATAATGCAGAAGCAGATGCTCCTTTTAATACAGTTAAAGATTCAACATCATCTGGGTTAATTAAAGATAAAGCGTCTCCACCATCTCTGTTTCCACCACCAGCGTCTCCAAAAGTATCTCCTGGTTGTCCTGAAGAAGGGTTTGATAAAGGAATACCATCAACAACATATAAAGGTTGATTGTTTCCAACAGAAGCATTACCTCTCATTAAAACCTTTACAGATCCACCAGCACCAGATGCACTTCTAGTAATAGATACACCAGATACTTTACCGGATAAACTATTTATTGGGTTTGTTTGTTTTACTCTGCTTAACTCATCTGATTTAATATCTTGAGCAGCGTAAGTTAAAGACTTTCTTGATTTTTTAATACCAAGTGCAGTAATAACAATTTCATCTAATTGACTTGCGTCATCTTCTAATACTACATTTAATGTAGTAGTGCTACCTGTAACGGTAACTGTTTTTGTTTTCATCCCTAAAGATGAGAAACTTAAAATTTCTCCTACAGAAGCCTTAATAGTATACTTACCATCAAAGTCTGTTTCTGTTCCTTTTGTTGTACCCTGTACAACAACGCTAACTCCTGGTAAAGTTGTACCATCTAATTTAGATGTTACTGTGCCAGAAATACTTTTTTCTTGTGCCTGTACATTTATTGTAAAAACAATTGAAAAAACAGCAATTAGTATTGTGTAAAATTTTTTCATGTAAATGAATTAAGTTAATTAAATTATTCTTCAATAAAAGTAGAATTGTATTGGTTGCAAAAAAAATTTTATATACAAACAACATTAAAAGAACAATGAATGACGTTTTTTTACTGATTAATTGGTTTTTGACGAAGTTGCTAGTTTTTTTATTTTTTTTAATGTCTTATATTTACATTCTTAAGTCTTAATTTTAACTACTCTTTATTGAAGAACACTTTTAAAAACATAAGTTATAAGATACCAATTAAGTATCATTTTATATTTTGGATTAGCTATTTTCTTCTAAATGTTGTTAGATGGGGCAACTATTATCAAGATTACTGGTATTCCTTTAAATCGAATATAGTTACGGTTACTTTAGGGATGTTGTTAGCGTATTTTCATGTTTATTTTTTACTTCCGAAGCTGCTTTTTAGAAAAAAAATTATAAGCTATATTTTATTTTTTTTAATTGGATTAGTTGTTTTTTATGTAATTAGAACGGAACTTATATTTATATTTATAAATGATAATGTTTGGCCAGAATCTCAAACTCCTCAAAGGGGATATGCATTTAATCATATTTTAGTTGTTTTTTTAATTGGTATTTATGATGTTGGATTGACTACAACCATTAAGTTAACGGTAGATTGGATTTTTGATAGAAAAAGGATTGAAAGTCTTCAAGCAAATCAATTAAAAACTGAATTACAATTTTTAAAAGCACAAATACAACCGCACTTTTTTTTTAATACCTTAAATAATCTTTATGCCCTAACCTTAGAGAGATCTAAACAAGCACCAGAAGTTGTGCTTAAACTTTCTGAAATTATGGAGTATATTTTATATGATGCAAAAGAACCTAGAATTAGGCTTTTAAATGAGATAAATTATATTCAAAATTATATTGATTTAGAAAAACTGAGGTATGGTGATAAAGTAAGCGTACAGATAAATATGCAAGGTGATATTGAAACCCAAAGTGTTCCTCCTTTATTGTTCTTACCTTTTATAGAAAACTGTTTTAAACATGGTGCAGTCGAAAATAATAAACTAAATGTTTTGATAGAGTTTGAAGTTACTCATAATAACGTCTTAAGATTTTATGTTATTAATAATTATAATTCATTTCCCCAAAACAAAACAAATCATGGAATTGGAAATCAAAATGTTTTAAGGAGATTAGAGTTGTTGTATAAAGATAAATTCAGCTTAGATATTAAAACAGAGAAACAAAGTTATATTGTAGAATTATTAATACAATTATAATTTAGTATATTTAAATTATGAAAATAAAATGCGTAATTATAGATGATGAGCCTTTAGCTATTAAAGTTGTTGAAAATCATTTAAAAGAATTTCAGAATTTTGAGGTTATAGAAACATTTAATAACCCAATTGAAGCATTATCATTATTAGAGAAAGGAAATGTTGATGCACTTTTTTTAGATATCAATATGCCAAAAATGAATGGCTTAGACTTCGCAAAAACTTTAAATTCAAAAATGAATGTTGTGATAACATCAGCATATAGAGAATACGCAGTTGAAAGTTTTGATTTAAACGTTTTAGACTATTTAGTAAAACCAATACCTTTTAATCGGTTTTTAAAAACGATTAATAAAATTACGCAACAAGTTTATTTACAAAAAGGAATTCAAAAAGAAGAGGACTCCAGTAATGAGTCTTTCATTTTTTTGAAAGTTGATAAAAAACTAATAAAAATTAAGTTTGAAGACATTTTATATGTTGAAAGTTTAAAAGATTACATTAAAGTATTTACAACTTCAGGAAATTATCTTGTACATAAATCTTTAACAAGTATGACAGAAGAACTTCCAGATAGTAATTTTATAAGAATTCATCGTTCATATACTATCGCAATAGACAAGGTTAAAAGTTTAGAAGGTAATTTAGTCGAAATTGCGACCACTAAAATTCCTATAGGTAGAAAGTACGTAAATCATGCAAAACGTATTATCTTAAACATAGATTAACTTCCTAGATAAAATAATTTAGATTCTAAAATAATTCTGTTTGACATTAATTATATGTCATTGGTAGAATTAATTTTTTATTTAATTCACCTAATACGTATATTTCATTTGCTTTAAAGTTTATAAATTATTAAAAATATATAATTATTATGTCTAATGCTACCCAGCAATCATCCACAACAAAAAATAATACACTCGTACCAATACTTATCATAGCAGGTTTGTTCTTTATTTTTGGATTTGTCACCTGGATCAATGGAGCTCTAATTCCGTTTATGAAAACCATAAATGAACTTACAGATGCACAGTCTTATTTAGTAGCATCTGCTTCTTACATTTCTTTCGTTGTAATGGCTTTACCTGCCTCGTATATTATTAATAAAGTTGGGTACAAAAAAGGAATGTCTTTAGGGTTAATAATAATGGCGATAGGAGCTTTATTATTTATACCAGCGGCGAATGCAAGAACTTATTGGATGTTTTTAACAGCTATCTTTATTCAAGGAGCAGGTATGACTTTATTGCAAACTGCATCTAACCCATATATTACTATTTTAGGACCTATGGAAAGTGCTGCAAAGCGGATTGCAATCATGGGAATTGCTAATAAAGTTGCTGGAGGTCTTGGATCTGTAATATTTGGGGCGATTTTATTATCTGGAATAGATGGTATTAAAGAAAAATTAAATATTGTTAATCAAGCAGAAAAAGAAAGTCTATTAAACACGATGGCAGACAGTGTTATTACACCTTATATTGTAATGGCAATTGTATTGTTTTTGTTGGGTCTATTAATTAGAAAAGCTCCTTTACCTAATGTTGAAGCAGCACCTATTGAAGTTTCTGAATCTGGAGAAAAAGCAAAAACTAGTATTTTACAGTTTCCACATTTATGGTTAGGTGTTTTAGCTTTATTTTTATATGTAGGAGTAGAGGTTGTGGCTGGAGATACTATTATTTCTTACGGAATTTCTTTAAACATTCCGGTAGAGGATGCTAAGTTTTTCACCCTGTTTACATTAATGGCAATGGTAGCAACATATGCTTTAGGCGTTTTCTTAATACCTAAATATATTAGTCAATCTTTTGCTTTAAAGGTGAGTGCTATTTTAGGAATTATATTATCTTTTTGTATTGTGTATACATCAGGGTTTACATCTGTACTTTTTGTAGCAGCTTTAGGTATTGCAAATGCATTAGTTTGGCCAGCAATATGGCCTTTGGCTTTAACAGGTTTAGGTAAGTTTACTAAAACTGCATCCGCATTATTAATTATGGCAATTTCAGGTGGAGCAATTATTCCGCCTTTATATGGCGCTTTGGTTGATAGTAAAAAAGAAGAATTAATAGCAACAGGAATAAATGAAGGGAGCGCATTAGCAGAGGCTGCTTCTTTTGGATATTGGATCTTGTTACCTTGTTATATAGTTATTCTTTACTATGCTTTCTGGGGCCATAAAGTAGGTTTAAAAAAGGCTTAGTTTTATGTTGAAAAAAAGAATAGAATCTGTTGATGTTTTAAGAGGTTTTGTGATTGCAGCAATGATTTTGGTAAATACACCAGGGAATTGGAGTACTATTTACCCCCCTTTATTACATGCAAAATGGCATGGTCTAACTCCTACCGATTTAATATTTCCATTCTTTTTATTTATTGTGGGTATCTCTATTTACTTTGCTTATAAGAATAGTAAAAACTCTATTATAACATACAAAAAAATAGCAATCAGAAGTTTAAAGCTTTTTGGATTGGGCTTTTTTCTAAATTTATTTTTACCTTATTTTCCTTTTTTTAATGAATTTGAAACACTCAGATTTCCTGGTGTTTTACAAAGAATAGGAGTTGTATTTTTTGTTTCATCTGTTTTATATTTAAACTTTAAATGGAAAACAATGTTTACAATCGGAATAACTATTTTAATTGGGTATTGGGTATTGTTGGGTTTTATACCTTTACCAGATGGGACTTTACCTACTTTTGATAGGGCGTCTAATAATTGGGCAAACTATATAGATTTAAATATTTTAGGTAAACATATGTGGCAAGCAGATTATGACCCTGAAGGTTTATTAAGTACAATTCCCTCAATAGTTACTTGTATATCTGGCGTGTTAATAGCTAAGCATCTAGACCACTTTAAAAGCATTAAGTATTTGTTTATAATAGCATTTATTTTATTAGGTTCTGGTTATGTTTTTAATATTTGGTTCCCAATAAATAAAGCAATTTGGAGTAGTAGTTTTGTATTGGTAACTAGTGGTTGGGCAACTTTAATTCTTGCAGTAGTTTATTACTTAAAAGATATTAGACAAATTAAGTTTGGAAACATTTTTAAGTATGTTGGTATGAATGCAATTACCATTTATTTCTTGTCTAGTTTTATATCTAAAACAATGTACCTAACAAAAACAGGAGGTAACAATAATCTACATAGCTTTATGTACAATACTTTTTTTGTGCAATCTTTTCTTTCAGATAATTTTTCTTCTCTTTTATATGGGGTTGCTGTTGTTGCTTTTTACTTAAGTATTGGTTACCTAATGTTTAGAAAAAAAATATTTATAAAGGTATAAAACAGAATTATACTGCCAAAGAATTTATAAAACCTATGGTGTGATTGTTAAACCTTTCTGGTTGTTCTACGTTTACAACATGGCCACAATTGTCTATCACAAAAAGTGAAGCTGTAAGATGTTTTGCAACAATATTTTTTATGGAAGGTAAAAACAAATGATCTTCTG